>SXGQ01234980.1_pt1 | contig 25347 bp, 21 predicted proteins | sample 3178371 | NCBI WGS metagenome assembly SXGQ01 (sample SAMN11356859, study PRJNA531348) | freshwater metagenome | isolation source: freshwater sample F1-20 | place: China: Fuxian Lake, Yuxi | collected 2017-12-25 | reverse complement strand
ACGCCGCGCCCGGGGGGCATCATCCCGGTCCATCCGTTCGGCCAGCCCGCCGACCTGGACGCCCTCCTGGCTCTGGCCCGCAAACACAACCTGTGGGTCATCGAGGACTGCGCCCAGTCCCATCTGGCCAGATACAAGGGGCGCGTGGTCGGAACCTTTGGTAACGCTGCCACGTTTTCATTCTATCCGGGGAAAAACCTGGGTGCGATGGGGGACGCGGGCTGCCTGGTGACCAACGACGATCGGCTCGCGGAATGGAGCTTTCTTTTCGCCCGCCACGGCGGCAAGGGCGACCACGTCATGGAGGGCATCAACAGCCGGCTGGATGGTTTGCAGGCCGCCATTCTCTCGGTAAAACTGCCCCACCTGGCGCAATGGACGGCAGCGCGGCAGTCCGTGGCCGCCCGCTACGACCAACTGCTCGCCGGGGTGGGGGATGTCGTCGTCCCCCCGGTCGCCAGCGATCGCTCGCACGTCTACCACCTGTATGTTGTGCGAAGCCAAAAACGCGATGCGCTTCGCGCCCATTTGACCGCCGCCGGCATTGCCACGGTCCTGAACTATCCGCGGGCCCTGCCCTTTTATCCTGCTTACGCCTATCTCGGGCACACGGCCGCGGATTTTCCGAATGCCTTCCGCCATCAGCACGAGATCCTGTCGCTGCCGATCTACCCGGAAATGGCCGCCGATGCGCTTGAGCATGTGGCCGCGTCGATTCGTGCCTTCTTCGCCACGCGATCGAAGTGAACCTGGTTCACCTCACCACGTTCTCCCCCCGCTACCTCGCGGATTTTGAGCGCCGGCATCCCGGGACCGCCGCCTGTTCCTTCGCCGAGCACCGCGCTGCCCTCTACCGTGATCATTATGCATGGGGCGATCACTACGTCCGGCATCTGGAGGCGCGGGGCCACCGGGGGCGGCACATCATCGCCAATTACGCGGCACTGCAGGACAAGTGGGCGCGCGAAAACAGCTTTGTTCCCGATCCCGGCGCCGCGGTTTTTTCGATCGCCCAGGCGCAGGTGCAGGCGGCCAGACCGGACCTGCTCTTCGTGGAGGACTGCCATGTCTTTCCCAAGCCGAAGATCCGCGCCCTGGTGGCGTCGGCACCGAGCATTCGCGCGGTGGCCTGTTACCACGGCATCGACAGTGACATCGTGCCGCTGGTGCCGGAGGAGGCCTTGGTGCTCACGTGCGGCGGCTTTCTGGTCGAGGACTGGCGGCGGATCGGATACAACGCCGCCTTGTTGCACCATGCCTTCGAACCCGCGGTGCTTCAGGCGCTCCCGTCCGCGCGCGCCAAGTCCAGCCTGACCTTTATCGGCAGCGCTTCGCCGCTGGAGCATCCTGAACGCCATGCCTGGCTGAAGGCGCTGGCCCATGAAATCCCAGCCTTGGATCTCTGGACCGATTCTTTCGAGGCGCCGGCGAACGCCATGGTCCGGAGCATGCTTTTCACCCTTTCGCGGGGGCGTTTCCGGGATGTGGCCACGCATCTCACCTCCCCCTTGCGCCGGCGCGCCCTTGGCGCGGTTTACGGCCTCCCCATGTATGAAAAGCTGCGGGACTCGCTGGTGACGCTCAACCGGCATATTTCCCAATCCCGGCCCGCAGCGGGCAACATGCGGTTGTTTGAGGCGACCGGCACGGGCGCCTGTTTGGTCACCGACGCCCGGAGCGATTTGGTGGATCTATTCGCCCCGGATGCGGAAGTGGTAACCTACGCCAGCACCTCGGAGTGCATCGAGAAGGTGCGCTGGTTGCTCGATCATCCCGCCGGCGCGCGCGAGATTGCGGAGCGCGGACAGCGTCGCACCCTCCGTGATCACACCTTCGCCGTGCGTGCCGCCCGACTCGAAGCGCTCTTTCTGGAGCATCTGCGCGCCCATGGCCGCCCCCGCGCGTGAATTCGACCGTGCGGGCAATGCAGGCTCTGCTGCGCCGGCTGCTGCCGCGCGGGGTTGGCACGCTGGTCCGCGCCAGCGTGATCGGGCAGCTCGCCACGCTGGTCGCAATGCCGCTGCTGACCCGGTGGTGCAGTTTGGGGGATTTCGGTCTCCTGCAGCTTTACGGAACGGTCACGACGGTCGCGGGCCTGGTTGCCTGCTTGCGCTACGACTACGCGATTCTGCAGCCGGCGGATCAAACGACGGCGAAACGGCTCGTTTTACTGGCTTTGTTGGTGGCCTTGGGCGCCGGTCTTGTGACGCTGGGAGTAGTGCCGCTGCTGACCTGGTCGCTGCGGTCCACGGGTTGGAAGGAACTCGTCCGCCTGACGCCGGTGGTGGCGATCTCGGTGGCCGCGACCGGCATGGCGTCCGCGGCGACGCAGTGGTTGATCCGGCAGGGGCAATTCGACGCCCTGGCCCGCTCTCGCTGGATACAGAGCGTGCTCGTCGCGGTGCTGCAACTCGGCGGCGCAGTGGCGGGCCTGGGGGGGCATGGGTTGATTCTCGGCGACGCCATCGGGCGATTGGTGGGCCTCGCCTTCCTTTTGCAGTCGGCGCATCTGTTCGGAAACCTTCCGGGCGAAGGAGCGGGTCCCGCCGCGTTGGCCCGGCTGGGACGCGACTATCTGCGCTTTCCCGCGGTCGCGGCGCCCTCCGCGCTGATCAACGCCGTCGGGTTTTCGCTGCCCGTCTTTTTCGTGGAGCGTTTTTATGGCACGACCGGACTGGGAGTCTTTTCACTGCTGGAACGGGTAATGGGCGTGCCCACCCTGTTTATCGGCCAGCCTCTGTCGCAGACCTTCATTCACCGGCTGCGTGAATCGCTGCCTGGCGGTCCGGCGTCCAATCAGGGGGAGATCCGGCGGACAGTCGGGATATCCGCCCTGTTCGGATCGGTCCCCTTTCTGGCCCTGGCCCTGGCTGGGCCGTTCCTCTTTACCCTGGTCTTTGGCGGACGTTGGGCGGGGGCGGGCGGACTCGCCCAGATGCTCGCGGTGCCATATTTTGTCAGCTTCGTGTTCTGGCCGGTGATGCCGACGCTGATCATCCTGAATCGTCTGCGGACCCAAATGACATGGGAAACAGCCCGGGTCCTTGGTATGCTGGCTCTGGCCGCGGCTGCCAGCTCGGGCCGCGTCCCCCTTGATTACATGGTGGCGATGATAGTCCTCCTGATGAGCAGCTTTTCCCTCGTGCACTTCTGGCTGTGTTATTCTGCCGCGGGCCGCGGAATCCCGCCCTCCTTGGCCGGCAGCGCGGTGATCGGCCCAGCGGAGATCGTCCGCGATTCATGACCTCGTCTTTTCGGGAATTGCTGAAGGATCTGTTGCCTCCCGTGGTCAAGCGGTGGGCCGCGGTCGTTTTTCACCGGCTCTTTCGCCGCGGGACGGTCTTTGCCGGCCATTACGCAGATTGGGAGACAGCCGCGTCTGCGGCGACCGGCTATTCGACGCCGGAGATTCTTGAGCGCACGCGGAAGGCCGTTCTGCTCGTCAAGCGCGGCGAGGCTCGTTTCGAACGGGACTCCGTCATTTTGCCGGAGCCCGAATACTCCTTTCCCGCGCTGACGGCGCTCTTGGGGATTGCCGCGCAGTCCGAGGGGCGGTTGGACGTGGTCGATTTCGGCGGTTCGCTTGGCAGTTCGTTTTTCCAGTTCCGGCCCCTGCTGGCCGGAGTCAGCTCGCTGCGCTGGGCGGTCGTCGAACAGGCGCATTTTGTTGAGTGTGGGCGCCGTGAGATCGCGGGGGACGGTCTGAGCTTCCATGCGACCATCACGGAGGCGATCGAGGCCTCGGGCCGCCGGCTGTTCTTCGCCTCCAGCGTGCTCCAATACCTGCCCGATCCGGGCAGGTTCATCGAGGAATTGCTCGAATACCGCTTCGACTACATTCTGATCGACCGGACGGCGTTCCACTCCGGGTTGCGGGATCGCCTCACGCTCCAAAGGAATCCGTCCACCCTTTATGCCGCCTCCTATCCCGCGTGGTTTTTCAACGAAGAGCGGTTTATCGCGCGGTTTGCGGCAGCCTACCGGGTGATCTACGCATTCGACGGTCGCGATCAAGTGCTGTTGGCCAACGGGCGGCCTTATTACCGCGGTTTCTTCCTGCAGCGCAAATAAGCTGTCGTGCCGAATCAATCATGGCGCTGCTTTCCGGGGGCGATAGACGGCTCCTGCCCGCAAAATTATCCGTTGCGGAGTGTGGGTTTGTTCGTTGCCACTGGCATGCCCGGTGATTCGTTTTCCTTCGGAAATCCTATTTGCAGGCCCTATGTCACTTCCCCACGCAATTGATGTGAAGCCGCGCGCAAGCATGGCGGCGATGATATGTGTCCTGATTATTTCCGTCGCGGCGCGCGTCTATTTCATTTATCAAACTCCTCACGCCGTCGGATGGAACGACCTTTGCATTTACATCGACGGCGGACAGCTCGTGGTCCGGGGGATCAATCCGTATGATCACTCCGACGGCCGGGAGGAACGCCAGCGTTTGCAAACCGACCAGCTCGCGCACAGCGCTTATGTCGACAGCGACCAGGGGCTCTGGGACTATTATGCGAGCAGCAATCTGCCCTTGAGTCTGCTCTTCTACGGGCTGGTGGAGAAGATCGCCGACTCCGACCCGACAATCTGGCGCTGGGTGCTGGCCGCTTGCGACTGCCTCCTGTCCCTGGTTGTCGCCTATTATGTTGTCAGCCTCTGGCCGGGGTTCGGAAAGCCGGGGAATTGGATCGCGGCGCTCCTGCTTGGCGCGCTTTCGCCGCTGTTGCTGGCGTGGGGCGTGGTGTTGCCGGAGGACAAGGGCCCGCAGATTCTTTTGATGCTTGGCGCTTTGCTGGCCTCCCGGTCCCCGCGGCCCTCCATTCGACTATACCTCGCGCCGGTTGTCCTGGGATTGTCGATCGCCTTCAAGGGGCTCGGGGTCTTTATCGCTCCGCTGTGCCTCTACTATGCCGTGAGGGAAACGGCTCGTTCCGAGCCGCGAAATTGGCGGCTGGTCGCCATGCAGGCGTCCGCCTTCGTGGGCTTGGCGCTATTGAGCTGCGCGATTTGCTTCGCGCCCTTCGGGACGGGGGTTTGGCGCATGATGTTGGCCCGGCTGCAATCGAACCTCGGCACCACGGTGGGACATGGTTCCCTGTGGCGCTATTTTCACGGCCTGTATCCCGAAACGTGGTCCACCATTCGCCTTTGGTATCTTGGCACGCTAGCCTTGCTCATGGGTTACGGCTGCTGGCGGAGGCGTGTCGCGCCGGAGACGGCGACTGCGCTGGTCCTGATCGGCTTTACCATCGTTCTATTGCTCTACGGGAGCATGGATCGGATGCATATCGGAATTCTCGTTTCCATTCTGCTGCTCGGTGAGGTCTGGCCCAAATACTCCGGCGCGTTGGTAAATTACTATGCGATCGGCGGGCTCCTGATCCTGTGCAACGTTTTCGTTGCCCTGGCACAAATTCCTCTATGGCATCCGATTTGCGGATGTCGAATACCCCGATGCGCTCTTCTGCCTGGGCTTCGTCGCCCTGGTCACCGCGCTTAGCATCCGTTCCATCTGGCCGAAATCCGAGAATCCATGAAGCCCGTTTACATCAACCTGGGTTGTGGCAGCCGAATTCACGACGACTGGCTGAACCTCGACCTGCATTCGAGCATTCCGACGGTCCGGAATTGCGATGTCGCGCGCGGTGTGCCGCTGCCCGACGACCATTGCGATGCAATCTTCAATTCGGCGTTGCTCGAGCATCTGCCGCCCGACGTTGTGGCGCACTTCCTCGCCGAGTGCCACCGGACCCTCAAGCCGGGGGGAATTCTGCGGATCGGCGTGCCCGACCTGGAACGAATTGCCCGCACCTACCTTGCGCAATTGGACCGGTGTTTGGCCGGGGAACCTGATGCCGCGGCGGACTACGACTGGATTTTGCTGGAGTTGATTGACCAGATGATACGCACGACGCCCGGCGGCCGGATGGCGGAGTTCATTGGCGGTCCTCATCCCAACGGGGCGTTCATTGAACGGCAGATCGGACTCGAGTATCGGGAGCTGAAGGCTGGAATTGAAATCCAGCGGGCGGGGATGCTGGCGCAATTGCGTGCGCTGCCACCCCGGGTGCGGCGGCACAAGGTCTGGCGGCGCATCAAGCGCTGGCCGGGCGGACTCTGGCGTTCGGCGGTCTCCCTGCTGTTGATGCCGGCCGATCGCCACGCATTGCAGTTGGGCAGATTCCGGATGAGCGGCGAAATCCACCTTTGGATGTATGACCGCTATTCGTTGCCCCGGTTGGTGGCGCAGCATGGGTTCAAGGACGCCCGGTTGCTGGCTGCCGGCAACAGCGCCATCCCGGACTGGCGGCGCTTTCGGCTCGATGTCGACGCCAACGGCGCGCCGCTCAAGCCTGACCTGATTTATGTTGAGGCCCGAAAATGAATCCTGTCGAAGCCAGCCATTCTGATTGCGCCGGCCGGCGGGTTCTCATTACCGGCGGCCTGGGCTTCATTGGCTCGAACCTCGCGCGGACTCTCGCCGCCGCCGGGGCGCGTGTTACCGTCGTGGACAGCCTGATTCCCGAATACGGAGGCAACCTGCACAATCTCGACGACGCTCCGGCCGGCATCACGGTCAACATCGCGGATGTGCGCGATCAGTTCAGCATGCGCTACCTCGTGCGCGATCAGGACATCCTGTTTAATCTTGCCGGTCAGACCAGCCATCTGGATTCGATGAAAGACCCTTTCACCGATCTCAATATAAACGCCGCGGCGCAGCTGTCCATCCTGGAGGCGTGCCGGACGTTCAATCCGGAGATCGAGATTGTGTTCGCCAGCACGCGCCAGATCTACGGGCGACCACAATATCTGCCGGTGGACGAAAAGCACCCGATCAAGCCGGTGGATGTAAACGGAATCAACAAGACGGCGGGCGAGCAGTATCACATCCTCTATCACAATGTATATGGCTTGAAGACTCGCGTCCTGCGGCTGACCAACACCTACGGTCCGCGGATGAGAATAAAGGACGCGCGGCAGACCTTCCTTGGCATCTGGATAAAACAGGTGCTGACCAACGAGCCCTTTGAGGTATGGGGTGGCAACCAGTTGCGCGACTTCAACTACATCGATGATGTTGTCGCGGCCTTGCTGGCGGTGACCGGTGCGCCGTCGACGGTCGGCGAGGTCTTCAATCTCGGCAGCGCCGAATATGTCACGCTGAAAGCCCTGGCCGGGGAACTGACCGCGGTGGCCGGGACCGGGCATTTTGAAATGCGCGAATATCCCGCCGAGCGGAAAAAGATAGATATCGGCGACTACTATTCCGACTTTTCCAAGATTCGCTGTGCGATCGGCTGGGAACCCCGCGTCGGGCTCAAGGAGGGACTGGCCCGTTCGGTCGCCTATTTTCGCCGCCATCTGGAGGATTACCTATAATGCAAACAACTCCGATTCTGATGAATGACTTCCGAAGAATTCCGGAAGAGATGTGCGCCGACTTGGAGGCGGCAGCAGGGAAGGTCATTGGCTCCGGGTGGTATGTCCTGGGAGATGAGGTTAACGCCTTTGAAAAAACCTGGGCAGCCTACTGCGGGGTGAAGCACGCGATCGGGGTCGCAAACGGTCTGGATGCGATCGAAATTGGCCTGCGCGCGCTCGGCATCGGCCCGGGCGACGAAGTCATCACGACCCCGATGACGGCTTTTGCCAGCATCCTGGGTATCATGCGGGCCGGGGCAACGCCCGTATTGGCGGACATCGATCCGATGAGCGGCCTGTTGGATCCGGCCAGTGTGGAGCGTTGCATTGGCCCGCGGACCCGCGCCGTGCTGCTCGTCCACCTGTATGGCCAGATTCGTGCCATGATCGCATGGGAGCAGCTTTGCGCCCGGCACAACCTCCTGCTGCTTGAAGATGCCGCGCAGGCGCACGGCGCCGAATGGCACGGACGCCGCGCGGGCGCTTTCGGCCGGTGGGCGGCTTACAGCTTTTATCCCACCAAGAACCTCGGTTGCATCGGTGATGGCGGCGCGCTTTGCACCAACGACGGCGCCTTGGCCGGCTTGACAGCGCAATGCCGCAATTACGGTCAATCCGACCGCTATCACCACCCGATCATGGGCCTCAACAGTCGCCTCGACGAGATCCAGGCTGCGTTTCTCCAAGCGATGCTCAAACAGCTGCCCGCGGCAACCGATCGGCGCAGGCGAACCGCGGTCTGTTACCACGCCAACTTGCGCTCCGATCGTGTCATGCTGCTGGCCCCGCCGGAAACCGCCCTCAGCCATGTCTACCACTTGTTTGTGGTCCGCACGGAGGAGCGAACTGCGCTCCAATCGCACCTGGCCGGCCGCAAGGTGCAAAGCCTCATTCATTATCCGGTTTGCGCCCACCACCAACCGCCGACGGCCGGGCTGCGTCGAGACCCGTGCGGGCTTGCGGCCGCGGAACGCTTTGCCTCGCAGTGCCTGTCAATCCCCTGCCACCCCTACCTGACCGATTCCGAAGTCGAAACGGTCATCGACGCGATCAACTCCTTTTGAGCCCCGGATAGAACATGGAAGATTTCGTCACGTTGTTTGACCACAAGTTCCTGCCACAGGGACTGGCGCTCCACGCGTCGCTGCAACAACTGGCGGGCCCCTGTCACCTTTGGGTGATCTGTATGGATCAGACGGTTTTCGACCAGTTGGGCTTGTTGAGCTTGCCGGGGCTGACACCGATACACCTCCGGGAGCTAGAAAATGAGGAGCTTCTCAGGGTCAAACGGCAGCGCACAAGGGCCGAGTATTGCTGGACCCTCACTCCTTTTGCCTGCCGGCATGTGCTCGGCCGCGCCTCGCAATCGGCCCGGGTGACTTACGTCGATGCGGACGTCGTTTTTTTTGGTTCGCCGGCCGTCTTGCTTGGCGAACTCGAACAGAGCGGGAAGACGATTTTGATCACGGAGCACGCCTACGCGCCAGAGTATGCTCATCTCGAGCGGATCGCCGGAAGATTCTGTGTCCAGTTTTTGACCTTCACGCGGGGTTCGAGCTCAATCGAGCTGCTGAACGACTGGGGAGCGAAATGCCTCGAGGCATGCAGTTCGGTCCCGGGTGCCGCGTCGGGATTCGGGGATCAAGCCTACCTCGACGAATGGCCGGTTCGATTTGATGACCGGGTCCACATTCTCAGGAATACCGCCCAGACGCTGGCACCTTGGAATGTCGATCACTTTCAGGACCAGGCGGGATCCCGCTACCTTCCGGTGTTGTATCATTTTCACGGCTTCCGGATCCTGGGGCGGACCTACGCTCGCTACAGCTCGACTTATCCAATCCGGTTGGGTGACCATATCTATGCGGAGTATCTCAATCTCTTGCGGGAACAATGCCGGTTGTTGCGAGCCCACGGACTGGAACTGCCCGCCATTCCGATCAGCAGCGAGCGGTTTTGGTTGCTGCGGACCATCAAGCGTATTCTGTTCCAGCACATGGTTATTCGTCGCCATTCGTTGTTCTGAGAGGGATGTCGGCCTATGCAATACGACCTGACCAGCATTCTGCATCTGGTGCTCTGCCTCACTTTTCTCGTCTACATTGGCTGCAGGATGCGGCGTCATGGTGGCGTCACCTTGTTTCATGCCGGTTGCTTTGCCTATTGCGCGTTGGGGCTGACCTTCTACCCCCTGGTCGCGACCGACCCATGGACGATCGTCAATGAGCAGACTGTTTGGCGCGGTTTCATGATGGCACTCATTTTCATTTCGCTTTGCACGTGTGCGGACCTGCTGTTTTACTGGCGTAAGTATCGGCCCCTGACGATGCAATATCTTCCGCGGCAACCGTCATTGCTGCTGTTGGGAGGGGTCTATTTATTCGGGTTGATCGGGTTTCTCCGATTCTATTTTGTTGCGGGAGGAGTTCGCTATATCGGCGAGGTATTTACCGCCGTTCGGCAGGGCGAAGAGTATTACGACGTGCGCGGGCGAATCGCGGACGAACTCATGCGTGTACCGGGCAACGGCGTGGCTTGGGGAACCAGTGCAGTCTATCTGATCATGCCGGTCCTGGTTGCGCTGGGCTTCTTCGTCTACCGACAAACCCACAACAAGGCTTATCTGGCGCTCGCCGTTCTATCGATCGTTCAAGCGCTTTTGACCGTACTGGTATTTATGGAAAGAGGGCCGATGCTTTTTGCCATCACGTTTCCGATTGTTGCGTGGCTAACTGCAGGTTACCGGCGAAAGGCGAAACGCAAGGCGGCTTCGCGGAAGAAACTGCTCGGTATTGGCATCGGAGGCGGCGCTTTCGTCGCGCTTGCGACAATCGTATATTCTTGGACCAATGTCGGCGAGAATCCCTTGTGGTCATTGTTCAACCGGATCTTTGTCGCACCCTGCATCACCGCAAACTACTACCTCGCTACTTTTCCGGATGTCTTTGGCTTTCGCGGCTGGAGTAAGATTTTCCAGATGGGCGCAACCCTGGGCGGAGCAGAAGTGGGCACGCGCGACATCTACAGCTATTTGACCATCGGGCGTTTTTTTTCCAACCCGAATTCAGGGATTCTGCCTACCGCCTACTCGGGCGCGGGGCTTTGGGGCTGCGCGGCGATGACGGTGATCTTCCTTGCGATAGTAACCACGACCGACCGGGCCTTCCGGCGAATGCCGGCGGAATACCTCTTCATCTATATCCTGATCAACCTATACGGAATCGCCGCCCTGGTTAACGCGCCGATCGTCGCTGCACTCAGCTCCGGCTTTGCGCTGCCGTCTTTTATCTTCCTTGCCTACCTCGCGCTCTGTCGCCGGCGCGGCTTGGCCGGCGAGGGAGCGGCCGACGGGCAACCGGCGCCGACCGACGAATCCACGCTGGCCCTGACTTTAGCGAGGAAATGACGATCGTCTGGATAGGTATGGTCGTGCCCTCATCTTTCTCGGCCGCTCTGGCGGCCGCGGACAGGTATGTGACAGCCCAAACGCAGAAATTTCAGCAGGCAGTCATTGCTGCCCTGGAAGGCACGGGTGAAAACCAAGTGCGCCTAGTGTCGTCGCCGCCGATGACGGACTGGTCGACGATTGTTTTTACCGGTTTGAAACGGTGGTCTCACCGGGGCGATGCGCGAAGCGATTGGGTTGTTCCGTTGGTGAACGTCATAGGCCTGAAGCAACTCTGCGTTTTTCTGGGGTGTTTTCTCTTTTGCACGGCGGCGGTCTGGCGGTCTGGCCGGAAGGGCGCCGTCATCGTGGTGGGAGACAGCTATCTCCCGCACCTGTTTGCCGCCTGGCTGACCTCGCGAATCTGCTTTATCAAGTCCATCGCCATTGTTACGGATCTGCCCGGTCTCATCGCGGTCGCGGATCCTTGGTACAAGCGAATGCTGCGTCCCCTGGATAATTTTGCCGTGAAGCGCGCCATCGGCTCCATGGATGGTCTGGTGGTATTGAGCAAACATGTCGCGGTGGACTATTTCCCGACCAAGCACTTCATGGTGATGCCGGGAATATTCGACCTGGATGGAGTGGCGACCGGGGCCGGGGAGAGGTCGCCGGCCGCGGATGAATTCGTGGTGATGTATTCCGGGGCCTTGGTCCAAGAGTATGGGATCGATCTACTCCTTGCAGCATTCGCCTTGCTCCGAGGGGAAGAATACCAGCTTTGGATTACCGGGAAAGGGGACAGCGAGCCTGCCATCAGGGCGGCAGCTCATAACGACAAACGAATTCACTATTATGGGTATCTAAGCGATCTTGAAATGCAGGCTCGGCAACAGCGGGCGAACGTTCTCGTCAACCTCAGGATTTCGCATCAAGGTCATGCTCGGTATAGTTTCCCTTCAAAGTTATTTAATTACATGAGCAAAGAACGGTTTGTCCTGAGCAATCGCTTTCCCAGCCTTCCTGACGAGTATGCCCGGCACCTGATCATGCTCGATGAAGAAACCCCGTCGGCCCTGGCAAATGTCCTGTCCCGTTTGAAGGCGGGTGCCTACGGTGATATGCGGGAGTTTGGCCGTAGTTGCCGCGACTTCATCCTCCGTGAAGCCAGTGCGGTCGTGCAAGGAGCGCGTTTAGACCAATTCGTCCGCGAGATTGGCCGCGCAACGCCCCCGCGGACGTAAAGGCACAGGATCCACCCCAAGGCTCGATTACCGATCTCCTATGTTTAAAAGAAAAAAACTATTGATCACCGGCGGGACGGGCAGTTTTGGGAACGCCGCCCTCCAGCGGTTCCTCCAAACCGATATCGACGAGATCCGGATATTTTCCCGGGATGAGAAGAAACAGGACGAAATGCGACACCAGTATCGCGCAATCAAGCTGAAGTTCTATATCGGAGATGTGCGCAATGCCGCCAGCCTGCGCGATGCGATGGCAGGGGTTGACTATGTTTTTCATGCCGCGGCCTTGAAACAGGTTCCCTCGTGTGAATTCTATCCGATGGAGGCGGTTCGCACCAACGTCATAGGAACGGACAATGTCCTGGTCGCAGCTTCCGATGCCGGCGTAAAAAAGGTGGTCGTTCTAAGTACGGACAAGGCGGCTTACGCGATCAACGCGATGGGGATCTCAAAAGCCATGATGGAAAAAGTGGCAACCGCTGCCTCACGGGTGGCCGCGGAGCGAGGCACCATTATTTGCACGACACGTTATGGAAACGTCATGGCGTCGCGCGGTTCGGTAATTCCGCTTTTTCTCGATCAGATCGACCGAGGTGGGCCCCTGACGGTGACGGAACCCGAGATGACCCGGTTCATGATGACCCTGGATGACGCGGTCGATTTGGTGTTGCACGCATTTACGCACGCGAAAGCCGGCGATTTGTTTGTGCAAAAAGCGCCCGCGGCGAGCATCGGGCTACTCGCCGAGGCCATCAAACAGCTCCTGCACGCGGATAATCCGGTCAAGGTAATTGGCACACGACACGGGGAAAAGCTGTATGAAACGCTTCTGACCCGGGAAGAGCGAACGAGGGCCGAGGATCAGGGCGGCTATTTCAGGGTGCCGTCGGACAACAGGGACCTAAATTACAATCTATATATCTCGGAGGGATCGGAGGAGATGAAGGATCAGCAGGATTATCATTCCCACAATACCGAGCGATTGGATGTCGCGGGCATGAAACAGCTTCTTCTCAAACTGCCGGAGATCAAGGACGCCATTGAAAAGCGAAAGGCAAAGTGACCTTGGTCATCCTCCCAACTTGAAATGAAGACAGTCTTGATCACTGGTGCGAAGGGCTTCATCGGCCGGCACTTGACGGAAGCGTTGCGAAGGCGGGGTGATCTGCGCGTGGTGGAATACGATCTCGCTGCGCCGCCGGAGGTCCTGGAGGTGGGCCTGCGCGAAGCCGAGGTCATCTACCATCTGGCCGGGGTAAACCGGCCCCAAGACCAGGCGGAATTCGCTGTCGGCAATACCGGTTTTACCCAGTCCATTTGCTCGGCGCTTTCCTCGCTCGGGCGGCAGCCCTTGATTCTGATTTCGTCTTCGATTCAGGCCGAACTCGAAAATCCCTATGGGATAAGCAAGCGCGGCGCGGAGGAGGTGTTGCGAAGCTGGGCCCGGGACACCGGAGGTCGGGTTGCCGTTTTCAGGCTCAAGAACGTCTTCGGAAAATGGTGCCGGCCAAACTACAATTCGGTGACGGCCACGTTTTGCCACAATATCGCCCATGGCCTTCCGCTTCAAATCAGCGACCCGGCGCGCGAACTCGATCTGGTCTATATCGACGATGTAGTGGAGGGTTTCCTGTCTGTTGATGAGAGCACTATTTCCCCGGGCACGGCCAGGTTTTGCGACATCGCCGGATCGCACAAGACCACTCTGGGCTCCCTCGCCAACCTGCTAGAAACATTCCGACGTTCGCGTGAAACCCTGGAAATGCCGTCAATGGGCGACGAATTTACGCGCCGTCTCTACGCGACGTATTTAACCTATCTCGCGGGCGACAATTTTGGTTATGCCTTGAAGCAAAAAACCGATGCCAGGGGCGCATTGGCGGAATTCATCAAGCAGCCGCATTTCGGCCAGATCTTTGTTTCCAGGACTCGCCCCGGGGTCACTCGCGGCAACCATTACCATCACACCAAGACGGAGAAGTTTTTCGTCGTGGAAGGAGAGGCCATCGTCCGATTCCGATCGATCCTGGGTGGCGATGTGATCGAATACCGCGTGAGCGGAACCGAGTTCAAGGTGATTGATATTCCCCCGGGGTATGTTCATTCCATCGAAAACGTGGGCGTGACCGATCTGATCACACTCTTTTGGGCCGACGAAATTTTCGACCCGGCCCGGCCTGATGTCTACTGCCGGGATGTCCTTTGACCAACCATCCTATGAAAATCATGACTGTCATTGGCACGCGCCCGGAGATCATCCGACTGTCGCGGGTGATGGCCGCACTCGACCGGTATTGCGATCATTGTATCGTTCACACCGGACAAAATTACGACTATGAATTGAATCAGGTCTTCTTTGAAGATTTGGAACTGCGGAAGCCGGATCATTTTTTGGACGCGGTGGGCAAAAATGCGATGGAGACGATCGGCAATATCATCACTCGTATCGACCCCCTGCTGGACGCGGTGAAACCGGACGCATTCCTGGTGTTGGGCGACACCAATAGTTGTCTTGCTGCTTACGCGGCCAAGCGCCGAAAAATCCCCGTGTTTCACATGGAAGCCGGGAACCGGTGTTTTGACCAACGGGTGCCGGAGGAGATCAACCGAATAATTGTCGATCACATATCGGACATCAATCTCTGCTACAGCGATATTTCCCGCGACTACCTCTTGCGCGAGGGTTTGCCGCCCGACCGCGTCATCAAGACCGGCAGCCCGATGTTCGAGGTGCTACACCACTATCGATCGAAGATCGAGGCTTCCGGCGTGCTCACGCAGCTGAAACTCCAGGCGCGAAAATATTTCGTTGTTAGCTCGCACCGGGAGGAGAACATCGATTCGGCGCCGCAACTCGCGGGTTTGGTCGGCATTCTCAATGGCCTGGCCGGCGATCACGAACAGCCGGTAATCGTGTCGACGCATCCCCGGACGCGAAAGCGCCTTGACGAGGGAAAGCTGAAACTCGATCCCAAGGTCAGGCTGCTCAAGCCCCTAGGTTTTTCCGACTATGTGAAACTCCAGCTCAACGCACACGCCGTCCTGTCGGACAGCGGAACCATCACGGAGGAATCATCCATTCTCAACTTTCCTGCGCTCAATATCCGCGAGGCCCATGAACGCCCCGAGGGAATGGAGGAGGGCGCGGTCATGATGACTGGGATGGACTATTGCAGCGTAAAACAGGGGTTGGCGATTTTGGAGCGGCAAAAACGGGGAGCCGATCGCAACTTGCGCCTCGTGGCGGACTACAGCATGCCAAACGTTTCGGAGAAAGTGGTGCGACTCATTGTGAGTTACACGAGCTACGTGAACCGTACCGTTTGGCGGAAATCAAGTTGAGGAATTAACAAGCCGCCATCAAGGGTGTCCAGTGGGGCCCGGTTGTGCTATCCGCCGTTATCTGAATGCGCATTCTTCTATTGACCCAGTGGTTTCCACCTGAGCCACAAAAACTATTGCTCGAGTTGGCAGTCACCCTGAAGGAACTCGGTCATGAGGTGACCGTGCTAACCGGACTTCCCAACTGGCCCACCGGGAAAATATACCCGGGATATCGATTCCGGATTTGGCAAAAGGAGGAAATGGGCGGGTTGACCGTGATCAGGGTTCCGCTCTATCCGGATCACAGCCGGAATGGCGTCCAGCGGGCGCTGAATTTCTTATCATTTTCCTTCGTGGCGGCCTTGCTGGGTCCGTTCTTGGCCCCGCGGGTCGATGTTATCCACGTCATCCATCCACCCATCACCATGGGGCTGGCAGCTTGGACGATTAGCCGTCTTCGTGGGGTACCCTTTACCTATGAAATCCAGGACATGTGGCCTGAGACCCTAGCGGCCACCGGAATGGTGAGGCAGACTTGGCTACTCAGGCTCGTTGGCTGGTTTGCAAAGTGGGTATATGCGCGCTCCAACGGCATCCGGGTCATCTCTCCGGGATTTCGTGAAAACCTCATCGCCAAAGGGGTGCCCGCTGAGAAGATACGCACCATATCGAATTGGGTTGACCCGAACTTCTACATTCCGGCCCCAAAAGATGAAGAGCTCAGGGAAAAACTCGGGTTCTCGAACAAATTTGTCGTCATGTATGCGGGCACGATCGGACCTGCCCAGGAAATCGAATCCTTGCTTGAGGCCGCCGCGCGGCTTGACGATCTTCCCGATGTCCTGTTCGCCATCTTTGGGGACGGCATGGAGCGTGAAAGGTTGACTGAGATAGCCACGGCCCGCGGCCTGAAGAACGTGCGTTTTTATGGGCATTGGCCGGCGGTCGAAATGCCGGGCGTCTATGCATTGACCGACGTCTTGCTAATCCACCTGAAGGAAGATCCGTTGTTCCGGATCACCATCCCTCATAAGACTTTTGTGTACATGGCCGTGGCCAAACCAATCCTTGCGGCGGTTGAAGGGGATGTGGCCGACGTGATCACAATGGCCGGCGCGGGAATCACATGTCCTCCAAGCCAGCCACGCTTGCTGGCGGATGCGGTCCGCCGGCTACGCACCACCCCCCCCGAAGTCCTCGCTCAGATGGGCCAGCGCGGCCGGGCCGCGGCGGAGACGACCTTTGAGCGGAAAACCTTGGTGGCCCAAGTCGCTTTGCTTTTACAATCTGCAACAAGGATTTCCGGTCCCAGATAAGATCGGTCCTTGATTTGCAGCCTCCCTGTGACATCCCCATCACGTCGCTTCTCTTTATGAAATCAGAATCTATGCAGACAGCTCAACGTCCCCTAGCTCTTCGCCTCGCTAACTCCTGCCTGACGATCCTATACCGAATCATGCCGCGCTCGGCCTATGATCGGATGTATTTCTTTCTCTTTCCGCGATACAAGGCTTGGCGCCGCAATGGGTATCGCTGCCAAGCGCTTCGCCAGCAGGGGGCGGATCGGGAGAAAATCGATCTGGTCCACCACTGCCTCGAATACTCCCTCGTGGGGTGGCAGGGCATGGAGGCAACCTATGATTGCACCAAGCGGCTGATTTATGAAAAGGTACCCGGCGCCTTGGTTGAATGCGGGGTGGCGCAGGGCGGCAGTGCGCTGCTGATCGCGCTCGTTAACCAGAAATTCGGCGACGGGTCCCGCCGTCTCTGGCTATTTGATTCCTACGAGGGTTTGCCCGAGCCGACCCAGGAGGATTTTCAAGGGGGCAAGACCGGTGATCATGTGCGCCCGCTGCCCAAGGGTTCCTGCCTCGGCACCATCGAGGAAGTCAGCCGCCTCTTGTTTGACGAGCACAAGCTTCCGCGCACTAACATCGAACTCGTCAAAGGCTGGTTCCAGGACACCCTGCCTGCCACCAGCGCGCGGGTAGGCCCCGTCGCGTTGTTGCGGCTGGATGGCGACTGGTATGAGTCGACGAAAGTTTGCCTGGAGACCATGTTCGACCAGGTTTCCGACCACGGCTACGTCATCCTCGACGACTATTTCACTTGTTTTGGCTGTAAGCGTGCGACAGACGAGTTCCTGGCAGCCCGGGGAAAGAACTATCCGATCATCCCTGACGGTCGCGGAGGAGCCTACTTCCAAAAGCTCAATTGAATCACGGCTCGTCGTCGCCCGTTGAGTACATGGTTGCGAAACGCATTTTCGATACTGGCGTGGCTTTTGTCCTACTGCTGATCGTACTGCCTTTGGCGCTCCTATTCGCGGTTGGCATTTTGATTTCATCGCCGGGCCCGATATTCTATCTGGGGAAGCGTACCGGGTTCAATGGACGGCCCTTCCTCATCTTTAAGTTTCGCACCATGGTCGTGGATGCTGAACGCCGGGGCGGGGGCACGACGGCATTGGATGACCCGCGAATCTTTCCATTTGGGAGATTCCTGCGACGTTACAAGCTAGATGAGCTCCCGCAGCTCCTTAATGTATTGCGGGGAGAGATGAGCCTGGTGGGGCCGCGTCCCGAACTGCCGGTTTACACGGAACGGTACACCGAAGCGGAGCGGGAGATATTGTCGGTACTGCCGGGCATTACCGATCTCAGCTCGATTCGCTTCAGTTCGCTGGACGAGTTCGTTGGCAAGCACGATGCAGACCGCATGTTCGAGGAGAACGTGTTACCGGAGAAAAACCGACTCCGTCTGCACTATGTTAAGTCGCGATCATTCGCGGGAGATATAAAGATTCTTTTCATGACGGGTTGGTGTATTGTCCGAAAAATCTTCGTCTGATCCGTGCAACAGTTTTCATCATCACAGTGGGTTGCAGAAATTCCGCCATTGGGATTCGGCTGTTGCCCGATGGGCGGGCATGGCTGGGGTCGTGTCAACGACGACGAGTTGCGGCAGGCTGTCGCAACTGCCCTAGATGTGGGGGTCCGTTTGTTCGACACGTCGGATATCTATGGATTGGGAGCCTCGGAAACGTTGTTGGGTGAGGCACTGCGCGGGAAACGTGACCAAGCTATTGTTGCGACAAAATTTGGAGTGCGGCACGAAAATGGCAGGACCTTTCACGATAACAGTCCCGCCTGGATCACGAAAGCGGCAGAAGACAGTCTGCGCCGCCTCGGGATCGAGTGCATTGATCTTTATCAAATGCACTATTGGGATGGTGTTACCCCACCCGGACTGATTATGGCCACGTTGGAGTCCTTGCGGGAAGCTGGCAAGATTCGTGCGTATGGCATCACGAACTATGATCCGCGAACGCAGGAACTGAGCGGGTCCGGCGGCCACTTGGCCTCGTACAGCTATCAATATAGCCTAGTGCACAGGGAATATGAGGACCTCATCACGGCCGTGCAACAACAGCAACCCCAGTTGCTCTTTTTGTCCTGGGGCAGTCTCGGCCAAGGTGTTCTGTCGGGCGATTATCACAGCTTGGCCCAGCTTGAGACCAGCGACCGGCGGCGACGAGACGTTTACGAGAACTTCCACGGCGAGAAATTTGCAGCGATCCAGACCGTATTAAAGGAACTGAAGGAAATTGCGGTTGAGGTGGGGATCCCTCGGTTACCTCAGTTCGCTCTTCGTTGGATCGTGGACAAAATACCAGGAGCGGTGCCCTTGGTTGGGATAAAACGTCCCGAGCAAATCATCGACGCGTCCCGCATTTTGCATTTCAAACTCGATCCGGCAACTTGCGCGCAAATCGACCGAATAACCACCCGATTCAAACCTGCGGTTGCGCCCCCATGAACCTCCCCAAACACACGACCACCGAACTTGCCCGTCGGGTAAGAATTCACGCGCTCAACATGACCAGCAGGGGCGGTAGTTCGCACGTGGGCGCGGCATTTAGCATCGCGGATGTTCTTGCGGTATTATATGGTAGCGTGATGCGCCACGATCCCGCTCAGCCGCGGTGGACCGGGAGGGACCGGTTCATCCTGAGTAAGGGGCATGCGGGCGCCGCGGTTTACGCTACCCTGGCCGAGGTCGGCTACTTTCCGGTCGAGATGCTAAAACAGCATTACCAGGACGGCTCGGTGCTTTCGGGGCATGTCAGCCACAAGGGCATCCCGGGTGTCGAACTGTCCACCGGCAGCCTCGGCCACGGGCTCGGAGTCGGCACTGGCATGGCCAAAGCCCTGAAGCTGTCAGGGTCCTCCTCGCGGGTTTTTGTGCTGCTGTCGGACGGCGAGTGTGATGAGGGAACAATCTGGGAGGCCGCCCTATTCGCGCAGCACCATCGCTTAGACAATCTGGTGGCAATCGTCGACTTCAATAAGATCCAGAGCTTGGCACTTGTTGCGGAGACGCTGGCGCTGGAACCGTTTCGGCAGAAATGGGAAAGCTTCAACTGGAGCGTCGCGGAAGTGGATGGCCACAACCACACGGACATATCGCGGGCGCTGGCGCAGCTGCCCGCTATTGCAGGCAAGCCTACCGTCGTAATAGCGCACACGGTTAAGGGGAAAGGAGTCTCGTTTATGGAAAATACAGTCCTGTGGCACTACCGCACGGCGCGGGGCGATGAGTATGATCGCGCGCTGGCCGAGCTGGAGGGAAGACCATGAGGGATCGTTTTATACAGACGCTCTGCGGTCTCGCGGAAGCGGATCCGCGAATCATGCTGATAACCGGAGACCTCGGCTTTGCGGTGTTGGATGATTTCCGTAGGCGGTTTCCCGCGCAGTTCATCAACGCCGGTGTGGCCGAGCAGAACATGACCTTGGTGGCTACCGGCATGGCTCTCGAAGGGCACGTTGTTTTCACCTACTCCATTGGTAATTTCCCGACTTTGCGATGTCTGGAGATGATTCGTAACGATGCGGCCTACCATGGGGCCAATGTCAAAGTAGTGTCAGTGGGTGGTGGCTTTAGCTATGGTGCCCTCGGTATATCCCATCATGCGACTGAAGACTTGGCCATTATGCGGTCGCTACCCGACGTAGCTTGTTTCGCGCCCACCGGTCTCAACGAAGTGGCTGAGGCTACCAAGGCGATCGCTCAAATCAGCGGTACCTGCTTTCTGCGTTTGGACAAGGACAAAGGTCCGGATGGGCCGCCCGCTGAATCCTTTGTAATCGGCCGCCCACGCCTGCTGTGCGCCGGCAGGGATGTGGCGTTGTTTACGACCGGCGGAATTCTTTCGGAGGTGATGACTGCGGCGGGGCGCCTGCATGAGGCAGGCATCGCATGCAGCGTATACTCGGTCCATTCGCTGAGTCCGGTCGAGCCGGACCGGTTTGTCGATGCCGCACGCACTCATGCAGCGGTCGTGACGGTGGAGGAGCATACCGTGACGGGCGGACTGGGCGGGATGGTGCTGGAAACGCTGGCGGACGCACAAGCGCTGCCGGCGAAATTCCTACGCATAGGCTTGGACCGGTGCTTTTCAAGCGTCGTCGGTTCGCAGAACCATCTCCGGTCCGTTTATGGCCTCGACGCGACCAACATTGTTTCACGCGTTCAACGACTCCTCCAGAACTGAATATGGTAGAACGTCTCTTCAGCCCAGGCGCCATGAGCTATTGCTGCCGCACCAGCCGCCAGGATTCAACGAAGTTGAAACTCGTTGGTGATTCACGTCCAGCCCCGGGCTACCACTTGATCAGGCAGTGCAAGCCGGTGTGTAATTCCATCGCCCCAGCTTGTGCTGCTGAGACATGTTGGGCTGACCAGTGTCCGGATAGCAGCGCAGCTTGTGAAGCTGGACTGTACAACTGCCGAAACTCCGGCACCCTGAACAGCAATTGGGACTGGAGCGGTTTTTCAGCAAGCGTAACGTGTGAGAGCTCAGCCATGGTTTCCGGGGTGGAGTGGTAGTTGAGGAGAGCTCCCACGCGCACGAACGCAGCGTTGCTAGGAATGGCAGCGGCTTCGCCAAGTCCGAACGAGATCGAATAGTTTGTCTTTTGCGGTCGCGCGGATTGTCCCCGCAGGCCGTAGTAGCTGAAGTTGCCGTTTGCCCAGCCTTGCGGTTCGCCGGCGCCACTTGGCGGTGAAGCATTGGAGGGCAGCAAGGTTCCGCTTTGGTCAAACCAGGCGACCGCAGGGTAGTTGACTGCTTCGGGGTCCCCGACATGCCGAATCGTGCTGCTGACACGGTAACGCCTATCGCGTGAAACAGGTATCAATTCGGGGTTGAAAGTTTCGCTCGCACGCCCGACCGGGCTAGCTAGCGCTAATTGGCCATTGGCAAAAATCTGTTCAGGCGGATGACCGCCAAACGTCAGCCAGGCAGCATCAGTCGCGGTGGGATGGGCGACGATTCGGGCATGAGGAACCGGATGGTCACGGCGGGCCGGGGAATGATTTTGAATATATCGTGGGGTTTCGTTGCCGCTGCCCTTGGCACGAACCCATGAGACGGCTGGCTGCATAGCAGTAAGCCATTCCAAAAATTGCCCAAGTTTCTTGTCGTCCAGTTGGATGTGGCTCTGACGGGAGCCGAAAAGCATGACCTTGGGTGAGAACGCTTCCTGAACCTCGGTTCCCAGCTGGATATCTATTCTTAAGGTGTCTTCGTCCGGGATCTGTGTGATGGTATTAAGTGTGGAGTAGGCAACTAAGCTTCGCAGCTGCAGATCGGCCGGTGTTACCTGAAGACCCTGCCAGAATCGGTGGTGAGAAAGAGCTTCGATGCAGAGGAGAGTAAGCGCCAGAGGAAGTGCGCAAGTTAGTGATAGGGAACGAATTTTCGGCGACGCAAGAACGGTGCGAATGAACGATGGGTAAGTTCGTTGGCTCGCTGATTTGTCAATTACCATTCTGCACTCATTGACTCCTGTCGAGTTTCGGGTCCATATATCAATTACGGCAGCCAGCGCGAGGCCGGTAGGCAATACGAAGAACATCCGATGAAAAACAATGATACTATTCGTGCCACCCCCTGAAGCAAGTAGCTGGGTTAGTGGAAGTGCGAAGCAGGGTAAGACAAGCGCGAGTGCCGATATAATCGTCAGCCAACCTACGATGTGATTACGCCGCAGCAGGCAGAGCCCAATCGCGAAATTCATCATGCCGAAAATGCCCAGAATTTGGGAAAATTTTTCGAAAGCTGGCGATGTGAACAAGAACAGGTTAAACCCATACCAACCAGTAAGCCAACCTTGCGGGCGATAAACTCCATCGATCGCCGGGTGCCGGGGAATCCACAACACGGCGGCGACACTTAGGACAATAGTAAGAAGAATAAGCCACACGATTATCGACCGGCGCCACTCGATCAGTCGCCAAACAACTACGGCGAGAATGCCGAGTCCTACTATGCCCAAGCCTTGGATGTGGTTAAAGGCAATTAGCGGCAGGAGGAAAATGCCTGCGCTGGCTAATTGCAGTAGCGGGTAGCGGGTAGTGAGTAGCGAGTAGCCCATCGACAAGCTCAGGGCAGGTTTCTTTGATTGGCTCGGTGTGGCGTCATGAACGATCTCATGCTCCCTGCTCCTTACTCCATGCCCCTCGCGAGGCCGTAGTGCCTCTAGCGCAATGCGCGTGAGGGCTACAGCGCCGATCTGTGCGAAGATGCTGCTCGAAAGACCGTAGTAGCGGTAGAACGAAAAAATATTGTTCCCGAAGAGTAGTGCTTGCAGGAGTACAAACATCATCGAAGCGCGTTCGCTGAGGTCGCAGGCTCGGGCCAGACGATAATATTGCCAGCTGAGCAAGAGGCACGCACCGGTGTAGTATAAATTGAGCCAGCTTAGCTGGTCGAGGCCGGTGGTGTGTCCGGTAAGACTGTAGGGCAAGAAGTAACTGGATTTCTTCCAGCTGGAGTGGGCAGTGACTTGATCGAGGATATGCCATTCATTGATCCGCCGGAGGTGTTCCCACGAGTCGGATGGCCATTCGAGATAGACGCCGGGGATGTAGAAAAGCAGCGCCAAGAGGATCCAGGGAAGTAGACTGTAGGCGGTGGACAGTAGGCGGTTGTCGCTAAGCGACACGGTGGATCCGCCTTCGCGTGGCTTCGTCGAGACAAGCGGTTGCGGCGGAGCCGCACGGGCGGCGGTATTCTCACTGTCATCCGTTGCTCCGGCTACCGTCGCCCCGGATGCCCGCCACCATGAGCGTAGGGCGAGGGCGCCGAGGATGAGGTGGATCGAATGTAGGAGCCAGTAGACATGCAGCAGGCACGGTACACCGGTGGACAGTATGCTGTGGGCAGTAGACGGTGTAACAGTAGACAGTAAATCGGTAGACGGTATGGCTCCGATGGCGCTCACTGCCGACTGCCCACCGTCCACCGGATTGACCGGCAAGCGGAGCCAAGCGTAAAGCAGGTACGCTGCAAGGTATGGGATCAAGAAGGCCCAGCCGCTGCGGAAGTAGCTCCGCAGCGCACGGTGGGCGGTAGACAGTGGACGGTCTGAAATCACTGGGGACGGTTAACAGTTAACGGTAGACCCGCCGTCGCTATCGCAGCGCGATAGCTATGGCAAGGCAAGCGGTGGGCGGTGTTCGGGAGAGACACGAAAAACGGTAGACGGGAGGTCGGATTAAGACTAATCACTAGACTGTAACAAATCTTCGTTGGCCGCTTTGATCTGCTTTGCCTCGGTGGGCGGCAGGTAATTCTCGCGAGTCACTACTTTCTTTCCCGTCTGGGCTTCGAGTTCTAGGCGGGCACGTTTCGCGATCTTGCCGCCGGTCTTCGCGACGGCCCGGTTCTCGGTCATGCCACTGGCGGAGGTGGTCTCGGCGATCTGGCGGGTGGATAGTTCGGCTAAGGCGGTGAAGATGAGTTCAGCCTCACTCATGTGATCACGTAGGTTCTGGGTTTTCAGCCCCTTGAGGTTCTTGTGTGCCGTAACACTGACTCCGCTCCACTCCTGATGGATGATATTGGTGAGGATGGCGTATTCATCCTCCTTCTTGATCTCGTGTGTCGCCCAATAGTCGGTGAGTTTGTTGCGAGTTTCCTGTCCAGTCATGCGTTGCTGAATCCACTTTTCGCTTCGGCCGTGTTTCTGCCAAGTTTTACGAGCGCGTTGCAGAGCGAGGGCAGGGTCGGACATCTCCTGCATTCGTTCGTAGCCGACTTTGGCCAGCCAGAGCTTGATGGGCTCGGCCTTCGGGCTGGGTACACTCTGGACCAGGCGCAAGAGGGTCTCGGCATTGGCAACATCGGTGAGACGCATGCGGCCGTCGTCAGCTGGTAATTTCAACCGGTTACAGTTTGTAACCGATTGGCTGCCCTCTTTCGCGAGACGGTGCTTCAGGACCTTCCAATAGTTTCTGGCGGCCTGATAATCAGGCTGCTGAGTGAGGACTTGGATGATATCGACGACGGAGAAAAGCCAGGTCTCGGTTTTCTCATCGTAGAGCCGGCGGATTTCCTTATCCTCAAAGATGGCAGGAATGATTTTCATGATGGGCGGCCCGCAGGAACGAAACTGGCAGTGCGCCTGGGAATCAAGCAAGGAGGAAGGTTACCGCTTTGCGGCACGGTGGACGGTAGCGGCGGAGCCGCACGGTAGACGGTGGACGGGCGCTCACAGCGCCAGTTGAAGTTGGAAGTTTAAGTTGAAGCGAATGCACGCAGCGGTGGCGGGGGGCGGTGGCGGCAGGGCCGCACGGTAGACGGTGGACCCTTCTTCGCTCGGTAGGGCCGAGCTATGAAGGGCACGCGGTGGACGGTTTCCGGTGGACGGTCGCGGCCAAGCCGCACGGAAGATGGTGGACAGTGGACGGTCTAAATTCACTGAGGCAACGAATAACAGAGGACGGTGGTGAAAGCATTCAACGTTCAACCTTCAACGCTCAAGTTGGGGCAAGAGAGAGGACAATTCATGGGATTGACCGTCTGGGCCAAATGACTAGTGATTCCCCCATGCAGGTTTCCCCTCTCTCGCTCTCTTCGGACCCCGCCGACGGCTTGCGCGTATTGAAAGCATTGCGGCCGGAGTT
>SXGQ01122801.1_pt1 | contig 25355 bp, 30 predicted proteins | sample 3178371 | NCBI WGS metagenome assembly SXGQ01 (sample SAMN11356859, study PRJNA531348) | freshwater metagenome | isolation source: freshwater sample F1-20 | place: China: Fuxian Lake, Yuxi | collected 2017-12-25 | reverse complement strand
TCTACTTGGGGTAAATATCGTCCACTGTTTCATTTTAGCGACAATGATTTGACCAACAAGAATCCACGTGCGCATGGTGACTATGTACGCAGTATTCCTGAAGAATATGTTGACATGGATGGTGTTGACTTTGAATTTGAATTCAAGGCTAAAGATTATGCGATTGAACGGTTTGAAAAAGAATTTCAACTTTAAGTGAAAAAAGTGTTGACGAAACGATTAACATGATGTAAAGTAATTTCAAGTTAGTAATGAAGCTAACCAAATATAAAACAAATAAATAAAAATAAATAAAGTTATGATTATTCGTAAAAACAACAAAAAGCAGACTAATTTCCTATATGAAAATGCTGCTAACCTAGAAACATTCATCTCTTATCCATTTGCTGGAACCAAGCGAGCTGGTACTCGTTTGACTCTTCGTGCTGGTAAGACTCGTTTGGACCTAAATGGTCGTCAAGTTAAGGCACTACGCAAGGTTCTTGCTACTGCTTCTAGAGTCAAGTAACCTATTAGTTAGGTATGGGAAAAACATTTAGAAGAGACAGTGACTTTAGAAAAAATATTTCTAAAGTAAAAAATAAAAAATTGTCTAAATTAAATAAACCATATTTAAATAAAGGAGGAAAAGTAAGAAATTACTTGGATGAAATAGATAATGAATATTAAATCAATAGTTGTATTAGTAATTAATGTAATATTATTCTTATTATCTATTAAGTTTCAAAATATAACGCCATTCGCAGTAATGTGGTTGGCGTTATATTCTTTTTATTTAACTTTGAAATTAGAAGAATATAAGAATGTAATTCTTGGTGTAGTTGAAGAAAACAAGAAAAAGTTAACTGAAGACAAACAAAAAGTTGAAAAAGACTTAAGTACAGTGTATCATAATCAACAGACTATACTTTCAGTCATCAATACATTAAGAACTAGAATTAATAATATTTATGGGAAGACCCAAAAAACAAAAATCCCCTCCTTCCAAGAAAGACTCGGATCAATCAATAGTAGAGAATCCGAACTTAAAAAAGACTAAATCTTTATTTGATCACATTAATCAAATAAGAGAAGTAAAGAATCCAAAGTATTTTGATACACTTACTTCATCTGATATTAAATCTTTCAATAAATATACATTATTGATGGGGTTAAGTATGGATCAAATGATAATTGAAGAAATTGCGTTTGTTTCTAAGTACTTTGACATCTTACCAGAGAAACAGATGTACAAAGTATTGTGTGATTTAGTACCACAAGGTAAAAGGTTTTGTAAATGGATTAAACCTAATAAAGTTAAATTTGATAAAGAACTAATTCAATTAGTCGCAAATAAATTTGAAGTTAGCAAAGATGATGCTTATAGTTATTGTGTAATATTCTTCAAGACTGAAGAAGGTATTAATACTCTGGTTGATATATGCAAACAATATGGTAAATCAGAGAAAGAAATAGAAGGGTTAATGGAAAATGAATAAGATTTATATAGGAGTGTCCGGATTTGCAAGAAGTGGGAAGAATTTGTTTTGTGATATTGCAGAAAAAGTTTTAAAAGAGAAATTTAATTTAACATCCAAGACATATGCACTTGCTTATTTTCTAAAGAAAGATTGTGAACCATTTATTCAGGAGAAACTAGGATTAAGTGCATTCAGTGAAAAGACTGAAGATAAGAATTTATTTAGGGAGATGTTAGTATGGTATGGTGGAGTAAAAAGAAAACAGACCGAAGGAAGATATTGGACTAGTTTATTGAATGAGGAATTAAAAAAAGACACTAATGATATCAATTTTATTAGTGATATTCGTTATATAGAATATTCTGGAGATGAGGTATTTTGGTTAAAGAAAGAGTTGAATGGAAAACTGGTTCATGTAAGCAAATATACTTATGGATTTCCTACAGATGGACGACATTATAGGGTAAATGATAAGAGTAAGAAGATTTATACAGAAGCTCCAAATCAACATGAAGCTATAAATGACCCTAAAATTAGATTTCTTGCTGATTATAAAGTTGAATGGGAACAAATAACTACCAATGGTAATAAACAAGATTTAGTAAATAATGTAGTTTTAAATACTATTGTAGAAGACTGTTTGAAGACTATACTGAAATAGTTCTAATAAAGATTGAATTGTCATATAATTCTATAACTTTATCGTTAGTGGATTCTATTAATTGATTGATAGAATCTTGATCTAAATTTCTGATAATAGAAGCGTATTGATTATTACATTCAAATAGTTTTTGACCTTTTTCTTTTTGTTTACAACTACATATATTTTTGAATTGGTCTACGCAAACGCATATTTGCATCAAATTTGAATTTGATGATAATGTTTCTTTTGACTTGATATAATTATAAAATTCACTTATATTATTAATTTTCATGGTGATAACTTATTGAATATAAAGTATATAATCAATGATGTTACATAAATAGTAGGAATTTCGAGAAACGAATAATCGAAAACGAATTTTCCTATTAAAATTGACCAAAAATTAAAACAAAATGGACACGTAATCAATTTTGTTAAAAAATTATTGTGATATTTTAGTAAATAAGAATGATAAGTTAGTGTAAAATCGGATTCTTTAGCAATTAAGTAATCTTTTACTTTGAACCAATTCAATTTTAATACATTAATGTATTCGACAAATGCTTCGGTATTAAACCATATTATAAGAATAAATGTATATAATAATATAATAGTCATATGTTTATTTTTTTAATAATGTAATCTGCTATTGCTAATGAGGAAGTTGCTGCTGGACTTGGACAATTTATAACATTACATATATTGTGTTTCATTATTATTTCAAAGTCTTGAATTAGTTCTCCTGTGTCCGACATTGCTTGAGCTCTAACTCCAGATCCACATTTAACTAAATCATTTTCTTTTATATTTGGTACTAACTTTTGCAATGCTTTAGTAAATTGTTTTTTACTTATAGATTGATATAATTCTTTCATACACATATATTTGTGTTTAAGAATAAATTTCCAGAATCCTTTGAACGTGATATAATCAAATATATCTATTAAATTAATATTTGATAGTTTATAACCTTCTCTTGAGAATGCTAATACGGCATTAGGTCCAGCCTCAATTCCACCGTTTATTAACCGTGTAAAATGAACTCCTAAAAATGGATATTTGGGATCTGGTACAGGGTATATTAGATTTTTGACTAAATGTTCTGATTCCGGTTTTAATTTATAATATTCTCCTCTAAACGGAACTATTTTAGATTTAATCTTAGTTGTTAATTTTGATATTCTATCTGAATATAAGCCGGTACAATTAATTAGTATATCATAATCGTAACTTTCATTTATAGTATATACTTTATTGTTTGTTATATTGATTACTTTTGAATTTAATTTAATTGTATGACCGTTATTAGTGACAATTTCAGATAATTTATCAATTACTTTTTTATAATCTACTATACCTTCTTGAGGAACATATATAGCTTCTATACCACCTACATTAGGTTCGATTTCAACCATTTGTTGTTTATTTAATCTTTTTAAATTTTTTAGTCCGTTTTTTGTTCCACGGTCAAATAATTCATTTAATTTTAGAGATTCTTCTTGATTTGTAGAAACTACTAACTTTCCGCATATTTCGTGAGGAATATCATGTTCAATACAGAAGTTAGTCATTTGTTGTATACCATCAACAGATAACAATGCTTTTAATGAACCTGGTTTGTAATATAAACCGCAATGTAATACACCGCTATTATTAGTGCTTTGGTGTTTACCAACTTCATTTTCTTTTTCTAAGACAGTAACATTTAGATTTTTATTAGTTGATAGTTTATATGCAACGGCTAAACCTACAATACCTCCTCCTATAATAACTACATTCTTCATATTATTTCATATTCAATTTCAGTTTCCGAGAATCCCCAACTATCATCATTTCTTGATATCATAATATGTTCGTTATCTTGATATGTATCAAAATATTCTACCCAGTCCATTGCGTTGTTATAAAACTGTTTACTTGGAGAAGTTCCATCATTTGACATTCCTGTATGACTCATATGGTATAATGGAACATCATAAATAGCTTTTAATTCGAATCCATATAATACAGATTTTTTCTGTACATTAGTATCAACAAAACATGCATATTTCATCTGCTCTTCATAACCTCTTACTTTTAACCATATATTTTTAGTTGCAAATTGAAAATCTCCACAACAATTAAACAAACTCCATTTGTCATTTGGAGTTACCATTGCAGGAAAATATCTTGGTTTACTTGTTTTATTTAGATGGTCTATATAATTATTTAAATTATCTATATTAGATATTACGTCTTTATATTCAATATCTCTTCTACTCAAAGCATACATTGTATGTTTATTTGAATTTTTAATAAATTCTTGTAAAATTTCTTTTGTAGGAGGAATTATATCAGTAGTAGATAACACTATATATTCTGCATCTGTTCTTCTAATTCCAATATTAAATGAAAATACTGTAGAACATGCTTGCGCATTTGGGTCATAGTTTTCTAAAATTTTGGCAATAGATGGTTCAATTACAAAATGTTTTAATCTTCCTGTTTTAGGAATTTCATTGATTATTTCATACAAGAAACTTCTTTTCTCTGAATTCCAATCAACGTATATTACTTCGTCGAAAGTTTCCAACATTTTAGTAATGTGAATTTTGAATCGTTCTTTTTCTTTATAACCGTCGTTTCTTCCAAAAACTACAACACACGTTTTGCCAGAAACTTTATCTGGTAAATTGTATTTTTTGATATCATCTTTATGAATACATAAAAAATTTCCATTATCACATACTTTGTATGTAAAGTATTTGAATTCTTCCATATCTAATGGACCTGCACAATCTTTGAGATTATCTAATGGAGATATATCGTATACTTTATAACCCATTGAATCGATTACATTAAAATAATCTTCAAGTTCTAATTCAGTTAGAAACTTAAATGATTCAACCATTAGAACGGGTTTATTAATTTCTATTAATGATCTTATTGTTTTTAAAATCTCTTTATCATATCCTTCAGCATCTATTTTGATAAATTTGATGCTAGATATATCATCCGAATAATTCTTATTTAAGAAATCTATTAAATTTACTCCTTCAACTTCTTGTTCGTATGTATGAGAATTTTTAAAATTTTTATTGTCTAGATTATCTAGAAATCCTCCGTTAGAACCAATCCCATAAATTTTAGGGTCACTATAGTTAAAAATATACTTTTTATTTTCTTTGGTACATGCTAATTGGTGAGGAATAATATTTAATTGAGAATTTGATTCTGCATTTTCTTTTAAAGATTTAAATACTACTGGATTTGGTTCAAAGGAAATTACTTTTTTAGCACAAGAACCAAACAATAAGGAAAACCATCCTAAATGCGCACCTATGTCTAGTACTGTACAATCTTTATCAATAAGTTGTGAAAACCTTTGATGTCGGAACAAAAACGTTTCTTCTGAAAAATCGTTTGTATATTTTATATTTCCTATTGATGTAACTTCTTTTGTAATCATATATCTCTTTGGGATAAAATTGGGTTATTAATTGGCCAATAAACATCAAATTGTGGATTATTCCATTTTATGTGAATTTGATTTTCTATTGGTACGTAAGATTTAGTTAGTTTATAATGAAAAATACAATCATCTGATGTAACTAAATGTGCATTTACACATCCGGCTGGAACTAATACTTGCAATCTATTTTTATCATTTAATTGAAAATATTGAATGTTCTTATATGTAGAAGAATTTGGTCTAGTATCAATTACCACAAAATGTACACTTCCTTTGAGTACATCAATTAACTTCCAGTTTTCTTTGTCTCCATGAAATCCTCTTAATACATTTTTCGTTGAATTTGAGAATGAATCGATTACAAATTTTAAATCTTTATCTTTAAATTCTGGTATTGATTTTACAAGTGAAGAATAGTGTTCTTCATTATATGTTTCAAAGTTTTCTCCTCTATGGTCATAGAAAGATTCTGGTTGAATTACGATTAAATCGTTTATTATTTTATTAACTTCTTTAACTTTAGATTTCATACATTATTCAATACATTTAGTAGTGTATCAATTTTGTCACGTTGCAGACCTGGATAGTTACCAATATACCAACTAAAATTATGAACATGATCTACAACTTTGAAATCATCGTAATTAATTTTAAAGTACTTTTTAATGTATGGTTGACGAAGTTGATTTCCTCCACCAGACATACCTCTTCTAAATTCTATTGCATTCTCTTTTAGTCTTAATTCTACGTTTAATCTAGTAACCATGGACGGATCTTTTAAAATTACAGTAAATGCATAGTTACATTGTCCTTCTAATTCTAAATCGGTAATATACTTTGAAGGATTCAATCTACTTATGAAATAATTGTAATTATCAATTCTCTTTTTGTTATTACTATCTAGTTTCTTTAATTGAGATAGACCTAATACTGCATTAAGTTCAGTACTTCTAAAGTTATGAGATGGACGTAAAAAGATAAAATCTTTATTTAAATCTGGATTTTTATTAATGATTTCATTTCTCATGGATTCATTAGTCATTTCTCTAATCATACCGTGAGATCTTAATGCTCTACAAATTTGATAAAATCGTTCATTGTCGGTACAAATCATTCCGCCTTCAATCGTAGACATGTGATGTGCAAAATAGAAACTAAAATTGCTTACAAATCCATAAGATCCTACTTTTTTACCTTGGAATGTAGTTCCATGTGATTCACACACATCTTCAATTAGATGAATATTATTCTCTTTACAAATATTTAATAATTCACTGGTAAGTCCATTGATTCCTAAAACGTGAGTTAAAAATATTGCTCTTGTTTTTGGTGTAATTAGTTTTTTAAGTTTCTCTACGTCAAATGATAGATTTTTTAAATTGATGTCGCAAAATACGGGTGTAAATTCGCTGAATATAACCGAAGAAACATCTGATATCCACGTTAATGGTGGTAAAATTACTTCACCGTCTTCATACATTTCATTTAACGCTAGTATCGTCAATTCATTTGCGCTTGCTCCACTATTAACCATTAGGTTATACTTTGTACCCAACCATTGTCCCCATGCATTTTCAAATTCAACTACTTTTGGACCATTAGTTAGTTTAGGAATTGGTGTTTGATTTAGAAAGTTTACTAGTGAATTTACATCTTCTCTGTCAATGTTGTCTTCCATTAACGGTAAATAAAAATTGTTCATATATATTATAGTCTTATAATCCAAACGTTATCTTGTGTAATTTCTATGTTATCATTTGATGCAAATTGTTCACACACTGCTTTTGTAACACCTGGATGAAACCAAAGTAAAACATTATTGAAATCTATTTGTTTTATTTCTATTCTTTGACCTTGAAAAGACTTTTCTCCATAGATTCTATACTCTACTGTCTTGTTGATATAATCTAGTTTAAATTCATCTTCTGTAACTTGAGAAAGTACTTTTTCACTTCCTACTTCAAAATCGTGTCCGCATATTATTCCTCCTTTTTTAACTTTAGGCAAATATGCGATAATATCATTTTTTACATCTGTGTATATATGAGATGCGTCTATAAAACAGATATCTAAAGAATTGTCTTCAATTTTATCTGCAGCTTTTAATGAGTCCATATTATAAATTTTAGTTATTTCCGTACATTCAACTGAATCTATATTCTCTTTAAATTTTTTTAAAACCTCTCCTTTTGGAAGTTTTGTATTTGAGTGAGGACCGTATGTATCGCTTCCTTCAAATGTATCAATTGCAAGAAACGTTCCTTTTTTTTCTTTAACTAATTGTGCAGCATATACCGAAGTTGCTCCTGTATAGGTTCCCACTTCTGCAATTTTTGGATTTTCAACATTGCATTTAGATATTAAATTCAAAAATGTCATGACAGGATGAGTTTCAAATGAAAGTTTAGTCGTATTTGGATGGAATGTAATCATATTTATAACTTTTTTAATAGTTCACTTGACGAATATATTTTTGGTAGTTCTAGAATTAATTCTTCTATTCCAATTTCTTTACATACATCTGATTCTGCAGTAACTAAATTTGAACCTTTTCTATCTCCACTATTAAAAAATATCAAGTGATCTTGTTTATATTTATTTTTTAAGTATTTAAGAGTCTGACATTGAGTTTTGTCTTTGTCAACAGAAATAAATACATCATCAACTGATTTCAAATTAAATATAATTCTTGCTCTATGATTTTCGTCCATGAATTCTTTGGTTCCCTTCAATTCACGTTGATAATCACTGTTTATAACAGCTATTAACTTATCACAGTTTTGTTTTGCTGCATTGATATATTCGATGTGTCCATAATGGACTGGATTAAAATAACCAGATACTATTCCTATTCTCATATATTAACTAGAAAAAATTTCTGATGTTCCTGTTTTATCAAAATCAAATTCTAATATATTGCCGTTATACTTTTCTATTATTTTTTGTTTAACTATTGGATTAGATATCACTAGTACAAATCCGCATCCTCCGCTTCCTAATAATTTTGCACCATATGCACCTAATGAAATTACATCGTTAATTATTTCTTTTATTTTGTTATTTGATATTAATGGTGATATTTTTTCTTTATTTATCCAACTTTGGTAGAGTAATTCTCCTATAGTTTTAATGTCTTCTTTTAAGAATGCAGAATAAGACGATTTAGATAACTCTAAGATATTTAATTTATTATCTATATCATTTTCATGAGACTTTGCTATTTCATCTGTATTTCTTTGTTCATCTGTATATATTAATGTAAAAGATTTCTGTAATTCAGTAATAAATTCTTCTGTTATAGGAAGCGGTTTGACAAAAAAATCTCCGTTTTTATTTATTTCAATTGAATTTAATCCTTTTGCAAATGGCCAAATCTGGTCTTGTATTCCGCCGCTTTCTTTTAGAATTTCTCTTTCTATTTTTATTGCAGATTTAATTATTTCTTTTTTATTTATTTGTTTATTTTGGAGTTTATGAATTAAATATGAAATTCCTACACAATATGTAGATGAACCACCAAGACCTGTTCTTGCAGGAATATCAGAATATGAAAAAAATTCAACTGGTTTATCTACATTATAATATTTTAATGTTTCTCTGATTAATGGATTTTGTATTTGTTCTATTTTATCAACTAGTTCGTATTTAGAATATGTACACAAATATTGTTTTGAAAGTATAGATGGTCTATATCTCATGGAAAGATAACAATATTTATTAATAGTTGTGCCTATTATAAATGATCCATATTGTTCATAAAATCCTTTGTAATCGGTACTTCCTCCAAATAATGATATTCTAAATGGTGATTTAACGATAGTCATATCATTTTTCTCCGTAATAATCACCCCATTCAACTAATATAGTGGATCTATTATCAGTTCGTTCGTATGCATATTGGAATGATTCAAAAATTTGATATGGTTCATCTAATCGAATGATATCGATTGTGTCACACATTGCTTTAAATCCTCCTGTAAAATCACTAATATGTTGATGTTGAGGATGTAATGGACGTTGAGAACCAATTGATGTTCTGATGATTACTTTTGGTTTATATCCACCATCAGACATTATTTTCATTTTATCCAGATGATTTACTAATTGATTTGCAGCTAGTAATAGAAAATTCCATCTAGGATAGATAGAAATAGGAACTGTTCCGTTTAATGCCATTCCAATAGTCATTCCCATTTGCATATCTTCATTAACAGGCATTTCTAGTAATTTAGATTTATCTACATCTTTAAGTGTGTTCGTCATTCCAGTACCTGCGTATTCTACTGCTTGACCTAAAAATAAAGTATTTGGTTTTTCAGATAACCAATCCATTGATCTCTTTAATTCGTCAAAATATTTCATAATATTAAAATTGAATTCTTTTACCTGCTCCTGCATGAGGATATTTTGTTTCGTATTTGTAGTATTTGATTTTTCTTGTTTCTCTTGCGAAGAATAGTTCTTCACAATTCCATACTTTTAGTGTATCTGTACATACAGATTTTCCGTTATTTTCTATTACATAGGTAATTGGCAAATCGTAATTAATAGAATATTTCCAATTTTCAAAAAAAGTTCCTGTTTCAGAAGTCATGTCTCCAACGAAACACCACACTTTTTCATTATTTTTCTTTCTTTTAATGTCAAGTGCTACGCCAGTTGCAATTGGAATGTTGCCAGTAACAATTGCAGAAGAATAAATTTTATATTTTGGATAACACAGTGTAATTGATTTACCTGCTAAGATGTCTTGTTTTAATGTATCTTTAGGTACACCCTTTAACAAACATTGATAATGGGATCTCCATGTACAAAAAACCCAATCTTGGTCATTTATATCATTAAAGATGTCAATCATTTGAGATTCATTGCCATTATATAAGTGAATAGGAGCTTTAATCTTTGCATTATTAAACTCATTTGCAACATCTTCTTCAAATTGTATCAATTCTTCTACTGTATATTTATTCATATCTTGTCAATTCTTTACTATTTTTCTTTTTAGTTTAATTTTTAACATTTCTTTTATGTTATCAACTGCAATTTTACCGAATTTATTTCCAATTCTTTCTAGAAACGGAGGATATGAATGATATTCAGCAAATGCTTTATCTCTAAATTCTAATATTTCAGATGCAGTTAACTTTTCAGTTGAAAGTGGAAGAGTATCATATCCATGAAATGAATATCCCTCATAAGTAGATGGAAGTTCTACTCCATTTTTTATCGCATCTTTATACAATTGACTTCCTGGTAATGCCATTGCAGCATAAGCATTCCATCCAAATGTACATAATTCTTTAGATAAGTCTAATGTTTTTTGCATACTTTCTTTAGTATCTCCTGGCAATCCAAATATATAATTTGCCATGACCTCTATATCTGCTTCATGTACCTGAGATATAACTCTTCTAATATCAACTTCTTCGAATTTTCCTTTTGATACTTCTAGTCTTACTGTTTTATCTGCACTTTCAATTCCTAAAGCCAACCATTTAATTCCAGCAGATCTAACTAGTTTTAGTAATTCTGGATCTCTAACTGTATCGATTCTTGAATATGCCCACATTCTTAGTTTATCTCCATATCCTCTATCTTTCAACATTTGACATAGTGGAGCATAATATTTTTTATTTAACAAGAACATTTCATCTGTAATTTTGATAGTATATACTCCTAGTTTTATTAATTTGTCAAATTCATTGATTATGAATTCTGGACTCCAATATCTCATATTACTGTAATTACCAGCTACGCCTATTTCATCATTATCATTTCTATTTAGAATGTTAATCATACAAAAGTTACAAGCGAATTGGCAACCTAAAGAAGTCTGAATAGCAGCATATGGAGTTCTATTTTCTAATTTATATTCGGCATGCCATAATGGAGATCTATATAAATCCAACGGAATTTGTTTATATGGAAGTAAATCCCATGCATAACCTGGTAAATCTATATCCATTCTGTTATTAGGAACAGATTTTTCCGGCGGATTCATTATTATTTCATTTCCATTTCTCCATACAATTCCATTTATTGATTTTAAATCATCAAAGTTTTTTTGACTTAGTAAATTTCTAATTGCATATACACCTTCATTTGTAAATCCAAAATCGATTGAATGTTCATCTTTCAAAGTTTTAATTGGCAGTGCTTGAATGTATGATCCGATAAAAGAGATTGGAATAGAAATTCCTTTTTCTTTTATGTATTTAGACATGAAAGTAGCTCCAGACATATTAACTGTACCAGCATTTACATTTTGTCCATATACAACAAAACAAATAAGTCTTGGATTTAAATTTAAAATTCTATCGATTACTACATCTTTATTTAATCTTTCTGCATTTATATCAATAATAGAAACATTAAACCCTATATATCTACATGATTGTGCAAGTAAAAGTGCCCACGTAGGAGGTTCAATTGCAGAATATGTTTCTGATAAATCTTGATAAATTCCAGTTGAATTGCCTGGAGAAATAAATAATACGTCAATCATAGATTAGTAAAATCTTTGTTCTTATATTTGTTAATTAACTTATATCCTTGTAATAATTCTTGGATACCATCATCTAATGAATATTTAGGACTCCATCCCAAAGATTCTAATTTTTTATTAGATACTATATAATTTCTTTGGTCAAAATCTTTTTTAAATTCATTCTGTACAATTACTAATTCTGGTATATATTCTTTAATTTTTTCGGTTAATTGTAATTTATTACAATTTGCGGAGGATAGTCCTACGTTATATGCATTACCGTTACATTTCTCATAATTTTCAATCATAAATAAGAATGTATTTGCAATATCACGGATATGAATATAGTTTCGAATAAAATGAGATTCAAATAGAACTAAATAACCGTCGGTAATAGCTTTATATGTTAAATCATTAACTAACAAGTCCATTCTCATTCTGTAAGATAGACCAAATACTGTTGCTAATCTTAATGCAATACCATTTTGATTGTCTAATAGAGCCTTTTCAGCATCACATTTTGTTTCTGCATATAAAGACAAGGGTTTGAATGGACTTTCTTCTGTAATGATTTCAGTAGAAGAACCATATTGACTGTTTGTATTAGGCAAGATAATTTTTTTATTTTTACCTGCAAATTTTAATACATTTACAATATGTTTATAATTTACGTCAATTGCTACTTGCGGATAAGATTTACAAGCAGGCATTCCTACAATAGCTGCGAGTGGAATTATAATGTCAGTGTTATCTACTAATTCTTTAAGAAGATTTTCATTTCTAACATCTCCGTGAACAAATTTAAATTGTTTGTTATGGCAGAATCCTAGTAACGATAGTTGATTGTAAATTAAACTATCTAAAACAGTAACATTATATCCATTTTCTAATAATTTTTCTGTAAGTATTGAACCGATATATCCTGCACCGCCTGTAATAAGAACTTTATTCATAATAATTTTATAACTTTTTCTTTTAATAAAAATCTACCTTTATGATAATTTTCAAGCCAATCTAAATCTTGATTGTTATCACCAATTATATCAGATATATATTTAAAACAAAAGAATTTAATTTTGTTTATTTTACATATTTTAGCAAATGCATAACCCTCCATATCAATAAAATCACATTTACGTTTTGAAACTGAAGTTTGAAATGAATCAAACGTTGCAAGTACAAATAAATCTGGATTTATAATTATAGATTCTAATATGTAACCGGGATAATCAAATTCTCCTTCTATAAATGTTCCACAGCTTACTACTTGATTTTTTTTATTTATTATTCCTGCTGCGGTTCCTACATTTATTACAGTATCAATATGTGGATTATTATATAAATAAGTTAACAATGATATACTCGCATTTATTTTACCAACTCCTGTATATAGTACATTAAATTCGTTTTCAAATGGAAATTCTTCTTTTAATGCCGAGACAATTACATAATTCATATATTGAATATATACACCGTGTTAATTTCACAGTATTTTAATGTTGCAACAGTCGGTTTATTGATTGTAGTCATAACTATAAATTTACTCATAATATCTTATTTTTTATAGCATATTCATGCCATTTTATGAAATATTCCTGAAATTTTGATTCGAAATTTTTTCTTTGATTTGGAATGTCATTTAGTTTTAAATATTTTTTATATACATTAGGATTTAATTTCTTTTCAAAAATGCCAATACTTCTTTCACAGATTATTTGATTTCTTAGAATATATTGTTCTATGTTAGTATTATATTTTGTTTTTGCAAACGATGCAATATTCATTCCAAAAAAATCCCATGGTCCATAACCATTCCATTCATCCATTACAGGAATAAATTTTTCATAAAATTTTTTATTATATAAATCAAACCAACCAGCATATTTGAACTGATCTAGTTTTTCTAAATATGGATTTTCTGAATTATTGTCTATAAAATAGATTATATCATTTATATTTTGTTTATTCCACTGGTCATATGGTATTGATTGAAAATTTTTATTAACAACGCAGTCCCATGTATGATCCCATAATTTAATGTTTTCTGTAGTTAATATAAAATATTTGTCTTTTATATTTTTTGCTGATTCGATTAAATAAAATAAAGAATGATAACTAAAATATGTGTCTGGACAAATTGTTATATAATAGTCAATATTAGATTGTAATGTTTCTCTTTGAAAGTCTAAATGTCCGTACAGTTTATTTTCGTCAAATATTTTTTTATTGACATTGTATTCATTTATATGTTTTAGACATTTTTCATATTTATCTTTAAAAAATTCTTTTGATATAGACGATTTATTCCAATCGATTATATAACTTGATAGATTTAATACCGAATCTACGTATACAGTGTCATTGCTAGATAAGTATCTTTTTGCTCGTGCAATTTGTTCAAATGAAAACTCAATGAAATCAATTTCCCAAGGCATTATATGAACTAATATTTTTATATTCATATTGATTTATTATAACATTCTTTGATACCACATTCAAGACCTTTTAGTTGTAGGTTTAATGAATTTAACAATTCACCATTTCCTGTATAATTAAAACCTAAATTTTTATTTTCTATGATTGTATCTACTTTATATGATGATAATTGATTTATCATATCTGTAATATCACTCAATTTATATTTTTTATAATATGACATATTGATATCTTTATATGTTAAAGGTGGATTTTTTAAATAGTGTTTTACTATATTTACTAAATCTTCCATATAAATGAAATCCATATATCTATCTTGATGTATAATCATTGGTTTACGGTTAATATAATTATTAATATTGTTCTTTATAAATCTAGTAGATAATTCATTGTGATAAAAACAACCAAATATTCTAAGGTTAACACTTGCACAATAGTGTACAGATAATTTTGAAATAATATTTTTGGATAATCCGTAAAAATCTGTTGGTACTACACTAAACATATCATATTCATTTACATTTGATATATCACGATTTCTATCAAACTCTGCACCAGAACCAAAATTAATAAATACTTTATATCTATGATTAAATTTGATTAAATTTTCATACATTAATATGTTTCTATAAAACATGTCATTAGTATCTTGTTTTAGTCTACTACCACCTTCAATTGCACAATGGATAACTGAATCTATTTGATTTTCATTTATATATTTTTCTATGTCATCAACTGAATATAAATTCAAACTAGATCTAGTACTTTTAAAAAAATTAAAATTGGTATTATTAGACAATAATTTTATGATATTAGATCCGATAAAACCGTTTGCTCCTGTAACTAATATATTCATTTTTCAATCCATTGAATATTTTCTAAACTTCCTGGAATAAATTTCCCATCAGATCCTAATTTTGCAACTACTTTAGGTTCATGATATTCATCAGGATCAGTAAATACTTCACAAACACATGGCCCTGATTGTTTTAAGAAATTGGAAAGGATTGACTCAGTTTCTGTATTATTTTTTATTGAACAATATGGTAATTCATATGCATCTATTATTTTTTTAAAATTTGGAAATGTTACTCCGCTATTTTTCTCTGATGCAACAAATTTACCATTAAAAAATGCTTTTTGAGTTATTTTTATTGACAAGTAACCATCATTATTAATTAATATCAATTTAATAGGTAAATTATAATGTTTCATGGTTTGAAGTTCGTGTATGTTTAAATGTAAACTTCCGTCACCTTCTAAACAAATAATTTTATGATTGATTGCGGCTCCAATTGCTGCTGGAAGTCCGTAACCCATAGGAGCACAACCAGTATTTGTAATTAATCTTTGATTTTGTTTTAAGTTTAAAACTTGCATTGTAACTACATTTGCAGATCCATCGCTTGTAATTACATGATGATCTAATGGTAGTAATTCGGATAATTTTTCTATTAAAAAGTAATTACTAACAAAATTTTGTTTATTACGGTGTCTATCTAATACTTTTGGATTCTGATTTAATACATCACATCTTGATATCCAAGACTCAGATGATTTGTTGATATTTTTATCTAGAAGTTTTTTAATAAAATCTTTAGCGTCTGCGACAATCTTTTGATCTGGAAATAACGTAGTTTTACTTAATTCTTCTGAATCAATATCTACATATACTTTATATGCATTTTTTGCAAATGAATTAAAATTGTATCCTGTTTGTCTAACATAAAGTCTACTACCAATTGATAGTAGAAAATCACATTCGTTTAATAACTTATTTGCACAAATTTGCGCATGTGTCCCAAATCGTCCATAATAATATGGATAATCGCAATTAACAATATCATTACCATTAATTGCTGATATAACAGGAATATTAGTTTTATAAATTAATTCTTTTAATTCGGATACTCCACCAGATAATCTTATACCATTGCCTACAATTAGAAGTGGGTTTTTGGAATTGTTCCATTTTTCTATTACATTATCTATTTCTGTCTGTGAAATAGTTGGTAAATAAATTTCTTCATCATAAGATTTAAGAGTTTCTACATTTATATCGCAAGATTGAATATTTAATGGAATATCTAACCATACTGGTCCTGGTCTGCCAGACATTGCGAGTTTACATGCTTTTTCTAAATAGTATTTTACGTCATTTACGTCATTGATTTGAATCGAAAATTTTGTCATATTTTCGACAGTTTTTACAATATTAAACTCTTGATCACCAAACTGTCTTAATTTAGAGTTAGTAAAGTTAGTAGTTAATTCTTTGTTAACTTGTCCACTAATGAATAGTACAGGCACTGAATCTAACCAACTACAAAGTGTACCTGTTAATGCATTAGTTCCGCCAGGTCCGCTTGTAACAATACATACTGCTAGTTTGTTATTAATTCTAGAATATCCTTCTGCTGCTATTGCGGCTGCTTGTTCGTGATGAGTTGCAACATACTTAATATTTTCAATTTTACCAAGTGAATCTATTAAGAATATAGATCCACCGCCTGATACTGTAAAAAATGTATCTACTTTATATTCATCACGGAGAAATTTAATTATGTAATCTGATACTCTCATATATTTTTTTTGTAGCGTTTTCCAAAACTGCAATGTCATTGATTTCATATAGTTTGGGACCATTTTCGGTAATCAAAACCATATTGATACAATTAGTATTTTTTTTATCTGATTTTATTATAGGTAACAATTTACTAAAGTCAAACCATTTTTTTTCAAATTTAAAATTTACACCGGTAGAAATCAGATTTTTTCCTATTTCTAGAATTTTTTCATATGAATCGTTACTTTTTAATTCATTACTTATTTCTATAGCTATCATTGATCCAATGATTACTGCTATACCATGTGGTATTTTATATTCAGACGAAACCTCTAATGCATGTGCGAATGTGTGTCCAAAATTTAAAAATTTTCTTTCTTTTTTGTCAAATTCGTCTTTATGTAAAATACTTATTTTAAATTTTAATTCTTCATATATTACTTTTTTTAAAACATTTGTAGAATTTATATCTTTTGGAAATTTTCTTATTTTAGATTGTAAAATGTAAAATTTATATATTTCACCAATACCACTATATAAATCTAACGTTGATAAAGTTTCAACAAAATTTGTGTATATTAATATTTCTTTTGGTGGATAAAAAGTTCCTAAAATATTTTTTTTATTGTTAAAATTAATAGAAGTTTTTCCGCCGACACAACTATCTGTTTGTGATAATAAAGTTGTAGGAATTAATACGTAATCAATTCCTCTACAGTAAACGGACGCACAAAATCCAATTAAATCTTGAAGTATACCACCACCAATTACAACAATTGTATTTTTACTATTTATTTTTAAATCGGAAAATAGTTTTAGTATTTTAATTGTATGTTCTAAACTTTTGATTTGTTCTTCGCTTTTGATAACGATTAACTTATCGGATGACTGTTTTTTGAAAAATAAGTCATTAACATTTTCATCTATTATGGTAATATTGTTTTTATTTTCTATTAATGAATTGATTTCATTTAAATCTTTAATAAAACGAATAGTATAATTTTTGATTTTTGATTTTACTTTTAATGGACTGAACATGAATAACCTCCGTCTATTATAATATTTTGACCTGATATATAAGAGTTCTCTACCGATAATTGATAAACTAACTTAGCAATTTCTTCTGGTAAACCAAGACGATTACATGGAATTTTACTCTTTAATGTTTCTATTTCTTCGTTGTTATTATTTTTTCTAGTTAATTCGGTATCAATAAATCCCGGAGAAATAGTATTTGATAGTATATTATACTTTGAATATTCAACTGTAATAAATTTTGATAAACAATGCAACGAATTTTTGCTTATTGAATAACAAAATCTTCCTTCTTTTACAATATCAATCCATATACTTCCTATATTGATAACTCTTCCGTATTTATTTTTTATCATATGATGAATACATTGATTTACTATTTGATATGATGATATAAAATTAGTGTTAAATACGGTTTCTAAATTTTCATAAGAATCTTCTAATTTAGATATAGGATTTATACCTGCGTTGTTAATGATAATATCAAAATCAGTTTCTTTTAATTTTACATTTTTACTTAGATCAAGTTCATTTCTAGTTGGACAGTATAAAATATGATTTCTTTCATAGAAATATTTTGAAATTTCTTTGCCTATTCCTCTAGATGATCCAGTAATAAGAACTTTCATACAGAATTTTTTGTAGATGTTTGTAACCGAGATTGAATCATGGATATTCTATCCTCATCTTGATTTGCAAATCCTAGATAATAATTTCTCTTGTTCATTAACCATTCATATTCAAATTCTTGCGCACATGCCAATGCATTAGGTAGATTTTTTAATGCAATAGATGGATCAAATATTGCATATCTAGTTTCAAACTTATCAAGAAGTCCTTCTGAATATAGAGTTTTTAAAAATAAAAAAGAGTCTATTGATATAGATCCTCCAATGCAACATTTTAAATTTTTTTCTTTCGTTTTAATAAATACTTTTCTAACCATTTTCAGTATTTCATTGTCGTTGACATAATTTCTATTTTTGTTTAATGATGATACTAAATCAACTCTTCCTACTGTAATACCGTTTAACTTTTCTACTTCACTTGTAGAAAATATTTCATCGATTGAATTAATTGCAGTAATACTTTCAAGATTTACATTTAAATTAATACTATTAAAAATATCTTTTGATAGATGTAATTCTGCAGCATTTACAAATTTTTTAATGCCAAATGCAGATTCGACCATAGGTGCAACCAAACCTTTTACTCCTATTACTGTAGAATCTTTAATATCCCTAATAGCTTCTGGCCCTCCAATTTTTAAAGTTATTTTTGTTTTTGATTGATTACATACTTCTTTAAGTCTAATTGTTTCGTTAAAGGTTGCACCTTCATCTTCAAAACTAGTTTTGATTCCTATCAATCCATGATTTTCTATCATGTTTGTCAATATTTTGACACAATTAAATTCTGTTGAATTCATAAATTTTAATCTTTTTTATTATATGTTTACCAAATAAAATTTTCTTTATAAAAATTAACAATATCTTTTAATTCTAAATCAAATTCACATTTTGGTGACCATCCCAAATTTCTTAATTTATTGTCATTTAGTGCGTATCTTACATCTTGACCGACTCTTTGTACAGAAAAATCTAAATATTTTTCTTTATAATTAAAAGGCAATTCTCCAAAATATTCCTTAATTATTTTTTCTACGGTAACAATATTTGATTGTTCAAATCCCCCCGCAATATTGAAAATTTGATTTTGTATCTTTGATTCTATAATTGTTATTATTCCTCTTGCAGTATCACTTGCGTGTAACCAATTTCTTATAGGAGTTCCATTAGCATGAAGAGGAATTTTTCTTCCTATATTTAGGAATTTACATGTTTTGGGTATTAATTTTTCAACATATTGTCCTATGCCATAATTATTAGTTGGTCTTACTATGATATATGGAATATGATATGTTCTTGCCCATGCTAAAATTAATTGATCTGCTGCAGCTTTTGTAGCAGAATAAGGATTGCTAGGTTTCAAAATATCTGTTTCTAAATGTTCTCCCTCGGTTATATCACCATATACTTCATCTGTACTAAAATGAAGAAATATCGGACATACTCCGCTTTCTTTTTTACTATATAATTTTAATAATTCTAATATATTATATACTCCATCTACGTTCGAATGTAAGAATTCTTTGCTGTTTCTAATTGAATTATCAACATGAGATTCTGCTGCTATATTTATGAAATAATCGCAATCAATTAACCTATCTAAATCGCATATATCTTTTTGTTCAAAACTAAAGTTTTTATATTTATTGAATTCTTCAAGTAATTTAGGTTGAGATGCATAAGTCATTTTATCTATTCCTTTTACATACCATCCTTTATTTAAACATTCTCTGGTGACATAAGCACCGATAAAACCTAAACATCCAGTAATATAAACTATTTTTGTCATATATGTTATATATTTGTAATTAATATCAATTTATTTTTTTAAAAAATAAAGTTACTATTTCTTTTACATAATCTAATTGTTCTGTTGTAATAACAGGACTTGTACCTAGAAAGAATGTATCTGTGGTAATCTTTCTTGCATTTGGATATTTTGAAATTACTTCATTTTTATCAATTAATCCGTTATATGCTGGTTGTAACATAATATTACCGGCAAAATATGGTCTGGTTTGAATTTTATTTGATTCCAAGAAATCAACAATATCTTTTCTTTTGAATTTAGAATTGTCTTTTATAGTTACTGCAAATGCAAACCAACTTGGATTAGATAAATCTGTTGCTTTTGGAAGAATAAAAAATTCTTCATATGGTTTAAAAATGTTAAATAGACGATTGTGATTTTCTTTTCTTCTACGATGAATTTCCGGCAACTTTTTCATTTGTTCTAGTCCAATAGATGCTTGAAGTTCAATTGGTTTTAGATTATACCCGATTTCATCATATACATACTTATGATCAAATACTTCATCCGGTAATTCTGGCAACCAATTAGCGAATCTATTACCGCAACTGCCATTTTTTAATAGATTTGATTTTTTACCTACACAGTAACATCCACGACCCCATTCACGAAAACTACGAGTAACAATTTCTTGCATTTTAGTATTACATACAACAAATCCACCTTCACCCATGGTCATATGATGTGCTGGATAAAAACTACAACTGGCCAATTCACCAAAACTACCTAGTGGTTTACCATCATATGTAGAACCGAGTGCATCACAACAATCTTCTAAAAGAATTAAATTGTATTGTTTAACTATATCCATTAGTCGGTTCATATTAGGTGGGTTACCTAATACATGTGCAAATGTAATAATTTTTGCACCTTTTTTGGCTTGTTCTTCAACTTGGTCTAAATTTAGATTTAATGTGTCCAAATCAATATCAATAAAAACGGGTTCAAATCCAACTTGGAAAATGGGATTTAATGTCGTTGGAAATCCTGCGATAGGTGTAATTACTTTAGTTCCTTTTTGGAAATTATATAATCTTTTTGATGTCATTGCTAACATCATTAATAAATTAGAACTACTTCCACTATTTGTTAATATTCCATATTCTTTATTAAATTGTTTTGGGAACAATGTTTCAAAAGTTATAGCATCTTGCCCTAAGACCAACCATTCATTTAATAATGATTTTACTGCAGCTGTATATTCTTTATCATCAAAAAATGGTCCAGCATATTGTACCCAATCTTTGCCTGCTTCCCATTTTTTAGAAGAATGTTTGGTTTTTATATACTGTTCAATATCCGTTAAAATTTTTTCTAACATAACAATTTGTTTAAATTATACTATTATATTTTAATATATCAATGATTTTAGAACATATTCTATGTTCATATTTTTGATATTGATTTACTCTTTTATAGTTTTCTTCTATTACATCTAATCTACTTTCATAATACTCAGGTGTCAAGTTATTACAAATTTGAATAAACTCATCTGCACTTCTGAATGTTATTATACCTTCTATATTATAGAATTTTTCTATATTAGAACATCCCCAGTAAATCGGAATAGTTTTTAACATCATACAGTCTGTAATTTTTTCAGTAAAATAACCATTATGACATGTGTTTTCAATTACTGCTGCAAACATCGGAGTAGCAAATATAGATTCTTTTGTTATAAGTGCTTTAGAAATTGGATATCTATCGCCTTTAAATAAGAAATTTTTTGGAATTTTTATTTCATTTTCTCTTTTTAAAATTTCATGACGAATTTGATGTCCATATGTTAATAATAATTCTCCGCAAAGATGTCCAACTGAAAATACTTTTGATCGTTTTTTATTAGCAATTTCGTCTGTAATCCATGATGATCCGAATGGTAAAAATATAGAATTACTACAATTTGCTAATACTTTATCGTCCCATGTAAATATAAAAGAAAATAAATGTTGATTTTGAATTGCCCAATCATGATGTCCAAAATATTCGTTTGGTTCTTGTAAAACAAAAATATTGATTGAAGAAAGATCTTCTGTTTTTTCTGGTCTATAATCAATAAATAAACTAAAATCTAAATTTTTATATTCAGATAATATATTTTCAAAAATGTTTTTTTCAAGATGATTAATAAATAATTTCATATTTCTTTAATATACACTTCATCACATCCCAAACGTCCGAGAAATTTATAATTTTTTGTAATCATAAAATTAATAATGGTATTATCATAATTATTATTTTCCACAGTAAGTACATTAATGTTATACTTATTAAAGTCGATTGAATTTAAAATTTTATATTCGTTCCCCTCAGTATCAATAGACAAGTAATCTATATTTGTATTTTTTACAATTTGGTCAAATCTTTTACATTCTACAGTAATATAATCAAATCCTTTAGAATCTGATATTAATGAATCATTAATACGAATAATTGCATTTTCTGTAAATTCATTGACAAGTCCGCTTAAAGTACTCGGTCCTTCAGTTATTTGGAAAAATGTAGCTGTTTCTTCTTTATCAGAAATTGCATATTTATAATATTCACATTTTCTTTTAGTTTTTAATAAATCAAATTGTATTGGATTTGGTTCAATACAAATTCCTTTCCATCCAATTGATTCAAAAAACAAAGAATTACTGTCAGTAATTCCATCGTATGATCCAATGTCAACAAAAAATCCATCTGTTTTATTTTTAAATATTTTTTCATTTAAAACTTGGTCCTGTTTAAATTGTGAATAATATTGCATAATTAATTTTTATATATTTGTTCTGTTATATACTCTAAATTTTTTGTGATTTTAAATTGGGGATAATCATTTTTTAATTTTGTTAAATCACTGTAATAACAGATATGATCTCCTTTTCTATTTTCATCTGTGTAAGTATAATTTAATTTCTTTTTAGAAACCGAATTGATTAATTCTATAATTTCTATTATAGAGCATGAATTCGATTTACCTCCGCCTATGTTATATACTGCTCCTATTTTTGGATTTTTAATAAAAAGTTCCATGAATTGGATTACATCTGATGAATGAATGTTATCACGGACTTGTTTTCCTTTATATCCAAAAATAGTATATGGAATGTCAAATTTACTACATTTTATTAAATAGTTTAAAAATCCATGTAATTCTACTCCACTGTGGTTTTCTCCTGTTAAACATCCACCTCTTAAACACACTGTTGGGATTTGAAAGTAATTGCCATATTCTTGTACCAAAACATCAGAAGCAACTTTAGATGCTCCGAATAAAGAATGTGTAGATTGATCAATTGAAAATGTTTCCGGTATACCGTTAATATAATTAGAATCATTATATTCATAACGAGTATCTAATTCTTTCAAATCGATGTAATTGGGTTTATCACCATAGACTTTATTAGTAGACATATGTATGAATATACAATCTTTATTTGTTTGACGAACGGATTCCAATAAATGCAATGTACCATTTGCATTTATTTCAAAATCATCAAATGGTATAGATGCAGCTTTATCATGACTCGGTTGTGCAGCAGTATGAATAACTACGTCGAATTTAATTTTTTCAAATAGTAAATAAACTTCTTGTTTATTGCGTATATCAATAAAATTATTGACAAAATTTGAATATCTATTTATCAATTGATTGAGTCTAATTAAAGTATTTCCTTTTTCACCAAAAAATTTTTGTCGTTGATTATTTTCAATTCCATAAATTTTATGTCCTTGTGTTGCAAAATATTCGACTGCTTCAGAACCAATTAATCCACCTGCTCCAGTAATTAAAATATTCATAGTTTAAATTTTTTATAATAGATTTCTATAATTAAAATCAGGCTGATTTTGTAATGCTATCCATTCTGGAGGATAATATTTCCCATTTATTGCATGATTCCAGTTTTTATCATTTAAATAATGATATGGACAAATAACTTCTTTATGAATTGATTTATTTAAATATGCGCCCCACCAACTAAATGAAGAATTTGCTATGATATTATGATCACATAATGTCATAAGACACATATCTTGAAATCTATTTAAATTTTCAACAAAAATACAATTACCTTTTATATTATTTTTACACCATTCAATATCATTAGAAAATATTAAAAATTTAATATTATCATATTTTTTTGACATATACTGATATGCTTCCATATAATATTGCGTATTTAAATGTAAAGATGCATTTTGTATATAATCACCTAATCTAAAATGAACGGATATTAAAATTTCATTATTTTTTTTAATGTTATTTAAATAATTCTTACAAAAATTAACAATTTCTTCTTTAAATTCAAATAAATTTACTATTTCATCTTTTATATCATGAAAAACAGAATACAAACCGATAATATCTATAGAGTCATAATTTAAATTTGGATTTAATATTTCTATATTTTTTATCGAATTTAAAGATATTTGAAAAGTTTTAGAATCGGTAACATCATTTAATGAAACAACTTTTGCAGGTTTAATAAAAGGTTCAATTAATGGCAATCCAAATCGAGTATCAATGTTTTCTTTGAAGAATAATACTTCATTTCCTAATTTTTTACTTAATGAATATAAACACGCATATTCCATCATTTGAGATCCAAAGTCACAAGTATATGATATGTTATTCTTTGTTATATAATTCATACTTTAAATCCTTTATTTTCTTCTTCTGTAAAAAGTTTATTATACTTAATATTTGTTTCTATTTGTTTTTCTATTGTTTTATTATGATGTAATGCTAGTTCGTATAATGCAGGTAAATGAACATAAGTTTTTGCACCTTCGACTTTTTCATGTAATCGACGTTTCCATTCAATATAAGATACATTTTTAAATAGTCTTCC
>SXGQ01888707.1_pt1 | contig 25371 bp, 37 predicted proteins | sample 3178371 | NCBI WGS metagenome assembly SXGQ01 (sample SAMN11356859, study PRJNA531348) | freshwater metagenome | isolation source: freshwater sample F1-20 | place: China: Fuxian Lake, Yuxi | collected 2017-12-25 | reverse complement strand
GTGGCCCTCGAAGACGGTTCGTTCGCCTCCAATCCGGTGTTTTCCAACCTGGCCAAGCGCGGAGCCTCCGGCCAGCGCATCCACCTTCTTGGCCTGGTCAGCGACGGCGGCGTACACAGCCACATTGCGCACTTCAAGGGCATCCTCAGCGAGCTCGCCAAGGCCGGCGCCCGCGAGGTGTACGTCCACGGGTTCACCGACGGCCGCGACACCGACCCCCAGAGCGGACAGGGATTTGTCGCCGACCTGGAAGCCCACAGGGCGCTCACGACCGGTCGGCTGGCCAGCCTTACCGGCCGCTACTACGCCATGGACCGCGACAAGCGCTGGGAGCGCGTGAAAATCGCTTACGACGCCCTTGTACACGGCCACGGTACGCCCTGGTCCGGCTCAGGAAGCGCGGCCCTTGCGGCGTCCTACGCCCAGGGAACCACCGACGAGTTTCTGCTTCCGCACGTGCTGGACCCCAACGGATGCATTCGCCCCGGCGACGCCGTCTTCTTCGTGAACTACCGAACCGACCGCGGCCGCGAGCTCACCCAGGCGCTCAGCCAAGGCGGCCTCGAGGCCGAAGGAATGCGCTCCCTCGAGGGACTGCACTTCGTGACCCTTACACGATACGACGCGACGTTCAAGGGAATTGAGGTGGTTTTTGAAAAAGACAACCTCAGCGACACCTTGGGTGAAGTCTTGGAGCGGGCGGGGAAAACCCAAATCCGCATCGCCGAAACCGAAAAGTACCCCCACGTTACGTTCTTCTTTTCGGGAGGCCGCGAAGAGCCGTTCGAGGGCGAGTCGCGCATTCTGCGGGCTTCTCCCAAAGTGGCCACCTACGACCTTCAGCCTGAAATGAGCGCCTTTGAGCTGCGCGACGCCTTAATCCCCGAGCTGGCCACCGGTCGTCCCGATTTCGTCTGCCTGAACTTCGCCAACCCCGACATGGTCGGACACACAGGGGTCCTCGAGGCCGCCATTCAGGCCTGCGAAGTGGTGGACCAGTGCGCGCAAGCAGTCACTGAGGCGGCCCTTGAGCACGGCTACAGCGTGTTCATTTTGGCGGACCACGGAAACGTCGACTGCATGCGCAATCCCGACGGCAGCCCCCATACCGCCCATACGACCCGGCCCGTTCCGTTTTTCCTCGTTTCGCGCGAAGCCAAGTCGATTCAAGGCCTGGCCAACGGGGTACTCGGCGACGTCGCCCCGACCATCTTGGATTGGATGCAAGTACCGCAACCTGCCGCCATGACGGGCCAAAGCTTGATCATCCGATGATCGTCCTGAAGTCCGCCGACGAAATCGCCCTGATGCGCGAGTCCGCGCAGCTCGTGTCGCGCACCCTGGGCATGCTCGCTTCAGAGATTAAGCCCGGCGTGACCTCGCTCCATCTCGACCGCCTTGCGGAGGCCTACATTCGCGACCATGGCGGAATTCCCGCGTTCCTGGGCATGTACGGATTCCCCAACACCCTTTGCATGTCGCGCAACGAACACGTGGTGCACGGCATTCCCAACGACCTTCCGCTTAAAGAAGGCGACATCATCTCCGTGGACTGCGGCGTGCTGATGAACGATTTCTACGGCGACCACGCCTACACGTTTGAAGTGGGCGTAGTGGCTCCCGAGACCCGCAAGCTCCTCGAAGTGACCAAGGCGTCGCTCTACCTCGGCATCGACGCCATGCGCCGCGGAAACCGCGTCGGCGACATCGGCCACGCCATTCAAAAGCACTGCGAGCGCGAGGGCTACGGAGTGGTACGCGAACTCGTCGGCCACGGACTTGGACGCAAGCTGCACGAAGACCCCCAGGTACCCAACTACGGGAAGCGCGGAACGGGCAAGCTCCTCCAAGACGGGATGGTGCTGGCCATCGAACCCATGATCAACCAGGGGACGCACCGCGTGCGCCAACTCAAAGACGGCTGGAGCATCGTCACCGGCGACCAGAAGCCCTCGGCGCATTTTGAGCACGACGTGGCATTGGTGGACGGACGCCCCGTGGTGCTTTCCACCTTCAACTACATCTACGAGGCCTTAGGGCTTCCCCACAACGACCCTGTTTTCGCATGATTCGCTGGGCCCTTCGTTGGATTCCGCGGCCGTGGCTCATTCGCTTGAGTGCCCCGTTGCGCGCGCTGGCCCCGCTGCTCTACGCCGGGTCCAAGTACACTGACCCCATCGACGGTCGATCCTACCGCACATTTCTTCCTTATGGTTATGGCGGAGCCATTCGGCCCGAAGTGCTCGCCCCCGGCACCCATTCGCTCGAACGCCACCGCCTCCTGTGGCTTTACCTGCAGCGCTGCAGCAACTTTTTCACCCAACCGGGCGAACTCCTGCACATCGCCCCCGAGCAGTGCTTCTACCACCGGTTTAAGGCCCTTCCCCACCTAAAGGTGCTCACTGGGGACATCGAGTCGCCTTTGGCCGACTTGCACTTTGACCTCCACCACATTCCGCTCGAGGACCGCCGGTTCGACGTGATACTCTGCAACCACGTGCTGGAGCATGTGACCGACGACGCCCAATGCCTTCGCGAGCTGTACCGCGTCATGAAGCCGGGCGGATGGGGTATTTTTCAAATTCCTTGGATTGCCGGGCGCCTCACCACGGACGAGGATCCCAGCCTAACCGACCCCCGCGAACGCGAACGCCGCTTTGGCCAGTACGACCACGTGCGCATGTACGGAGAGGACTACGCCGACCGACTCGCTGCCGCAGGCTTCCGAGTGGAGCGCATCGACCTTGCGGACCGGATTCCGGCCGAAGAATACGCGCGCTACCGCCTCCCCGTGGGCGAGCCGCTCTTTGTGGTGCACAAGCCCACGGCCTAAGCACCTCGAAGCAACAAAAAAGCCCGCTTGCGCGGGCTTTGTTTTTTCATGAGGCCGGAACTACCCGAGAATTCCCGCGAGTTCCTGTGCCATTTTGTGCTCTTCCTCTTGCGCGAGCAAGGGATCCACCAGAATTCGGCCAGAATGCTCGTCAATCGTAATCTTCTTGCGCTGGGCAATTTCCATTTGGCGCTGCGGCGGAATCGTAAAGAAGGATCCCGCTGAGGCCCCGCGCTCAATACTCACTACGGCAAGGCCGTTGCGAACCTTGCCACGGATGCGGCGGTAAGCGCCGAGCAGGCGGTCGTCGCCAACCACGGCCGACAGCGTCTCGCTCTTGGCCAACAGCAACTCCTCTTCGCGCTTCGTCTCGGCGATAATCGTTTCGAGCTCGTTCTTCTTGAACTCCAAGTGGCTCTTACGCTCGCTGAGCTTGCCTTCCAAGGAATTCAAGGCGAGGGTCTTATTCTCCAACGAAGCTTCGAACTCGCGGATGTGCTTTTCGGCCAGTTGAATTTCAAGCTCTTGGAATTCAATTTCCTTGGCGATTGCATCAAACTCGCGGTTATTGCGCACGTTTTTCTGCTGCTCTTCGTACTTGGCTATCTTTTCCTGGCAGTTCTTGATCATGAGCTTGTGGCCCTTGATTTCGGTCTTCGCCTGGTTGATGTCCTCTTGCACTTTCGCAAAACGGGTCTCTAATCCGGCGATTTCGTCCTCCAGATCTTCTACCTCAAGCGGAAGTTCGCCGCGAAGGCTGCGGATTTCGTCGATGCGGCGATCGACAATTTGCAAGCTGTAAAGCGCGCGCAGTTTATCCTCTACAGAGGTGGTCGAAGCGTTTGATGCAGGTGACTTTTTAGCCATGGTGATGGTATGTACGAACGGGACGGTTGTCCGACTCCGAAATTAGGACTGCAAAAGTAACAAATTCTGAGCGAATAGCCTCGGCCCAATCGTGAACGAAGGGCCATTCACTCGGACCGTGCCCAACATCCACGAGTACCACGTCGCCCGGAGGGTCCTGAAACCCATGGTACTTAAGGTCTCCCGTCACAAACACATCAGCTTTAGCCGCCGCTGCAGCGGCTACGAAATCAGCTCCCGATCCACCGCAAACCGCAATCCGACGTACCGAGAGGTCCAACGAAACGTTGCGGTAGTTGATCGATGTTGTACCCAAAGACTCCGCGCAGCGACCCAGAAACTCCAACAACGAAAGGGGCTCGGGAAGCATCCCCACCGCGCCGTAGCCCGCGTCGGGCCAATCATTGCGCAGCGAAATCCAAGAATGCGCCACGACCTCATATGGGTGCACTTCGCATACTGCCCGGTGAACAGCCGACTGCAGGGTGACGGGCACCGTAAACTCGAGGCGCAGCTCCGCCACCGATTCGCGGGTTCCTACCAAACCCAGAAAGGGCTGAGCCCCCCTCGTCGGGCGGAACGTGCCAGTGCCCTCGGCGGCGAAATGGCATTGATCGTAGGATCCGATGGACCCCGCCCCAGCGGCAAAGGCCGCGTCGACCACAGCAGATGCATGGTCCTTAGGTACGTACACCACGTACTGCAGCAAGGCGTTTGCCTTCGGCTGAAGGATTTGGGGCTCCGCTATTCCCAATCGGTGGGCCAGCGAAAAACTCACTCCGCCCTTAATCTGGTCCCAATTCGTGTGTCCAGCGTACAGGGCCACGCCGTGCTTCAGCGCTAAGGCCACGCTTCGCTCCACTGCCGTGCTGCCGGTCAAACGCTTTAGGCCCTTAAACAGAAGCGGATGATGGCTGAGTACCACGTTGCAGCCGCGGCGCACTGCCTCGGCAATTACGGCCTCGTCGGCATCAAGGCAGCACAGCACCCCGGTGACCTCCTGCTGCGGATCGCCCACGTGCAGCCCGCAATGGTCCCAGGATTCCTGCAGCGAAAGAGGTGCTTTGGCCTCCAGCCAGCGAATGAGCTCGTTCAACTTCATAGGCTGCAAAGAAACAAAAAAGGCCGCCCGAATGGGCGGCCTTCAGCATACTTGGACGGATCGGAATTACTCCTTGCCTTCCATCTCTTCTTTCAGGCGAGCCAAGCTGTCGAGGTCACCCAGGGTGGCCTTTTCAACCTGCGCATTGATCGACTGAACGGTCGTCTTTGCTCCGGCGCCTTTAGCAGCGCCCTTCTTGCCTTTTCCGCCTTCGGACGCCTCTTCAGCAACGCCGCCCTTGAACGACTGTGTGTGCGATACCAAAATGCGGCGCGAATCGCGGTTGAACTCAATTACGCGGAACTCCAGCTCCTCACCTACGGCAATGCTCGAATTGTCTTCTTTGCTTGCGTGGCGGGGAGGACAGTAGGCTTCAATCTCTTGGTTCGGGAACCAAATGTTGAAACCTTTGTCGGCCGTCGACTTCACGGTTCCCGTGTGGCTGCTGCCCACGGCAAACAGGTCCTCGAGGTTGTCCCACGGATTCTCGTTTACTTGCTTGTGGCCGAGGCTCAAGCGGCGGTTGTCCACGTCGATGTCGAGGACTTTTACCTGGAGCTCGGCACCTACTGAGGTAAACTCACTCGGGTGCTTCACCTTTTTCAGCCACGAAAGGTCGCTGATGTGGATCAGTCCGTCAATACCCTCTTCCAGCTCGAGGAACACGCCAAAGTTGGTGAAGTTGCGAACCTTGCCGGTGTGCTGCGAGCCAACCGGGTACTTCGCAGTAATGCTCGCCCAGGGGTCTGGAGTGAGCTGCTTGATGCCCAGGGACATCTTGCGCTCTTCGCGGTCGATCGATATAACCGAAGCCTGTACCTCGTCGCCCACCTTGAAGAAGTCTTGGGCAGAACGAAGGTGCGAGCCCCAGCTCATTTCAGAAACGTGGACCAGACCTTCTACGCCGGGAGCCACTTCGATGAACGCGCCGTAGTCCGCGAGAACCACCACTTTACCTTTGATGGTGTCGCCGGCTTTAATGCTGGAGTCTAGGGCATCCCAAGGATGAGCTGAAAGCTGCTTGAGGCCTAACTGAATGCGCGTCTTGGCTTCGTCGAAGTCCAAAATAACGACGTTCATCTTCTGATCGAGCTCGACCACTTCAGACGGGTGATTGATGCGGCTCCACGAAAGATCGGTAATGTGCACCAATCCGTCGACGCCACCGAGGTCGATGAATACGCCGTAGCTGGTGATGTTCTTGACCACCCCTTCGAGTACTTGACCCTTCTCGAGCTGACCGATGATCTTGCGCTTTTGCTCCTCGAGGTCGGCCTCGATAAGGGCTTTGTGCGAAACCACCACATTCTTGAACTCGTGGTTGATTTTGACGATCTTGAATTCCATGGTCTTGTCGACGTAGATGTCGTAGTCGCGAATCGGCTTGACGTCGATTTGCGATCCGGGCAAGAAGGCCTCGAGGCCGAACACGTCGACGATCATGCCGCCCTTGGTGCGGGCCTTAACGTAACCTTGTACGATTTCTTCGGCCTCGAAGGCTTCGTTCACGCGGTCCCAAGCTTTGATCGAGCGGGCCTTGCGGTGCGAAAGCACGAGCTGTCCCAGCTTGTCTTCTTGCTTGTCAACCAAAACCTCTACTACGTCGCCAACTTTCAGGTCGGGGTTGTAGCGGAATTCGTTCAGCGAAACCACACCTTCAGACTTGGACGAAATGTCGATGATGGCATCGCGGTCGGTCAACTGCACGACCACACCATTAACTACTTGGTGTTCCACCGACGTGACCAGGGTGGCCTCGTACAGCTGCTCAAGTGCTTTGTGTTCTTCGGTGCGCGCACCATACCCTGATTCGAATGACTCCCAATCAAAGCTGGCTTCTTCTTCTTCGGTATCGAGTTCGAGCACGAGCTCTTCTTCGTCAACTATTTCCTCAACCACTTCTTCAGGGGCAGAAACTTCAACAGCATCAACTTCAGGGGAATCCTCCAACTCGGTGGTGGCAACTTCTTGGATTTGACCCTCCAATTCAGGGTTTAGCTCTTCAGACATGAGCTTTAGGTCTTGTATCTGGCGCCCAGAAAGGACTTAGGCACAGCGCGCAGAGACGTTAAGTATCAAATCCCCTTTTGGCGTCCTTTCGCAACGCGTACCAAAAAGGGACCGCAAAGGTAAGTAAAATCCGCGCTCAATCAACGAATTAAAACAAAAAAAGCCCCGAAAAACTCGGGGCTCTGCATGCGAAACGCCGTCGGTTAGGCGTTAAACTTTTGCTTGAGCAGCGCAGTCGTCGTCGAATCCGGTCGCTCGATCGGCATCGCCAACGCGCGGTCCCAAATCAGATTGGCCAAAACGCCCAGCGAGCGAGAAACCCCAAACAGCACCGTGAAAAAGTCGTACTCCACCATGCCGTAGTGCATAAGAAGCTGCCCGCTGTGTGCGTCGACGTTCGGATACGGGTTCTTGACTTTTCCGGTTGCCTCAAGGATGCCGGGCACCACCTCAAAAATGTTGCTCACCACCTTGAACAAGGGATCCTCGGGCATGTGCTTCTGCGCAAACTCCCTCTGCGCCATGTAGCGCGGGTCGGTCTTGCGCAGCACGGCGTGCCCAAATCCCGGCACCACCTTACCGCTGGTCAACGTCTGGTGGACATACTGGGCAATTTGGTCCTTTGTGGGCTCTTGCGTGCCCAATTCTTCGAGCATTTCTAGGGTCCACTTGATTACCTCTTGGTTGGCTAGCCCATGGAGCGGACCCGCCAAGCCATTCATTCCCGCTGCGAAGCTCTGGTAGGCGTCGCTCAGTGCGGAACCCACCAAATGCACCGCATGCGCCGAAACGTTTCCGCCTTCGTGGTCCGAGTGAATGGTCATGTATAAGCGCATCAGCTCGCGAAACTCCTCGTTTTCGTACCCCAACATGTGTGCAAAATTTCCAGCCCAGTCCAACTTGGGATCGGGCTCAATGTGGTCGCTGTTTTTGTACGTACGTCGGTAAATGTAGGCGGCCACCCGCGGAAGGCGCGCGATCAGGTTCATCGCGTCTTCGTAGGTGTACTCCCAGTACTCCGTCTTGTTGATGCCGCGCGCGTAGGCCTTGCCGAACTCCGTTTCGGTGCGGAGCGCCATAATGCCGACCACAAACTGGGTCATGGGGTGTGCCGTCAGAGGCAACGCGTCAATGGCCTTGAACACGTGCAGCGGAACGATCGCCCGTCGTGCCCAGCTGTTACTCAAGCGGCGCACGTCGTCGTCGTCGGGCATCTCGTTCATCAGAATTAGGTGGAACAAGCCTTCGGGAAGCGGCTCCGCGCCGCCCGGATACTTCGGCAACTTGGCCTGTAGTTCAGGGATACTGTAGCCCCTGAAGCGAATACCCTCCTGAGAATCCAGTTTCGACGTCTCGCAAATCAAGGCCGTCATGCCGCGCATGCCTTGGTATACTTGGGCCACCGTGATTTCGCCCAGACTGTCGTCGCCGTGCTTGGCGAGGAAGGCCTTGATTTCAGCCTGCGCCGGAGCAATCTTGGTTGCAAAATGTTCTTTGATCCGATCCATCATCAAGGGGTTGTTTTGTCGGTTACTTAAAATTCGATCCCGGGTACACGCCCGTAGCGCCCAGCATTTCTTCACTGCGCAGGAGCTGGTTGTACTTCGCCATGCGATCCGAGCGCGAAGCCGAGCCCGTTTTGATTTGGCCGGTGTTCAGAGCCACGGCCAAATCGGCAATGGTCGAGTCTTCGGTTTCGCCCGAACGGTGAGACATGATGCAGGTCATTCCGTTGCGCTGCGCCTTTTGCACCGTGGCGATGGTTTCGGTTAGGGTCCCGATTTGATTCACCTTCACCAGGACCGAATTCGCTGCCTTGCATTCGATACCCTTGGTCACGCGGTCGACGTTGGTCACGAAAAGGTCGTCACCGACGATTTGCACGCGGCCTCCAATGGCGGAATTTAGTTTGGACCAGCCGTTCCAATCGTCCTCAGCCAAGCCATCTTCAATCGAAAGTAATGGGTATTGATCCACCCATTTGGTCCAGTAAGCGACCACATCGTCTGTGGTCATCGTTGCGCCACCCGACTTTTTAAAGGTGTATAGGCCTGTTTTTTCGTCGTACAGCTCGGTCATTGCCGCATCCATGGCAATAAAGAGGTCCTTACCTGCGGTAAATCCTGCCTTGTGAATAGCTTCCAGTACGGTCTCAATGGCTTCCTCGTTGGAGCGAATGTTGGGGGCAAATCCGCCCTCGTCGCCCACGTTAGTGCTATAGCCTTTGGACTTAAGTACCGACTTGAGGTGGTGGAACACTTCGGTACCCATTTGAAGACCTTGGCTGAAGCAGGTCGCGCCTACGGGCATCACCATGAACTCCTGAAAATCTATGGCGTTGTCGGCATGCGCCCCGCCGTTAAGGATGTTCATCATGGGCACCGGAAGCGTGCGGGCGGTTACGCCCCCGACGTACTGAAACAAGGGAAGTCCGCTTGCCTGAGCAGCCGCGCGGGCAGCTGCGAGCGAAACCGCAAGAATCGCGTTGGCCCCGAGGCGGGCTTTGTTCGGCGTTCCGTCGGCTTCCAGCATCGCCATGTCAATCTCCGCTTGGTCGGTCACCTCGAGCCCAACCACCGCTTGAGCTAGTTCGGTGTTCACGTGCTCAACTGCACGGAGCACACCCTTTCCGAGGTACGTGCGCGCGTCGCCATCACGGAGCTCCATAGCCTCATGAGCACCCGTAGATGCCCCCGAGGGCACCGCGGCGCGGCCAAAATGGCCCGAATCGGTAATGACGTCAGCCTCAACCGTGGGGTTTCCGCGGGAATCTAAAATTTGGCGAGCATAGACAGAAGTAATCGTAGGCATGTTAAGCAGGGATAGGTTGGTTCATTAGCGCAACGAATTCATCAAAAAGGTATTGGGCATCATGCGGGCCCGGAGAAGCCTCTGGGTGGTACTGCACGCTAAACGCAGGCACATCGGTGCGGCGGATTCCCGCAACCGTCCCGTCGTTCAAGTGAACGTGGGTCAGCTCTACGTTGGGGGCGGCCTGGACGTCGTCCATGGACACCGCAAACCCGTGGTTCTGGGACGTGATCTCGCCCTTTCCGGTGCGGAGGTTTTTGACTGGGTGGTTAATCCCCCGGTGGCCGTTGTGCATTTTGTAGGTACTGAGTCCCGATGCCAAAGCAATCATTTGGTGCCCCAAGCAAATGCCAAATGCAGGCTTACCCGAGGCCAAAATTTGGCGGACGGTTTCAATCACTCGGGGACTGGCCGCGGGATCTCCAGGGCCGTTGGACAAGAAGTACCCGTCGGGACGGTCCGCCGAAAGAACCTCAAACGGCGTATCGTACGGGTGCACCGTGACACGGCAGCCGACGCGCACTAGGTTCCTCAGGATGTTGCGCTTTACGCCCAAATCAAGCGCAGCGACATGAAATGCTGCGTCCGGCGATCCCACGGTGTAGGGCTCCTTGGTACTTACTACGGAACAAAGCTCCAGTCCTTCCATGTTGGGCGCATCCGCCAAGCGTTGCGTGGCTTGCTCCAGCGTAAGCTCAGTGGTCACCACCGCATTCTGGGCTCCAAAATCGCGGATGTGCTGCACTAAGGCACGGGTATCCACCTCGGCCACTACAACCGACCCCTTCATGAAGTCCGCCAGACTGCGGTGCCCGCCGCGAACCCGGGAGCCAAGGTCGCTGAAATTCCGGCAAACCAATCCCGCAATCTGAACGTCGGTCGACTCATTCTCTTCGGGTGCCACGCCGTAGTTACCGAGGTGCGCCGTGGCCGCTACCATGATTTGACCCTTGTAGCTGGGGTCGGTAAAAATCTCTTGGTAGCCAGTCATTCCGGTATTAAAGCAAATTTCGCCCACCGAAGTGCCGTCAATACCCACCGAGACCCCCTCGAAGCAGGTCCCATCCGCGAGAAGTACAAAGGCTTTTGAACTCATTTTCAATCGTTAAGAATTGGGCATAAAAAAAGGATAAGGGGCCTCCTTATCCTTTGCAAAGTACGAGCCAATCACGGTTTATTCCGCGTCGTTCGAATCGGTGTTTTCGGCTACTTCCGGAGCTTCCGGAGCAGCTTCAGCGGCAGGATCCGGCGCAGCCGCCGCCGGGGCAGCAACCTTGGCGCGGCTTCGGCGCGTATTCTTCTTCGCCTCTTTCTTGGCGTTGGAGTAGATCTCGTTGAAGTCAACCAACTCGATCATCGCCATCTCGGCGTTGTCACCCAAGCGGTTGCCCGTCTTGATGATGCGCGTGTAGCCTCCTGGACGGTCACCCACCTTCACAGCTACCTCGCGGAAGAGTTCCGCAACGGCCTCCTTATTTTGAAGGTACGAAAACACCATACGGCGGTTGTGCGTGCTGTCGGACTTAGAACGGGTAACCAAGGGCTCCACATACTTCTTCAGTTCCTTAGCCTTGGCCAACGTCGTATTGATTCGCTTGTGCGTAATCAACGAAGCCGCCATGTTGCTCAGCATCGCCTTGCGGTGCGAAGCCGTACGTCCTAAGTGATTAAATTTCTTGCCGTGACGCATGTCTTATTCTTTATCGAGTTTGTACTTGGTAACATCCATACCGAAGGTCAAGCCGAGGCGAGCTACTAGCTCTTCCAGTTCAGTGAGTGACTTCTTTCCGAAGTTGCGGAACTTCATCAAATCTTGCTTCGTGTACGAAACCAAATCCGAAACGAGCTCCACTTCAGCGGCCTTCAGGCAATTAAGGGCGCGTACGCTCAATTCCAGTTCGGTCAGCGGACGGAGGAGGAGCTTGCGCATCTCCAGAACTTCTTCGTCGTAGGTCTCGGACTCCACAGCTACCTCAGCCTCAGCGACCATGCGGTCGTCGGTGAACAGCAGGAAGTGCTGAATCAGAATCTGGGCCGACTCCGTGAGCGCATCCATCGGGGCAATTGAGCCGTCGGTCTCGATGTTGAGGACCAACTTTTCAAAGTCCGTCTTTTGCTCCACGCGGAAGTTCTCCACTTCAAAGCTCACGTTCTTCATCGGCGTGTAGATGGAGTCCATGAAGATGGTACCAATGGGGGCATCTACTTTTTTATTCTCCTCAGCCGGAACGTATCCGCGACCCTTCTCGATGGTGAACTCCATTTCCAACTTGATCGAAGCGTCCATGTTGCAAATCACGAGGTCGGGATTAAGTACCTGGAAGTTGGTCAAAAAGGCAGACAGGTCCCCCGCTTTGAAGGCATCCTTGCCGGAGATAACCACCTTGACGGTTTCGCCTTCGGATCCCTCGATTTGGCGCTTGAATCGAACTTGCTTCAAATTCAAAATCATCTCGGTCACGTCTTCGACCACGCCTTTGATGGTAGAGAACTCATGGTCTACACCTTGAATGCGCACGCTCGTGAATGCAAAACCCTCCAAAGAGTTCAGCAGAACGCGGCGCAGCGCGTTGCCCACGGTAAGTCCGAAACCGGGCTCTAGGGGGCGGAATTCAAACTGACCCAGGTTCTCAGACGTCGAAATGACGTGAACCTTGTCAGGCTTTTGGAAAGGAAGTATCGGCATAGCTTATTTCGAGTAGAGTTCGACAATCAGTTGCTCCTTGATGTTCTCCGGGATCATATCGCGGGTGGGAACACTGAGCATTTTTCCGCTCATTGTGGCGGAATTCCACTGCATCCAAGGGTATTGGTCGGCGCGGGCGGAGCCAAGGCTGCTGGAAACAACCTCCAGCGACTTCGATCGCTCGCGAACGGCGATCTCGTCGTTCAGCGTAACTGAGTAAGAGGGAATGTTCAGCACCTCACCGTTTACCGTGATGTGGCAGTGCGTCACCAATTGGCGAGCCGCACGGCGCGTGGGGGCAATTCCCAAGCGGTACACGACGTTGTCCAGGCGGCGCTCGCAAAGCTGCAACAGAACTTCACCGGTAATGCCCTTGGAACGCGACGCGTGGTCAAACATGATGCGGAACTGGCGCTCCAGAATTCCGTAGGTGTACTTTGCCTTTTGCTTTTCAGCCAGCTGTACAGAGTATTCGCTCTTCTTGCCGCGCTTGCGCTGGAATCCGTGCTGCCCCGGAGGGTAGTTGCGCTTATCCAGTGAGCGATCCGGACCAAAGATGGGTTCGCCAAAACGACGGGCGATTTTCGTAACAGGACCTCGGTAACGTGCCATTTCTTTCTGCTTCTTTTAACTAATTACTATACGCGACGGCGCTTGGGCGGACGGCATCCATTGTGCGGAATGGGCGTGATGTCCACGATTTCCGTCACTTCGATGCCGGTGTTGGCAAGGCTGCGGATGGCGCTTTCGCGACCGTTGCCCGGACCCTTTACGTACACTTTTACCTTGCGAAGACCTGCCTCCATCGCCACACCTGCAGCTTGCTCTGCAGCAACCTGAGCGGCGTACGGCGTGTTCTTTTTCGAACCGCGGAAGCCCATCTTGCCGGCCGACGACCACGAGATCACTTGACCCTGAGTGTTCGTCAACGCAATGATGATGTTGTTGAACGTAGTGCTGATGTGCGCTTCGCCCACCGACTCCACTTTAACCTTCCGCTTCTTTGTAGTCTTCGCGGATTTTGTATTCTGTTTTGCCATCGCTTCTAACGCTTAATGCTTATTTAGTTGCCTTCTTCTTGTTTGCTACCGTCTTGCGCTTACCCTTACGAGTACGGCTGTTGTTCTTGGTACGCTGACCGCGCAACGGAAGACCCAGACGGTGGCGAATGCCGCGCTGGCATCCGATGTCCATAAGGCGCTTAATGCTCATCGAAACCTCGGAACGGAGCTCGCCCTCCACCTTCATGCTTCCCGTGATGAAGTCACGGATGAGCTGAAGCTGCTCGTCAGTCCAATCTTGAACCTTGATGTTGACATCTACGCCAACCGTAGTCAGGATCTCTTTCGCTTTGGAGCGACCGATTCCGTAGATGTAGGTCAAGCCGATTTCACCGCGCTTGTTCCGGGGGAGGTCAATACCTGCAATACGTGCCATTATTCTATTCGGATTGGATTAACCCTGACGCTGCTTGAGCTTCGGATTTTTCTTGTTAATGATGTACAAGCGGCCTTTGCGGCGGACAATTTTACAGTCCGCGCTGCGCTTTTTGAGGGATGCTCTAACTTTCATCGGTTGCGATTAAAACTTAAGTTTAGTAGCGGTAAACAATTCGTGCTTTGGTCAAATCATACGGAGACAACTCCAACTTCACCCGATCTCCTGGCAAAAGCTTGATGTAGTGCATCCGCATCTTGCCTGAGATGTGCGCGGTAACGACGTGGCCGTTTTCCAACTCCACACGAAACATCGCGTTAGAGAGGTTTTCGGTAATCGTACCGTCTTGGGAGATCGCGCCTTGCTTCGACATTGACTTAAATTGATTCGGGATTGCGACCGCGAATGCGGCCACCTTCCATCAAGCCATCGTAGTGGCGGTTCAACAAGTAGCTCTCGATTTGCATCAGCGTATCCAGAACTACGCCCACGATAATCAGCAGTGAAGTACCGCCGTAAAACTGAGCCCAAGTCATGCTCACACCAAAATTCATCAGAACCGCCGGGAGAACCGCGATTCCGGAAAGCAGCAAGGCTCCAGGCAGCGTGATCTTCGCCAGAACGTCGTCGATGAACCTCGCGGTGTCGCCTCCGGGCTTCACGCCGGGGATGAATCCGCCGTTGCGGGTAAGGTCGTCGGACATCTGCGTCGAGTTAATCTGAATGGCCGTGTAGAAGTAGGTAAACACCAGGATTAGCACCACGAACACGAAGTTGTACCAGAAACCTTGGATGTTGCCGAAGAGGTCCACCATCCATGAGGTGCCTTCGCCCGTAAGCCCGGCGTACTGAACGACTGTCAGCGGAATGAACATCAGCGCTTGGGCGAAGATGATCGGCATCACACCTGAGGCATTCACCTTGATCGGCAGGTAGCTGCGTCCAAGTGACTTGGAGCTTCCGGCGGCGACGCGCTTAGCGTACTCTAGGGGAATCTGGCGAACGGCTTGGGTCAAGGCAATTGCGAAGAGGATCACCAAATACAACGCGACCATCTCCAGCAGGAAGACAATCCAGCCTCCGCCCGCGGGACTCAACTGGGTGACCAATTCTTGAAGGAACGACTGGGGGAACGAAGCAATGATACCGATCATGATCAACAGCGAAATACCGTTGCCGATACCCTTGTCGGTGATCTTCTCTCCGAGCCACATCGCGAAGATGGTGCCCGAAATCAAGGTAATCCAGGCGCTAAACCAGAACAATTCGGTCGGCAGCGTCACCTGAACACCCTGGTACATCAGGTTGGTGATGTAGCCCGGCGCTTGAGCGGCAACGACCAAAATGGTCAAGTAGCGGGTGATTTGGTTCAGTTTGCGGCGACCTGACTCCCCCTCTTTCTGCATTTTGCTGATCGCAGGAATGGCGAGTCCGGCAAGCTGCATGAATATGGATGCCGAGATGTAGGGCATAATTCCGAGCGCAAGGATCGAGGCGTTGGCAAACGCTCCGCCCGAAAACGCATTGATCAAGCCCACCAATCCCTCAGAGGCCTGGTTCTGCAGCTGATCCAAACTCGAGGGATCAATACCGGGCAAAACCACGTTCGAACCCAAGCGGTACACCAGAATCAAGCCAGCAGTCAACGTGATTTTGTCACGCAACTCCTGGATGGCCCAGATATTCTTAAAGGTTTCGATGAGCTTTTTCATTACTCGGTAACTTCTTGAAGAAGACTTATGCTTCCGCCCGCTGCCGCGATGGCAGAGGCAGCTGACTGGCTAACCTTGTGAACGCGAAGCGTCAGGGCAGTCTTTACTTCGCCACGACCTAGCACTTTGATCAAATCGTTCTTGCCTGCGAGACCGAACTGAACCAGTTCAATCGGGCTTATTTCTTTGATGCTGTGGGTCGTAGCAAGCTGCTCGAGCACGTCAAGGTTGATGGCGCGGAATTCCACGCGGTTCGGGTTCTTAAATCCGAACTTCGGAACACGGCGCTGAAGAGGCATTTGACCCCCTTCAAAACCGATTTTCTTACTATAGCCCGTGCGAGCCTTTTGACCTTTGTGACCAGCTCCGGCGGTTCCACCGTTACCAGTACCTTCACCACGTCCGAGGCGCTTTTTGGTCTTCACTGCTCCAGGAGCAGGCTTGAGTTCGTGCAATGCTGCCATGATCGTTAGGCGTTTACTTCTTCAACTTTAACTAGGTGGTTCACTGCGCGAACCATTCCCAAAATTTGGGGTGTAGCCTCGTGTTCAACCGTTTGGTTCATCTTGCGAAGACCCAGGGCGGTCATGGTGGCCTTTTGGTACGGCGGACGGTCAATCGTGCTGCGCACCTTGGTTACTTTAATACGTGCCATGGATTCGAATATTAACCGTTGAACACTTTATCTAACGCGATTCCGCGCGTCTTGGAAACTTGCTTGGCGTCGCGCATGAGGTGAAGCGCTTCGAACGTCGCTTTTACCAGGTTGTGGGGGTTTGATGAGCCCTTGCTCTTGGCAAGAACGTCATGTACGCCCACACTCTCCAATACCGCGCGCATGGCGCCGCCGGCGATTACTCCGGTACCGTGCGAAGCCGGGCGAAGGAACACGCGCGCACCGCCAAACTTGCCGTCTTGCTCGTGCGGAACCGTTCCTTTCAGGATCGGGAACTTGTACAAGTTCTTTTTCGCGTCTTCGATGCCTTTAGTAACGGCCTCGCTCACTTCTTTGGATTTGCCCAGTCCGTATCCGCCGATGCCGTTCTCGTCGCCGACCACCACGATGGCGGTGAAGCTGAAGGTGCGGCCTCCTTTGGTAGTCTTGGTAACACGTTGCACCCCTACGAGGCGGTCAACCAGCTCAAGTCCGCTAGGCTTTACTTTTTTAGATGCAGTCTCTTTCATAACAGTCTTAGAAATTCAGGCCACCCTCGCGAGCACCCTCAGCCAATGATTTTACGCGTCCGTGGTACAGGAATCCGCCGCGGTCAAACGACACGGATTCAATCCCTTTGGCCTTAGCCAATTCGGCAATCTTCTTACCTACTTGACGGGCTTGCTCCAGCTTAGACCCCGTTACGTCGCGGCCTGACTTCTTCAGTGAAGTCGCAGCGCACAGGGTAACCCCAGAGAGGTCATCGATGATCTGGGCGTAGATTTCTTTGCTCGAGCGGAACACTGCGAGGCGCGGGCGAGCGGCGGTACCTTCGACCACCTTACGAACGCGCAGGTGAATGCGCTCACGACGAGTTAACGATTTTGTTGCCATAGTTTATTACTTCTTAGCACCTGATTTACCTGCCTTGCGGCGAACAATTTCACCCACGTAGCGCACCCCTTTGCCTTTGAAGGGCTCCGGCTTGCGAAGGCTGCGGATTTTAGAAGCCACCGCTCCGAGGAGTTGTTTGTCAAACGACGCGAGCTCCACTATGGGGTTCTTACCTTTTTCAGATACCGTATTCAACTTTACTTCGCTCGGAATCTGCATCACGAAGATGTGCGAGTATCCTAACGCCAATTCCAAGTTTTGACCTTGGTGCGAAGCGCGGTAACCTACGCCTACGAGTTCCAAGTTCTTGGCAAAACCTTGAGATACGCCCAAGATCATGTTTTGAATCAGGGCTCGGTAAAGGCCGTGCTGGGCACGATGCTCTTTTTGATCTGAAGGACGAACTACGGTAAGCACATCACCCTCGCGCTCGAGCGTAATGTCTGAATTCACTTCCTGCGTCAAAGTGCCTAATTTGCCTTTAACGGTTACCACATTTCCCTCGATCGAAAGCTCGACGCCTGCGGGAATGGTGATGGGGGATTTACCAACTCGTGACATGACTAATCCTTAGTAAACTACACAAACAACTTCGCCACCCACGTTTTGGGTACGTGCATCTTTGTCGGTCATCAGTCCGTGCGAGGTGCTCACGATTGCGATACCCAAGCCATTCTTCACACGGGGAAGCTCGTCGCTTCCCTTGAAGTTGCGAAGTCCCGGACGCGACACGCGATCGATGCCGCGGATGACCGAGCGCTTAGACGCCTTGTCGTACTTGAGGGCGACTTTGAGAAGACCTTGAGGACCAACCTCGTCTACTTTATAGCTCTTGATGAAGCCCTGGTCCATCAAAATGCGCGCGATTTCCGCCTTCATTTTGCTGTTGGGAACCTCAACAACTGCGTGACCAGCCTTCGCTCCGTTGCGAATGCGCGTCAAAAAATCTGCAATGGGATCAGTATACATAACTAATTCGTTCTATTGAGGTTACCAGCTGCTCTTCTTAACTCCTGGGATCAATCCGTTCAGGGCCATTTCGCGGAAGGTTACCCGTGAAATTCCAAACTGACGCATGTAGCCGCGGGGACGACCCGTGAGCTTGCACCGGTTGTGAAGGCGAACCGGAGAGGCATTCTTCGGAAGCTTTTGAAGGGCGTCGTAGTCGCCTGCTTCTTTCAGTGTAGCACGCTTAGCAGCATACTTTGCGACCAGAGCTTCGCGCTTGCGCTCGCGCGCTTTCATTGATTCTTTTGCCATGACTTACTTCTTAAAAGGCATTCCAAAGTTTTGCAGAAGAGCTTTGCACTCTTTGTCGGTGTTCGCCGAGGTGACAAACGTGATATCCATACCCGAAATACGGTTGACTTTGTCGATTTCGATTTCCGGGACGATGATCTGCTCCGTGATGCCGAACGTGTAGTTGCCACGTCCGTCGAAGCCGTCCTTCAGACCTTGGAAGTCGCGAATGCGCGGAAGCGACGACACCAAAAGGCGATCGAAGAATTCGTACATGCGCTCTCCACGAAGGGTAACGCGAACACCCACGGGCATTCCTTTGCGCAGCTTGAAGTTGGAAATGTCTTTCTTTGACTTAGTAGCCACCGCTTTTTGACCCGCAATCGTGGTCATCTCCTCGATGGCGTACTCGATCAACTTCTTATCGGCAACCGCTGCGCCGAGGCCCTGGCTCAGAACAATTTTCTGAAGGCGTGGAACCTGCATTTGGTTCGTGTAGGAAAACTGCTCCATCATGGCCGGAACGACCTGATCGAAGTACTTCTTTTTAAGATTCGGTTCCATTACTTAATTACTTCACCTGTTTTTTTTGCTACGCGTACTTTAGCACCATTTGACTCCACGCGGATGCCCGTGCGGGTAGCATTGCCCTTGGCATCAAGAAGCATCAGATTCGAAATGTGAAGCGGGGCTTCAATCTTCTCCAATCCTCCCTGGGGACTTGTAGCACTCGGCTTGAGGTGCTTCGTAACCAGATTGACACCCTCCACAATCGCGCGGTGCTGCTTGGGGATCATGCGGACAATCTTGCCCTTCTCACCCTTGTGGGCACCAGCGATCACTACTACCGTGTCTCCAGTTTTAATGTGAAACTTTGCCATCGTCGTAGGCGATTAAAGCACTTCAGGTGCTAGTGAAACAATCTTCATGTATTGCTTGTCGCGAAGCTCGCGGGCAACCGGTCCGAAGACGCGGGTTCCGCGCATTTCACCGGCCGCATTGAGCAGCACGCAAGCATTGTCGTCGAATCGGATGTACGATCCGTCAGGACGACGAATTTCTTTGGTCGTGCGAACGACTACCGCTTTAGAAACGGTACCCTTTTTCGCGTTGCCCGAAGGCGTTGCGTCCTTAACCGTGACTACGATGGTATCACCCACCGAAGCGTAGCGACGGCGAGTACCACCAAGTACTCGAATCACCAAAACTTCTTTGGCGCCGGTATTGTCCGCAACGCGGAGCCGAGATTCAGTCTGTAGCATCTTTTAATTACTTAGCGCGCTCAATAACTTCAACAACACGCCACTTCTTCGTTTTCGAAAGCGGACGTACCTCCATAATGCGAACGGTATCTCCCTTGTTGCAGTCGTTCGTCTCGTCGTGAGCGTGGAACTTCTTAGAAAAGGTGATGAACTTGCCGTACATGCCGTGCTTCACGCGGCGTGAAACATTCACCGTCACGGTCTTATCCATGGCCGACGAGGTTACTACCCCGATGCGCTCTTTGCGCAGATTGCGTTGGTTTTCCATCGTATTAATTCTTAGAACGCTGGGTCAATTCAGTTGCCAAGCGTGCTACATCCTTGCGGAGCGCAGCAATGCGCATTGGGTTCTCAAGCGGGCTCAAACGGTGCTTGCGCTTAAGGTCAAGCAATTCGGTCTTAAGGTTTTGGTACTGGTTACCTACCTCTTCGTTGCTCAGTTTTTTCAATTCTGCAGTAGTCATGTCCCGTAGAGCATTAAGCGTTAACTAAATCGCGACGTACCACAAACTTGGTCTTCACCGGCAGCTTCTGCGCCGCAAGGCGGAGCGCCTCCTTGGCGATGTCCTCGGGGACGCCGTCGAGTTCGAACAGCATACGTCCCGGACGAACCACAGCTGCCCAGTACTCTACCGCACCTTTACCCTTACCCATACGAACCTCAAGAGGCTTTTTCGTAATCGGCTTGTCGGGGAAAATGCGAATCCACAATTGACCCTCACGCTTCATGTAGCGGGTGGCGGCGATACGCGCGGCCTCAATCTGGCGCGCGGTCATCCAAACCTCCTCGAGGGACTTTATTCCGTACGAACCGAAGGCCAAGGTGGCTCCGCGCTGGGCGCAGCCTTTCATCTTGCCCTTAAACATTTTGCGGTACTTAGTCTTTTTAGGCTGAAGCATGGCTATTACGCTTTACGGTTGTTGTTATTCGGGCGACGGCGCTCGCGACGTCCGCCACGGTCGTTTCCACCAGCCGGAGCTCCCGTACCTGCACCTGCGCCTACGCGCTTGGTTTGGCCGAGGACGTTGCTGAGGTCGCGCTTTCCGTAGACTTCGCCTTTCATGATCCATACCTTGATGCCGATGCGGCCGTAGGTCGTGTGGGCTTCAGAGATGTAGTAGTCGATGTCCGCACGGAAGGTGTGGAGCGGAGTACGGCCTTCTTTGAACTTCTCCGAACGAGCAATTTCTGCACCGTTCAAACGTCCGCTCAACTGAACCTTAATACCCTCAGCACCCATGCGCATTGTGCTGCCCATGGACATTTTGACAGCGCGGCGGAAGGAAATACGACCCTCGATCTGACGAGCGATGCTATCCGCCACCAATTTGGCGTCTAGCTCAGGACGCTTGATCTCGTGGATGTTAATTTGAACTTCCTTATTGGTCAATTTCTTCAGCTCTTCGCGAAGCTTATCGACTTCGGTACCGCCCTTTCCAATGATTACTCCAGGACGTGCGGTAGCGATAGTCACCGTAACGAGCTTGAGCGTACGCTCAATGACAATGCGAGAAACATTTGCGCGGCTTAGACGAGCATAGAGGTACTTGCGGATCGCTGCATCTTCGGCGATTTTGTCTCCGTAGTTGCGGCCGCCGTACCAGTTAGACTCCCATCCGCGGATGTAGCCCAGGCGGTTGCCAATAGGATTTGCTTTTTGTCCCATGATTAGGCGTTTTCAGAGCTAGTTGAACCTTCTTCGGTCACACGCCCCACCACCAGGGTAACGTGGTTTGAACGCTTGCGCACGCGGTGGGCACGGCCCTGCGGTGCGGGTTGGATGCGCTTCAGCATACGGCCACCATCAACCGAGATGCTCTGAACGACGAGGCCTGCATCAACCGAAGCTTCGGGATTCTTGGCCTGCCAGTTACTCAGGGCAGAAAGCAACAGCTTTTCTAGGCGAATCGATGCCTCTTTGCTGCTGTGCTTCAGGACGTAGAGTGCTTTAGCAACCTCCATTCCACGAATGAGATCTGCCATTAAACGCATCTTGCGCGGCGAAGTTGGGCAGTTGTTCAGTGAAGCCATTGCTACACTGCGGCGTGCCTCTTTAATCGCTTCGGCGCGATTTTTTTTACGAGCTCCCATCGCTAATTACTTTTTGCCTTTATCTTTTTTACCCGCATGGCCACGGAACACACGGGTTGGAGCAAATTCTCCGAGCTTGTGTCCCACCATGTTTTCGGTAACATAAACCGGAACGAAGGTTTTGCCGTTGTGAACCGCGATGGTTTGACCGACAAAATCTGGACTAATCATTGAAGCGCGCGACCAAGTTTTGATCACCGCCTTCTTTCCTGATTCCACATTCTCCATTACGCGCTTCTCGAGCTTGAAATGGATGTAGGGACCTTTTTTAAGCGAACGTGCCATGATTACTTCTTGCGTTTTTCAATGATGTAGCGGTTGCTCGCCTTCTTCGGCGTGCGCGTCTTGTAGCCCTTCGCAGGCAGACCCTTGCGCGAACGCGGGTGTCCACCTGAAGCGCGACCTTCACCACCACCCATGGGGTGATCGACAGGGTTCATAGCAACACCACGGTTGCGCGGGCGACGACCCAGCCAACGGCTGCGTCCGGCCTTACCGCTGTCCACTTGAGCGTGGTCTGCGTTCGATACCGTACCTACCGTGGCCATGCACTCGGTCAGGATCATGCGGCTTTCGCCCGAAGGCATGCGCAGGACGGCGTACTTGCCGTCGCGTGCTGCCAGCTGGGCAAAAGCACCCGCCGAACGGGCGATAATGCCTCCTTGACCTGGGCGCAACTCAATGTTGTGCACGATGGTTCCCAAGGGCATTTCGCCAAGCTTCATGGCATTCCCCACTTCGGGAGCAATGCCTGTTCCGCTGTATACGGTTTGACCTACTTGGATGCCATTCGGGGCAATGATGTAGCGCTTCTCGCCGTCCGCGTACACCAGCAGGGCGATGAACGCCGTGCGGTTGGGATCGTACTCGATGCTCTTCACCGTTGCAGGGATGTTGAACTTCTCACGCTTGAAGTCGACCAAACGGTAACGCTGCTTCGCACCACCACCTAGGTAGCGCATCGTCATCTTACCGGTATTGTTGCGACCGCCTGAGCGCTTTTTCGAAACGGTTAGTCCCTTTTCTGGAGCCGATGCCGTCACGACAGCGAAATCGTTCACCGAACGCAGGCGCTGGCCTGGGGTAATCGGTTTTAGTTTACGTACGCCCATGACTTAGAGGTTAGCGTAGATATCAATAGTTTCACCAGCACGCACCTCGATTACCGCTTTTTTCACGGATGGCTTGCGGCCTTCCATCATTCCGGCTTTGGTGTAGCGTACAATGCGCTTAGCGGGTGCGATCATCGTGCGTACGTTCTCGACGTTCACTTTGTAGGCAGCCTCTACCGCTTTTTTAATCTGAACCTTGTTGGCCTTTTTGTCAACGACAAAAGTGTAGCGATTCGCTCCCTCTGCTGAGGCAGTCGCTTTCTCGGTAAGCACCGGGCGAATGAGAATCTGTTCCATCACTATTTGGCCGTTAAGGCAGTTTCAATTTTCGCAATCGAAGGCTCAACCAAGACCAGTGTACCACCGTTCAAAATTGCGTAAGTACTTAATTCTGAAGCGATTACGACTTTTGAGCCCTCAAAATTGCGGGACGACAAATATACTGAATTATTCGGTTCAGCCAAGACTAGCGTGGATTTCTTGCCTTCAAGACCTAAGGCCTTAAGGATCACCGCGTAATCTTTGGTCTTGGGCGCCGTCATCGCGATTTGGTCAACGACCAAGATCTGGTTTGAGGCCGCCAACTGGCTGAGTGCCGACTTGCGCGCAACTAACTTAAGCTTCTTATTGAGCTTAAATCCGTAGTCGTGCGGAATCGGTCCGAAGACGCGACCGCCGCCGCGGTACAACGGAGACTTCATGCTGCCGTGACGGGCACCGCCGGTACCCTTCTGCTTGTGCAGCTTCTTCGTAGTGCGCGCGATTTCGGCGCGTTGCTTAGACTTGTGCGTTCCTTGGCGCTGGTTGGCCAGGTACTGCTTTACGTCGAGGTACATAGCGTGGTCATTCGGCGTAACACCAAAGACCTCGTCATTCAACAGTGCCGTGCGGCCTGTCTCCTTACCTTGCTGATTGAGAACACGAACTTCCATTACTTCTCTACAATTACGAGCGATTGCTTCGCGCCGGGAATGGATCCTTTAACTACGAGCAGATTCTTCTCTGCGTCGACCTTCAAGATTTGAAGGTTTTGAACTTTGACACGGCTATTTCCAGTGCGGCCGGCCATGCGCATTCCGCGGAATACACGGCTCGGGTCAGAACCCGCACCGATAGAACCCGGGGCGCGAAGGCGGTTGTGCTGACCGTGCGTAGCTTCACCGACACCGCTAAAGCCGTGGCGCTTAACTACACCCTGGAAGCCCTTGCCCTTCGATTGGCCAACGACGTCGACAAATTCACCTTCTTCAAACATAGCCACGGTGAGAACCTCACCCAGCGCCACTTCAGAACCGAACTCGCGGAATTCAACATATTTTGCTTTAGCAGAGGTGTTGGCCTTTGCAGCGTGGCCGGAGGCAGGTGCGATGGCGTTTTTCTTTTCGCCAAAGCCGATCTGCACGGCTTCGTAACCATCGACATCGTTCGTCTTAAGCTGGGTCACCACGCAGGGGCCAAGCTCAATAACGGTGCACGGGAAATTCTTCCCGTCACCGTCGAAGATGCTGGTCATTCCGATTTTTTTGCCAATTAGTCCAGGCATTTTCAGGAATTCTAGGGGTTATTACACTTTGATTTCGACCTCAACACCGCTGGGAAGCTCAAGCTTCATCAGCGCGTCGATGGTTTTACTTGAAGACGAGTAGATGTCAAGCAAACGCTTGTAGCTTGACAACTCGAATTGCTCGCGCGCCTTTTTGTTAACGTGCGGACTGCGCAGTACGGTGTAGATGCGCTTGTTCGTAGGCAAAGGAATCGGACCGTTTACCACGGCTCCGGTGCTCTTCACCGTCTTTACAATTTTCTCGGCGCTTTTGTCTACGAGGTTGTGGTCGTAGGACTTAAGCTTGATGCGAATTTTCTGGCTCATCGATCCTATTATTTTCCTTTAACTTTTTCAATTACCGCTTCAGAAATATTTTGTGGCGTTTCTGAGAAGTGGCTGAACTCCATACTGGAAGAACCGCGTCCTGAGGTCAGGGTACGCAACGTGGTCACGTAACCGAACATCTCACTCAACGGCACTTTGGCGCGAACGAGGCTGTCGCCATCTTTCGTGTCCATGCCTTCAATCATACCGCGGCGCTTGTTCAAGTCACCTACGACGTCGCCCATGTTCACTTCGGGCATCACCACTTCCATTTTCATGATGGGCTCGAGGATCACCGGGCGAGCCTTGCGGGCTGCTTCCTTAAATCCAATTTTGGCCGCCAATTCAAAGGAAAGGGAATCCGAGTCAACCGGGTGGAACGAACCGTCGGTGAGGGTCACCTTCATCGAATCGATTCCGTAACCGGCCAAAGGACCGTTTTTCATCGCCTCCTTGAAGCCCTTCTCGATCGAAGGAACGTATTCCTTAGGAACGTTACCGCCCTTGATCTCGTTGACGAACTGAAGTCCGCCCGTGTGGCCTTCGTCGGCAGGTCCGATCGAGAACACGATATCAGCGAACTTACCGCGACCACCCGTTTGCTTCTTGTACACTTCACGGTGGTTAACCGCGGTCGTCAAGGCTTCTTTGTACTGAACCTGAGGCGCGCCTTGGTTGCACTCCACCTTGAACTCGCGCTTGAGGCGGTCCACGATGATCTCCAAATGGAGCTCACCCATGCCCGAGATAACGGTCTGACCTGTCGCCTCGTCGGTGTGGACGCGGAAG
>SXGQ01254983.1_pt1 | contig 25380 bp, 22 predicted proteins | sample 3178371 | NCBI WGS metagenome assembly SXGQ01 (sample SAMN11356859, study PRJNA531348) | freshwater metagenome | isolation source: freshwater sample F1-20 | place: China: Fuxian Lake, Yuxi | collected 2017-12-25 | reverse complement strand
CGATGCGGGTGGTCAAAATGTCAAATTAATTGCGGTCACCAAGACTTTTGACGTTTCGGCAATGGTCAGTGCGTTTGATAGTGGGTGCGATGGCGTCGGTGAAAATTATGCGCAAGAACTTGTTGCCAAATCTCAACTCGTGCCCGGTGACAAGCGTCTGCCAGTTCATTTCATTGGTCGTCTGCAGACGAACAAAGTAAAAATGCTCGCCGGTGTCGTAGATCTCTGGCAGAGCGTGGATCGCCAAGAGTTGATCCTCGAGATCGCCAAACGATGTGCGGGCGCGACGACCGCGCACCGGTCGATCATGGTGCAAGTTAATTCGACCAACGAGCCGGACAAGGGTGGTTGTCAACCCAACGAAGTCGAGACTTTGATGGGTCTGGCCGTCAAGAATAATTTGGAAGTGTTGGGCCTCATGACTGTCGGGCCAACCGAAGGTCAGCCCGAACAGGCTCGTCAGAGTTTTCGTCTGGTGCGTAAACTCGCCGATCAATTGGGTCTTGCGCAATGCAGCATGGGCATGACCAGCGATCTTGAAGTCGCGGTTGAAGAGGGGGCGACGATGATCCGTGTCGGGTCGGCGTTGTTTGGCGCTCGGGGCTGATTCACGCTGATTGACGCTGCAGCGAGCAAGATAGTCCGTATTTATTGCTGAAATCTGAACTATCCTTGCGATATGTCAATGTTCCGTCGCGCAATGGACTATCTCGGTTTGGGGCCCGATGAGGCCTATGACGATTACGACGAATCCGTCGCAGTCGAACGTGATCGGCGAATGCCAGGTCGTGGTCGTCAAAGAGATGTTTATGACGAGCCAGAAGACGATTACGACGACTATGCGGCAGATGATCGTCGCTCGGCCGGTATGCGTACGCAGCAAGCCCAACATGATTCGGGTGTGACGGTTCGACCTGCGGTGGGTCGTCGCGGTGAAGCAGTTGCTCGCCCTGTGTTGCCGGCAGCAGATCCCGTGACGATTCGTCCGACAAGTTACGAACAAGTAAAAGAGATCGCCGATCGGTTCAAAGAAGGCAACCCGGTGATCATCAATGTGCAGTCGACTGATCGAGAGACGATGCGTCGAATAATCGATTTCGCGAGTGGTGTTTGTTACGCCAATAACGGCACCATGGAGAAATTGAGCACCGGTGTTTTCATGATGAAACCGTTTGGCGCACGCATCACGCGCGGCTAGCGCAGATTGGGCACCAAAAATGACAGGTCTTCTTTGCAGTATCGTTCAAATTTTCATTTATATGATCATCGTTCGGGTCGTGTTGTCGTGGTTTCCATCCACAAGCGGGGGCGTTGTCGCCCAGGTTTCCTTCTTTGTCGGTCGGTTCACGGAGCCCGTTTTGGAATGGGTGCGTCGAATCATGCCACGTACGGGCATGCTCGACCTATCGCCATTGATCGTCCTGCTTTTCCTGCAGATTGTCGTGCAGCGTATGATCCTGAGGTGTTAGATCACTCGTGTCTTACCCGCAGGTAGAACCGCAACCAAATTTTCCGGCTGTTGAGAATCAGGTTCTTGAATATTGGAAGACCGATGAAACCTTCGCCGCGTCAATTGAGATGCGTGATGCCGGCGAAAAAGGCGACAACGAGTTCGTCTTTTATGATGGTCCACCGTTCGCCAACGGTCTACCGCACTACGGTCACTTATTGACTGGTTTCGTTAAAGACGCGGTGCCGCGATATCGCACCATGCGTGGTCATCGCGTAGAACGTCGTTTTGGTTGGGACTGCCATGGTCTACCAGCCGAGGCCGAGGCCGAACGTCAACTTGGTATTTCCGGCCGACAAGCCGTGACCGATTTTGGAATCGACAAATTCAACGAATACTGTCGCACTTCGGTCTTGCAATACACCAGCGACTGGGAACGTTATGTGACCCGTCAGGCGAGATGGGTCGACTTTGAAAACGATTACAAGACGCTCGACACCTCATATATGGAGAGCGTGATGTGGGCGTTCAAAACACTTTGGGACAAGGGCCTAATTTATGAAGGCTTCAGGGTGTTGCCTTACTCTTGGGCGCTCGAGACTCCGCTGTCAAATACCGAAACCCGAATGGATGATGCGTACAAGCAAGTGCAAGACCCGGCGTTGACCGTGGGCTTCGAACTTTCAACGGGCGAAATTATTTTGGCGTGGACGACGACCCCATGGACATTGCCGTCCAACCTGGCTCTCGCGGTCGCGCCGGACGTCTCGTATGTGGTCGTCGAACATGAAGGCCGCAAAGTGATAATCGCCAGCGAGCGCCTTGCGGCCTACGAGCGTGAGTTCGTCGAGCCAAAAATTCTTGAAACGATCTTGGGTTCGCAATTAGTTGGCCGAAGATACAAACCGCTGTTCGATTATTTTGCCGACCAACCCAACGCATTTCGGATCATTGCCGGAGATTTTGTAACTACGCAAGAGGGCACTGGCGTGGTGCATATGGCTCCAGGTTTTGGTGAAGACGACCAACGAGTGTGTCAAGAAGAGGGCATCGAATTGGTGGTTCCGGTTGATTCTCGCGGATGTTTCACGAGCGAAGTCGCGGACTTTGCAGGTCAATTGGTTTTTGACGCCAATCCCGCGATTATTCGTGTGCTCAAAGATCGCAAGGTCGTATTTCGTCATGAGACTTACGATCACGCCTATCCGCATTGTTGGCGCACCGGAAAGCCGCTCATATACAAGGCTGTCGGTTCGTGGTTCGTCAAGGTCACGGCAATTCGCGATCGCATGGTTGAGCTCAACGAGCAAGTGCGCTGGGTGCCGGATCACCTGAAACATGGAAGTTTTGGCAAGTGGCTGGAGAACGCCCGCGATTGGACGATTAGTCGCAATCGATTTTGGGGTTCGCCGATTCCCGTGTGGCGCAGTGACGATCCGAATTATCCGCGGATTGACGTGTACGGCAGCATCGAAGATCTGCGTCGCGACTTTGGCGTCGAGATTTCAGAGCTGCATCGACCGGCCATCGATAATTTGGTCCGCCCGAATCCAGATGACCCGAGTGGCAAGTCGATGATGCGTCGGGTCCCCGAAGTTTTGGATTGTTGGTTCGAGAGCGGTTCAATGCCTTTTGCTCAAGTGCATTATCCGTTCGAAAACCAGGAGTGGTTCGAGAATCACTATCCGGGTGATTTCATCGTCGAGTACATCGGTCAGACCCGTGGCTGGTTCTACACGCTGCATGTACTGGCCACCGCACTTTTTGATCGACCCGCATTTTCTAATTGCGTGAGTCACGGCATCGTGCTCGGAGAAGACGGCGCAAAGATGTCCAAGAGTTTGCGCAACTATCCCGATCCGATGAAAGTATTCGATAGCCACGGGGCAGACGCAATGCGCTGGTATCTGCTTTCTTCTTCGATCTTGCGCGGCTCAGACTTTGCGGTCACCGAAGAGGGCATGCGCGACACTGTGCGGCAGGTCATCTTGCCATTATGGAACAGTTGGTATTTTTTGTCGCTTTACGCCAACGCCGAATCTGTTTCGGGTCGTGTCGATACCTCGAGCGACAACGTTTTGGATCGCTACATCATCTCCAAGCTTTGTGGGCTAGTTGAGGAAACGACGAAAAGTTTCGACGCCTACGACTTGTTCGCCGCTTGCGCCGAAATTCGAATTTTTTTGGATGCTTTGACCAATTGGTATATTCGTCGCAGTCGAGACCGTTTCTGGAAAGGTGATGTTGCGGCGATCAACACTTTGCACACCGTTTTGCAAGTAGTCACGCGGATCACCGCGCCCGTGTTGCCGTTGATCTCTGAACAGATTTTTCGCGGGCTGACGGGCGAGCGAAGCGTGCACCTTCAATCATGGCCAACCATTGACGGCTTGCGTAAAGATGCGCAACTTGTCGCGTCAATGGATCGAGTTCGAGATGTGTGTTCGACAACTTTGTCGTTGCGCAAGGTGCATTCACTGAGGGTTCGACAACCGCTTGCGAGTTTGATCGTGGCGACCAAAGACTCGACTGCTCTCAAAAACTTCGTCGAGATCATCGCCGACGAAGTGAATGTACGGGAAATTAAGTTCTCCGATGATGTTTCTGCCTTCGCCGAATTTGAACTTCAGGTTGTGCCGAGTGTTGTTGGCCCGAGGTTGGGGGCGAACACGCAAGCCGTGATCAAGGCAGTGAAAACCGGCAATTGGGTGCGAAATGGCGATGTGATCACAGCAGGATCGTTTGATCTGCAACCAGGTGAATATCAACTGAAACTTGTGCCCAAAGCCTCTGGGGCGAGTGCAGCATTGAGCACGACGAGCGGTGTGGTCGTTCTTGACATTGATTTAACCCCAGAGCTTGAAGCCGAGGGCGTGGCGCGAGATGTGATTCGTTTGATCCAACAGCAACGCCGCGACGCGGGGTTGGATGTGTCCGACCGAATTCGTTTGCGCTTGGGGTTGCCAGCCGAACTGTGTGCACAGGTTGAAGTGCACCATGAGACGATTAAGGCTGAGACTTTGGCCAGCGAATTGGATGTTTTTGTGCTCACCGATAATCAAGCTCCGAACGCCGATTTAGATGGAGTGGCAGTGTTTGTGGCGGTAAATCCGATATCGTAACGCGGTCAAATTGATGCGTTCTAAAATCGAACCGCGTGAGAGGTAAAAATGGCATCTGCTAAGAAAAAACAGCAGGCAATGGCTAAAAAGAAACTTGCGGTGCGCAAAAAAGCAGTACTGAAAAAGAAGCTTGAACTGAAAAAGAAGCTTGAGCTGAGAAAGAAGCTTGAACTGAAAAAGAAGCTTGAACTGAAAAAGAAGCTTGAACTGAAAAAGAAGCTTGAACTGAAAAAGAAGCTTGAACTGAAAAAGAAGCTTGAACTAAGAAAGAAGCTTGCTCAGCTCAAAGACCTCAAGAAGCGCAAGGAGCAAGAAAAGCGCAAAGCGATCGGTGACCGCAAACGTCTGCAGCGCGAAAAGCAAAAGTTGTCCCAACGCTTGGCAAAAGAGCGTGTCAAGTTGAAGGCCCAGCAACTCGCCGAGCGACTTGCACTAAGAGCGGCAAAAGAAAAAGAGCGTCTAGATTTCAAGAATGCCCGTGCGGCAGAAAAGGCGGCAAAGATTGCGGCACGCGAGGCCGCACGATTGGCAGAGATCGAAGCCAACCGTAAGCCGGTTGCCCCGCCTAAGCCACCGATCATCAAGGGTGTGATGCAAGACGGCATCACACCGACTAAAGAATTCAACATCGAGTTTTTGATGTCGCAACGAGAACTGCTAATTGCCGAGCGTCGCAACCTGTTGGGTCAGGCCGACCAACTTGAGAGCGAAGCCAATGCCATTGTCGAAAACTCAGAGATGGGTGATGTGCAATTTGACGACGAAGGTGGCGAGGGCGACACGATGGTCGTCGAGCGAGAGCGAGATCTGACGCTTTCTGCATCGGCCCGCCAAACAGTTGAGGAAATCGATGAAGCTCTCGCGCGACTTGAGACCGGTGATTATGGTTATTCATCCCGTTCTGGCATGCCGATTCCGCGTGAAAGACTTAAAGCAATTCCGTGGACGACTGAACTCGTCAAAGAGCGTGCAGGTGGCATCGGTTCCTACTAGAGCCCTTAACTCAAGTGCCAAAATTGCTATCGGGTTGGTCGTTGTCTGCGATCAGTTGAGCAAACACTGGGCTCTCAACGAACTTGCTGGCGGTCGCACGATTGATATTTTTTGGACCTTGCGTTTCAATTTGGTTTTCAACTCGGGAATGGCTTTTTCTCAAGGGCAAGGTGCAGGTCGGATAATCGGAGCATTGGCGATTGGGGTGGTCGTGTGGTTGTGGCGTAGTTTGTCCAAGACGACTTCAAAAGTTGCGCGTATTGGAACGGCCCTGTTAATTGGCGGGGCACTCGGCAATCTGGCTGATCGGCTGTTTCGAGACGAAGCATGGCTAGGTGGGGCAGTGGTCGACTTTGTTGATCTGCAATGGTTTCCGGTTTTTAACATTGCCGATTCGTCTGTAACGATCGGTGCAACTTTGTTGATTTATTCATCGATAGTCAACTCGAGATTGAAGAACAAATCGTGAATCCAGAGACTTTTGGCGCCGATGAATCTGACGCGCGCGTGATCGATGAATTTGTGCCCGCGGCTTTGGCTGGTCAACGCGTGGACCGCGTTGTTTCGCTCGTCGCCGACATTCCCCGGGCGTCGGCCGCAGCCTTGATCGACGCAGGCGCAGTAAAGGTCGACGGTGTCGCGGTCAAAGCCGGAAAATTGAAAGTGTCGGAAGGTCAGCGACTTCAAGTCGAGCTTGCTCTGCTACCCAAAAAACAGTTGCCATTGCCCGAGCCAGGCATCAACGTTGAAATTGTCTACTCAGACGACGACGTGATCGTGATCAACAAGCAAGCGGGCATCGTTGTCCACCCGGGCGCGGGCAACCCGACCGGCACACTTGTCAATGCCGTGTTGGCGAAATTTCCCGATGTAGCAACTGTCGGAGATCCGTTTCGCCCGGGTGTGGTGCACCGACTCGACGCGGGCACCACCGGTTTGATGGTGATGGCGCGAACCACCCGTGCCTATGAAGCGCTAGTTGATGCACTCTCTCGTCGAGTCGTTGTTAGAAGATATTTGGCGCTGGTTTGGGGTCATATGAGCGCGGCTTCTGGCGTGATTGATGCGCCACTTGGTCGAGATCAACGCGACCCGACGAAGATGTCGGTTCTGGCGGGCGGAAAAGTTGCCCGAACAACCTATGAAGTTCAACGGGCTTTTAATTTGCCGGTGGATTGTTCGCTTCTGGAATGTGGCTTAGAGACCGGGCGTACGCATCAGATTCGTGTGCATTTGGCAACCTTGGGGCACGGTGTTGTGGGTGACGTGATCTATGGCGGTGCGAGAAGTGTGCTTTCGTCACCAAGGCCGATGCTGCACGCAACTAGTTTGCAATTCGATCATCCAGTGACTGCCAAAGAAATGAAATTCAACGCTGCACTACCGCAAGATTTTTCTGCAGTCTTAGCCAAGTGCTCGCAAAGCACCACCTAGAAAAATTTTGTAAATCCCTTTACTTTTTGGCAGTGGGCCAGGCTGCCGCACCTTTGGAAATCGCCACGATTTCTTCGAGTGTGTATTTGGCCAAGTGCTCGCGCATATGTTCGCTCGCCAGGTTCCACACGGTCAGCAACACACACTGACCTTCATGGTCGCAAGAGCCATCTTTGTGTGGCTCACCAAAATCGCCGACAGAAATTGGCCCATCTACCGCTGAGATGATTTCTGACAGACGAATTTCTCCGGCTGGTTTAGCCAAGATGTAGCCACCCCCAACTCCACGCTTTGATTTGACGATGCCTGCACCTTTGAGTGCCAAGAGAATTTGCTCAAGATATGGCTGGGGAAGGGCGGTGCGTTCGGCGATGTCGCGCACCGATGTTGGCCCGGACTGCTCGGCATGCAAACTCAGCGAGAGAAGGGCACGACAGGCGTAATCACCCCGGGTAGAAATTCGCACGCCCTTATTCTATGACATTTAGACAAGTGCTGAAATTGCACTCCTTGGCGAATTGGGCTGCACTACTCTCAAAGGGCACAACATGGCAACTTCAAACCCGCCCGGTCCGCGACTTCCTAACTACAAAAATGGGTGCATCACCGGAATCATTCCTGCTTTGCTCGGCCCCAACGGCACAAAAGAAGTTCCTGATTGGATGCCGAGTTGCGTGCAAAATGCTCGACAGGTTGTTCTGCTGGTGATCGATGGTTTGGGTTGGCATCAGTTGCGAAAAAATATCCAGCAATGTCCGACGCTCGCAGCAATGCAAGGTTCGGCGATCACGACGGTGGCTCCGACGACGACAGTCAGCGCGCTCACTTCAATCACCACTGGCCTCGCTCCTGCCGAGCACGGCTTGGTTGGCTATCGCATCGACATGGGCGGGCGAGTGATGCAAATGCTCAAATGGGGCGATGAGAAGGGTGATCTCAGAAATTTGTATCCCCCCGATCTGATTCAACCCTGCCCTCCGTTCATGGGTGCGAGCGTGCCGGTCTTGAGCAAAGCCGAACTGGAAGGTTCGGCTTTTACTGAAGCACATTTGCGCGGCGTGCGAGCACGAGGTTGGCGTGCAGCTTCTAGCATCGCCGTTGAAGTCGGCCAATTGCTGCGAGGTGGCGAGAAATTTATCTACGCCTACTACGACGGTGTCGACAAGATTGCTCACGAGCGCGGATTCGGTCCTTTTTATGAAGCCGAGTTGCGCAGCGCTGATGAAGTCGTCAAAAATGTTCAAGAGGCTCTCACGCCGAACTCGGCACTTGTAGTTACCGCAGATCATGGTCAAGTTATGGTTGGATCGAATACAAAGTCACCCCACGCAGATGTGTTGGCGATGACTAGCTATCAATCCGGTGAAGGCAGATTCAGATGGCTTCATGCGCGTGGTGGAACGCAAGTTGAGTTGTTGGCTCGCGCCGAGTCGCATCACTCTGATTGTGCGTGGGTTGTCAGCAAAGAACAGGTGATCGACGAAGGTTGGCTCGGACCGCGACTTGGAGCGTCCACCCGAAAGCGTCTGGGCGACGTGGCACTCGTGGCTCGCGATCCAGTTAGCTTTGATGACGGCGCCGAAACCGGGGCCTATTTATTGCAATGTCGTCACGGTGCTTTGACAGACGATGAACTAGATGTACCGTTGCTCGCAACGGCGGTTAAGTGATAAGTTTGGCGACCCACCATGAAAAACCCTGAAGATAAACCTGTTGAATCAGACCCGAAGACCGAAGTGATCGTCGAGCACGAAGTAAGTGCGCTCGAGACAGTTACGGCACCGGCCAAAGTAATGCGAATTGGCTCGATGATCAAACAGTTGCTCGACGAAGTCCACTCGATGACTTTGGATATGCCGTCGCGCGAGCGCCTGGCCGAAATTTACGAGCGCTCGATCGTCGAATTGGCCGAAGCGTTGTCGCCAGATCTGCAAGAGGAGTTGCGAATGCTGGCATTGCCATTTAACGATGGTGAAGTGCCCTCAGATGCCGAGCTGCGCGTGGCTAAAGCGCAGTTGGTTGGTTGGCTTGAAGGTTTGTTTCACGGCATTCAGGCCACGATGTTTGCGCAGCAACTATCAATGCGTCAGCAATCTGATCAACGACAAATTCAGTCGGGTCAAACGCCCGACCCACAACCGGGGGATCGTCCAGGAACTTACCTTTAATGGGTAAGTCGTTTACGCACCTACACGTCCACACAGAATTTTCGATGCTCGATGGGGCGTCACGGCTCGATGAACTTGTGGGTCGAGCAGTTGCCGATGGCCAACCGGCTCTTGGGATTACCGACCACGGCAACATGTATGGAGTAATCGATTTTTATAAAGAGTGCACCAAGCGAGGCATTAAACCCGTCATCGGTACCGAGGCCTATATGGCTTATGAATCGCGCCATGAACGTCCCACTCGTCGCGGACGCATCGACGACAGCGGCGGCGACACCGAAGCCGGAAAAAAACTCTATTATCACCTGACGCTCCTGGCCGAAAACAACGTTGGCTACAAAAATTTGATCCAGTTGGCGAGCCTCGCGTTTCTCGAGGGCTATTACTACCAGCCACGGATGGATTGGGAGTTGCTGACTAAATACAGTTCGGGATTGATCGCAACCTCCGGGTGTTTAGGTGGGCACGTCCTGCAGGCCCTCAAAAACGGCAAAGACGAAGAAGCATTGAAAACTGCGGCCCGGCTACAGGACATCTTTGGCAAAGACAATTTTTTTATCGAGTTGCAAGATCACGGCATCCCATTGCAGATTGAAACAAATCCGAAACTTGTCGAAATCAGCAAAAAAATCGGGGCGCCGTTACTGGCGACAAACGACTGTCACTACACGAATCGTGAAGACAGTGCATCGCATGATGCCTTGCTTTGTGTGCAGACTGGCTGCACGATCAACGATCCGCACCGGCTTAAATTTGAGGGGCACGAGCATTATCTAAAAACTGCAGAAGAAATGCGCTGGTTGTTTCGCGAACAGCCGACCTCGTGCGACAACACTTTGTGGATCGCCGAGCGGGCAAAAGTAGATATTCAATTCAATGTTCCGGTCTTGCCAAATTTTCCGATTCCTGCGGGCTTCGCCGATGACCACGCTTATCTTGAACATCTGACCTGGATCGGCGCCAAACAACGCTGGGGTGAAAAGCTTGCGCCTGAAGTTGTTGAAAGAGTCGCATACGAGTTGTTGACAATCAAGACCATGGGCTTTAGTTCGTATTTCTTGATCGTTTGGGACTTGGTGCATAGCGCCCGTGAAAAGTCGATTCGGGTCGGGCCTGGTCGCGGGTCGGCGGCGGGTTGTGCCGTGGCTTACTCACTGCAGATCACGGACCTCGACCCAATCAAATATGACTTGCTGTTCGAGCGCTTTTTGAATCCTGGTCGTCGGTCAATGCCAGATATCGACATGGATTTCGACTCGCGTTACCGCGACGAAATGATTCGTTATGCGTCCGAAAAATATGGCCGAGACCACGTCGCACAAATCATTACTTTTGGCACGATCAAGGCGCGCAACGCTGTGCGCGACGCGGCAAGAGTGCTGGATTATCCCTACAGTTTGGGCGACAAGATTGCCAAGTTGATGCCGCCAGTGGTGATGGGGCGCGACACGCCGCTCAAATATTGCTTCGAAGAGGACGATCAACACAAAGACGGTTTTCGCGCCGCGAGCGACTTGAGGGCTTTTTATGAGAGCGACCCCGACGTCAAAACGATCATCAAAACGGCGCGTGGATTAGAGGGCTTGAAGCGCAGTGTCGGCATTCATGCTGCCGCCGTGGTGATTACAAAAGAGAAACTCACCGAATACTTGCCGATTCAACGCAAAGCCGAACCTGGCCAGCAAGCGGAGAATGCGCCAATCGTGACGCAATATGAAATGCACGCCGTTGAAGAACTCGGACTGTTGAAAATCGACATCTTAGGGTTACGCAACCTCGACGTAATCACCGACACGAACAAAATGATCCAAGAGCTTCGGGATCCTAACTTCGATATCGACAAGGCACCTTTTGACGATGTCAAGACATTTGAATTGCTGCGTCGCGGCGACACGATCGGGGTATTTCAACTTGAGTCACAGAATATTCGTGCCCTTGTACGCAGCATGGTGCCGGGCACGATCGACGATTTGGCAGCGATCGTTGCTCTTTATCGTCCAGGCCCGATGGGTGCGAACATGCACAACGACTTTGCCGACTTCAAAAACGGCCGAAAATCACCGGAAATTTTTCATCCTGACGCCCAAGATCTGTTAGGTGATACATACGGCTTGATGATCTACCAAGAGAGCATGATGCGAGTTGCGCAAAAGTTTGCCGGCTACAGCCTTGAAAAAGCTGATGATCTGCGAAAAGCATGTGGCAAAAAAAATCGTGCCGACATGAAAAAACAACGAGCTAGTTTTGAACAGGGTTGCATCGAACGTGGTTACGGTCAAGATCTTGGTGAAACTTTGTTTGATTCAATCGAAAATTTCGCCGACTACGCATTCGGCAAGAGCCACGCATATGGCTACGCATTCATCGCATATCAAACCGCCTATCTAAAGGCGAACTATCCGATCGAGTACATCGCCTGCCTGTTGACCAGCGTCAAAGCCAGCTATGAACGGGCGGCGATTTTCTTGGCTGACGCAAGAGCCAGCAACATCACGGTAAAAACTCCAGACGTCAACACATCTGGCGTTGACTTTGTTCCAGTGCCAAGCGGCGATCAACGCGTCATCAGTTTCGGTCTTTCGGCAATTCGAAATGTGGGCGAAGCCCTGGTCAGCCAACTTGTCGAGTTTCGACGAGCGAATGGTCCGTTCACCTCGTTCTACGACTTCGCCGATCGGGCACCTGTGGCGACGCTAAACAAACGAACGGTTGAGTCGTTGATCAAAGCAGGTGCTTTCGATTCACTTGGCCACCCACGAAAAGGGCTATTGCTGGTGTTCGAATCAATCATCGAGAACACGCTAAATCGGCGAAGAGAGCGCGATCAAGGAGTGATGAGCCTGTTTGAAAGCACGGCAGATTCGGCGTCAACCTATTCTGAGCAGATTCAAATTCCGGCGATCAACTACGAAAAGTCCGAACAGTTGAAAATTGAGCGCGAGATGCTTGGTTTGTATGTCTCCGATCATCCACTTCGTGGGGTCGAGGGTCAGCTGCGTCGCAAGGTTGAATGCTCTTTGGCCGACCTCGAAGAAAGAGGCGATAGTGCATATCTGACGCTGGGTGGTGTGATCACCGCGGTCAACCGTAAATTCACTCGCAAGGGTGACCAAATGGCGATAATCACAATTGAAGATTTGCAGGGCTCACTTGACGTCAACATTTTCCCCAAGACATATGCGAGTTATGGTCATTTGATTCAAGAAGACACGATCGTCACCGTGCGCGGACGACTGGACAAGCGTGAAGACTCGCATCTTGCATTTAATGCGCAAGAATTGAAGATAGTCGAGCCGATGCGACCAAGTGATTTGAGCCTGCACATTGAGCTGGCGGGACGTTCTTTGTCACAAGAAGACATCGTCAATTTGCAAGAACTTTTGAAAGACCATGGTGGTCAAACCCCTGTTCAGTTGCACATGCCCGGTGGCAAGAGTTTGCGCTTGGCCCCCGAGTTCAACGTTGACATTGACCGCGCAATCGGAGTTCTGCGCGCGTCATATGGCAACAGTGTCTATATCGGGTAGCGCCATAAAGTTTGTTTAAATAGCGAATAAGTCAAGGCAATCAAACTCACCATCGGAAATTGAGGATTTTGCTGGCAGACTGTAGGTGTTATGTCGCTCGTTGTTAAGACCATAGATGCTTCGGCTCTGGTCGACTCAGACCTTGACGATCTCGCGGCGATGGGTGGCGCCTTTGGTATCGGTGCGATTTCGAAAGCCAAAGAAGATTGGGTACTTTTCGCCAGCGCCAAACTCGACGGCAAGTTGCATGGATTCATGTTTTCGACCCTCGAGCGCATCGGCGGCACACCGTGCGTGCTTTTGGGCATGCTCAGCGTCAAGCGCACATCGAAGAGAGATCAAATTCTCAAGGGTCTGATGAGTGAGGCTTATCATCGAGCCTTGATGGCGTTCCCTGATGAAGATGTTGTGGTTGGTTCGAGGTTCGTGAGTGTCAATGCGCTTGAGGCATTCAAGTCGCTCACCGAATTGATTCCGCGACCCGATCATCGAGCCGTAGGCGAAGAAAGAGCATGGGGTAGGAGATTGGCGAGACGTTTTGGTTGTGAAGCGCAGTATGACGAGCAGTCGTTCGTCATCAAGAGCAATGGTCAAAGCGGATTTATGGATTTCGAATCATTGAAACCAGGCAAAGCACCGGCAGACGTTGCTGCTTTTTTTAAAAATGTCTCAGCAAAAAAGTCCGGTGCCCTTGTCGTGCATGGCTGGACGATGACAGAAAACTTGCTGAAACTCGGCAAACACTAAATTTCGACTATGCAGTTCGCGGACTGCGTCCGTTCGCGCAAAATGGTGCGTGCGTTTCGTCGTGATCCAGTCACGCAAGATCTTCTTGATCGAATCGTCGAAGTTGCATCTTGGGCGCCGTCAGCAGGCAAGACGCAAGGATGGCATTTGTTGGTTCTTCAGGGTTTGCAAACTGAAAAGTTTTGGGATGTCACTTTGCCAAAGCAGAAGCGCTCAAGTTTTCGTTGGCAGAATCTACTCGATGCACCGGTAATCGCTCTCGTTTTTGCCGACCCGCAAGCGTACTTAGATCGTTACAGCGAGCCGGACAAGTCGGCAACGAACCTAGGCAAAGAGACCGCATCTTGGCCGACGCCGTATTGGACGGTGGACGCATCGTTTGCAACCATGCAGTTGTTGCTCGCGGCGCACGACGTTGGTTTAGGGGCGTTATTTTTTGGAGTGTTCAGCGGCGAAGATCAATTGCGCGAACATTTCAAAGTTCCCCAGCAAATGCAATTAATCGGTGCAGTAGCGCTTGGTTGGCCAATCGCCGAAAAACAAGGTGACAAGGGTGCGAGTGCCAAGCGGGTTCGGCGCAAGCCTGATCAAATAATTCATAACCAAAATTTCAGACAATAAGGGCAAGTGCCTTTTCGAGTTCGTCCACGGTGGCGGCAGGTGCACTGCACGCATAATTTTGACAGACATAGGCAAATCCTGGCCGACGATCACGCCATATTGGCGAGTCAAACGGCTCGCCGAACACCACTACGGCAGTTGGCAACCATTTATTTTTGATGTGATCGATCAAATCTGGGCGGTGACCCGTCACGGCTATTTCGGTGATGCCTTTGTGGTGCAGGTGAACCGCTATCAGCAGGTTGCCAAATGCGCTGGGCGCTCCCGCCACAATTTTTGTGGATAATTGCAATATCGCGAGTGCGGCCTGGCTGAACTTTGTATTTCCCGAGATGGCGCCAAGTCGCATTAAGGCATTGGCCGCCGTTGAGTTCGCCGACGGGGTTGCATTGTCGAGCAAATCTTTTTGACGGACGATCAATTGCTCGGCGTCCTGGGCGACGGTGAATAAACCACCATGATGGGCATCCCAATGGTGGGTGATCAAATCATCGGCAACCTCCTCGGCTCGAGCGAACCAAATGGCTTTGCCGGTTGCTTCTCCAAGACGAACAAATGCATCAATCAACTGTGCAAGATCGGCAGCGAGCGCACGGTGCCGTGCTTTTGGCTGACCAGACTGTTGCCAACTTCTAAACCATCTAAACGAATCTGTATCAGGGTCTTGCACTCTGAGTTCGCGATACAAGAACTCACCATTTTGTTCGGCGATCGTCATCCAGTCGGCTCGGTTGAAAAGAGTCGAGGCTTCGACAAGCGACGCAGTCATCATCGCATTCCACTCGGTCAGAACTTTGTCGTCCAAGAGCGGTCGATTACGCAGGGCACGGGCGGCGAGAATTGTCGAACGGATTTTTTCGACAACTGCTGATCGCCTGAAGTCGCCACGATGGTTCAATCTCGTTGGAATATTTTTGCCTTCGAAGTTTCCTGCGTCCGTGATCTCGTAATAGTCAATGGCGATCTTCGCCTCTTCGGGGGGCAAGATTTCGCGTAGTTGGCTCGGGGTGAAGACATAAAAGTGACCCTCGTGCGAATGACCATTTTCATCCAGCGAGTCGGCATCTTCAGCGCTGAAAAAGCCGCCACTTGGATGTCGTAAATCACGGGCGAGATACTCGACGATTTCTTCGCAGATTTGCTTGTAGGTCTCACTCTTAAAGACAATTGCAGCGTGTGTGTATACGCGCAGCAGGAGCGCTTGGTCGTAGAGCATTTTCTCAAAGTGGGGCACCAGCCACTTTGGGTCCACGCTGTATCGTGAAAATCCGCCACCAATATGGTCGTACATTCCACCTGACGCCATCGCGTCCAGACTCGTTGTGATGATGGTCTTGATGCTTTCGTCGGGCTTATCCAGATATTGCCGGAGAAGTAAGTCAAGGTTCATCGTGCTTGGAAACTTTGGTGCCGAGCCGAACCCACCCCATTGAGAATCGAATGCGTTGGCGAATTGTTCGCAGGCATCAGCGATCAGATCGAAACCAGGCAACGAATCATCGGGCATGATCGCCGCAGTTCTGCCCAGCGACTCAATCAGCGCATGGATGTTGTTTTCGATGTCCGCGCGACGATTGTGCCAAGCGTCGTCGATTGCCGTCATCAGTTTCAAAAAAGATGGTTGAGGAAAGTAAGTGCCACCGAAGAATGGCTGGCCGTCTGGGCTCATAAAAACCGTCATCGGCCACCCGCCGCGCCCTGACATTGCCTGAACCGCGTCCATATATAAGGCATCAATATCGGGTCGCTCTTCACGATCAACTTTGATGTTGACGAAGAGTCTGTTCATCACTTGTGCAGTTTCGAGGTCTTCGAAACATTCGTGAGCCATGACGTGACACCAGTGGCAAGCCGAGTATCCGACTGAGAGCAGAATCGGCACGTTTCGAGATCTGGCTTCGGCAAAAGCCTGTGGACCCCAACTAAACCACTCGACCGGGTTGTCTTGATGTTGGCGTAGGTATGGGCTCGTCTCTAGTGCTAATCGGTTTGGCATCTTGGATCGTTGTCCGGCGCTAATTTTTGGATACAACTGCGACAACGACAGTTTTACCCAATTTTTGGAAGGGAGATTTTGCCTCGGCAAAAATTCGAAGTTTGCACGATCCACTTTGATCCGTGGTCAAAACTTTTTTTACGATTCTGCATGGACCTGAAATAACTCGGGCACTTACGGCACCTTTCGAGGCGCTCGCCACTAATTCGCTGATGGCGATATTCATACCAACTTCTAGGGTTGTTATCGAAGTCCAGATCGCCGAAATCTTTGGTGTCGTAGTCGAAAAACGCATTTGCGGTATTCCGCCGACCGAGATCAAGGTACTGAATCGCAAATATGTGTCGATGTCTCGTCGAACGGGCGTGTAGATATTTCTTTGCGCTTGAGGAATGGCGACACAATCAACCGGAATCGTCAAAGTTGCCTCACCCGGCGAAAGACATCGGTACCACTGCAGTCTTTCGCTTTCCGGTATCTGAATGGTGCCACCGACTGACTCTTGACCAACTTGGCCGAGTGACGAGACAGTTGGGAAAACAACGGTGTCGGGGAAGAAGCCAAGACTTTTGAAGATTGCGTAAGTGTCGATCAGCCCGATGCCGAATGTCGCGTCGCGTCCAGGTACGCCCAAGTCTTTCGCCGTGGCGATGATTACTTCTCGAACTTGTTGGGCGTCAAAATTTGGTCGAGCACTGAATACCAGTGCGGCAACTCCGCTGACGAATGCGGCGGCCATCGAAGTGCCGCTCATGTTGATGTACGGCTCGCTGGCACCCGCACATCTGCGGGATGTATCCACGCTCGCATTGCTGCGAATCGTTGAACAGATGTTGATGCCTGGCGCAGAGATGTCGATGTAGGTTCCGCGTTGCGCGAATGATGGTGAGTTCATTGTTTGGTCTATTGCCGTGACGGCAAGGGTCAAATCGTTGCCGGCGGGGTAGGTGATATCGGCTTGGGGGCCTGCATTTCCTGCTGCGGCGACGACGAGGATTCCTTTGCTGGCCGCATACTCAAGTGCTAATTGCAGACCATTGGTTTGAATTTTGCCACCAAGTGAAAGATTGATCACCTTTACCCCCTGATCAGATGCATATCTGATCGCCAGAGCGAGATCACTTTCAGACCCGTCACCGCGCGAGTCAAGAATTCGAATCGGCAGAATCTGCGCGTTCGGGGCAACTCCGGCGATGCCAATGTCATTGTTGTTTTGAGCGGCGATTATTCCGGCGACATGGGTTCCGTGCCCGATTGTGTCGACATCGTCGGCGCCGTCAGTCACCCGACCCCTGATTATTGATCGTCCGGGCAAAAGATTTTGAGTCAAGTCCGGATTCGGTCCAGAACCAGAATCTATGACCGCCACGATCACGCCAGATCCCGTTGAGTGTGGCCAGACTTCGCTGATGTTCGCGGCTTGTAGACCCCACTGGTCGTCAAATGCCAAATCTCTGCCTTGCTTTTTTATCGGCATGTCGACTGGCGCGATCGCGGAAAAATTTTCGACTTGGTGACTGACTGTTGACGCTCTGAGCGTGGGCACAACCATCAAAGAGTTGCCAAGAACTGCAATGCAAACAATCCGAACTAGATGTCGAATAGTAATTCTGTCTTTTGAATCTTTCAACGACTAAGCACCTGTGGAGTGAAAGCCACCATCAACGTGAATTATTTCTCCGGTTGTAGCCGGAAACCAGTCGCTGAGCATTGCCACCGTGCTCCTTGCCACTGGAGATGAGTCATTCACATTCCAGCCCAACGGAGCGCGATCACTCCAAATGTCTTCGAATGCCCCGAATGATGGGATCGACTTTGCCGCCATGGTGCGAATCGGTCCAGCGGCGATCAAGTTGCATCGAATATTTTTTGATCCGAGCGCCTTGGCCAAATATCGGTTGGTGCTTTCAAGGGCCGACTTGGCAACACCCATCCAGTTGTAGGCAGGCCACGCCACCGTGTTGTCAAAATCCAAACCAACGATCGAACCGCCAGATGTCATCAAAGGAACGAAGGCATCTGCCAATGTCTTGAGTGAATAGGCCGAAATCTGCATCGCAATGGAAACATCCTGCCAAGTTGCGGCCATAAAGTCGTCGCCAAGACATGCCGCGGGTGCAAAGCCAATCGAGTGCAGCACGCCATCGACACGTTCGACAATTTGCTGCACCTCGTTTCGTGCGCTTGTCGTATGCTCGTCAATTGTCACATCGAACTCAACTACTTCGACTGGCATCGGCAATTTTTTGGCGGTTCGTTGCGTGATTGAAAGTCCGCGCCCGGCGCCTGTCAGCACAATTTTGGCGCCCTCTTTTTGGGCCAACTGGGCAACTCCAAAAGCTAACGAAGCTTCGGTCAGCACGCCGGTGATGACTATATTTTTCCCACTCAAAATTCCCACGCGATCAACGGTAGTTGGTCAAAGCAGGTATCGTTGCCAATTATGCGCATCGGCCTTCTAGGTGGAACTGGTCCAGCGGGCAGTGCCCTGGGACTTCGCCTGGCGTCAATTGGCTATGAAATTGTCTTAGGGTCGCGCGATGCGAGTCGCGCACAGGCAGTATGTCACGAGTTGGTCAAAAAGTGGCCCGATCATAAGTTGAATCTCATTGGCGGTGACAATGACCGTGCGGCAAAGTGCGACTTGGTCGTCATCGCGACTCCGTGGGATTCGGCGGCGACAGTTGTCAATGAACACACCAAAGACCTGGCCGGCAAGATAGTTGTCACGATGGCCAACGCACTTGTGCGAGTGGGCAAAGAATTTCAGCCGTTGGTACCGCCGCGCGGAAGCATTGCGGCGCACGTTCAAGCAGAGATACCTCTATCGCGTGTCGTCGCAGCGTTTCAACATTTGCCAGCCACTGAACTTGGTCGACTTGGCCATGAAGTTGACAGCGACGTGCTCATTTGTTCTGATGACCCGACTGCGACCAAGACAATTTGTGAAATAGTTTCTCGAATCCCTGGATGTCGACCACTAAATGCTGGCACCCTTTCGAATGCATTGGCGATCGAAGCATTTACTGCAGTTTTGTTGCAACTCAACGTTCGCTACAAGACAAGAGTTGCCCCACGTCTGACCGGCATTCCTGATCGTGGTGATGCAATGTGACGATGAAGCTGTATGACACGGCGAAAAAACGTGTCGTGGATTTTCAATCGGACAAACAAGTTTTGATGTACACATGTGGCATCACGCCATACGACGCAACTCACATCGGTCACGCATTTACTTTTATAACTTACGATGTCGTTCAACGCCGACTGATTGATTCGGGTCACACCGTCAAGTGTGTTCGCAATGTGACGGACATAGATGATCCACTTTTTGCCAAGGCACGCGAGTTGGGTGTCCACTATTTGGATTTGGCAGCGGGCGAAGAGGCAAGGTTCAATGCTGATATGAAGGCGCTAAACGCGCTCGATGTCTCCAGCGCACCGCGTGCTTCTTCGGCGATTTCAGACATCAGGGGTTTTATCGGGATGGTCTTGGATCGGGGATTCGCATATCAGGCCGGTGAGAGCGTTTATTTTGACGTAAGCAGATTCGAGTCTTTTGGCAGTGTCTCGAATTACGACACGCAAACAATGATGAGGTTGGCTGCAGAACGCGGTGGGCATGTCGAAGATCCTCACAAACGAAATCCATTGGATTTTGTTTTGTGGCAGGCATCGGCGGCAGATGAACCGAGTTGGGAAACGATGTGGGGGCCGGGGCGTCCTGGGTGGCATATCGAGTGTTCAGCCCTGGCGTTGCGTGAACTTGGGTCGACCATTGATTTGCATGGGGGTGGCAGTGATTTGATTTTTCCGCATCACGAGTGTGAGCGCGCGCAATCCGAGGCGGCAACGGGCGAGCTATTTGTCAAACATTGGATGCACGTGGCGATGGTGTTCATGAACGGCAGCAAGATGTCAAAGAGCCTCGGCAATCTCGAATTCGTTGACCGCTTGCGCAAGCAACATGATCCGCGGGCGATTCGCCTGGCGTTGATCGCCAATCATTACCGAACCGAATGGGAGTGGAGCACTGCTTCAATGTCGAGTGCGCAACAGCGCTTGGCCCTTTGGTCAGGTGCGACTTCCGGTGACGGTTATGCCGGGCTTGAAGACGTGCGAAGCGCGCTTGATGACGACTTGAATACTCCAGCGGCGATAGATGAAATAGATCGTGCAGCGAGGTCGGGTCACAGCGTCATGATCGCCGCGGGTCTGCTCGGTGTTGACTTACGATCATGAGATTGGTTCGGCGTCGACAAAAAGTTGGCTATGACCCGACGAAGTATGTCGGGGCAACAGAATTTCAGACCCGTTTCCGTCCGTTCTGTAGATTTTTTGCCAAACGACTGTGGAAGTTCTCGCTCGAAGGTTTCGATCAGATTCCCCAGACTGGTCCAGCCATTCTTTGTGCAAACCACATCAGTTTCTTGGATTCAGTTTTCATGCTCACATATTCTCCACGCAATATGTCGGTAGTTGGCAAGAGCGAGTACATGGATTCATTCAAGACCCGTTGGTTGTTCACCAAGATTGGGATGATCCCGCTCGATCGCACAGGTGGCGAGAGTGCAAGTTCGGCGATGCTCGCGGTTGAGGGAGTTCTTGCTCGGGGCGAATTGTTCGGGATATTCCCCGAGGGCACACGAAGCAGAAGCGGGAAGCTGTACAAGGGTCGCACCGGTGCAGCCCGATTGGCGCTGAAGTTTGGTTGCCCCATATTTCCGGTTGGCATTACCGGCACGAGTGAAATTATGGCTCCCGACACGGTGATGCCAAAGTTCGGCAAGAAGTGCAAAATTCAAATTGGCGCCCCGATTGACACCCAAAAATATTTGTCGCGCGTTGGTGAGCCTGAGGTTTTGCGCGAGCTGACAGACGAGATCATGGTGCGAATTCAGGCACTTACTGGTCAAGAGTATGTCTACGACTACGCGCCAAAGGGCTCGAACCCCAACCGAACCCACATCTAAAACCGTCGCAATCTAGACTGTTTACGTGACAACTGGTGGCTCAACGATTTTGGTACGCCTGCCTGATGACTCAACAAGAGAGTTATCCGCAGGGTCAACGGGCATAGAACTGGCACAGGCGATTGGCAAAAGACTCGCGCAGGCTGCTGTGGCCACCGTGATCAACGGTGTCGAGTCGGATTTGGGTGTCGCGCTCGTGGACGGAGCGAAAGTTTCAATAATTACCTCAGATTCGGATGCTGGTCGCCACGTCTTGCGTCATTCCACCGCCCATGTGTTGGCCCAGGCGGTTGTCCAACTTTTTGAGGGAGCAAAGTTTTCAATCGGTCCAGCCATCGAGGATGGTTTTTACTACGACTTTGATTTACCAAACAACAAAACTTTCAGCGACCAAGATTTGGTGGCGATACAAGAACGAATGCAGAAAATCGTCGAAGCCGATCAGCCATTCGTGCGCGCCGAAATGACGACCAAAGAAGCGTTGAAAATATTCAAAGATCAACCTTATAAGTGCGAGATCATCGAGCGAGTGACGAAAGGCAAAGGCGATTCAAGCGACGCCCTTGAAGCAGGCAGCGCCGATGCGGTGAGCGTGTATCGCAACAGTGAGAGTTTTGTCGATCTTTGTCGAGGTCCCCATGTTCCATCCACCGGGCGACTGGGACATTTCGCATTGATGAAAGTCGCCGGCGCCTATTGGCGAGGCAATGAAAAGGGTCCGATGTTGCAACGCATCTACGGCACAGCATGGGAGTCGAAGTCGGCATTGGCCGAGCATCTGCATCGACTTGAAGAAGCAGAGAAGCGTGACCACCGTCGACTCGCGGTTGAAATGGATCTTCTTTCATTTCCCCAAGAACTCGGTGGCGGTCTCGCAGTTTGGCATCCGAAGGGTGGCATCATCCGCAAATTGATGGAGGACTACAGCCGAGAACGTCACCAAAACGGTGGGTATAAGTTCGTCTTCACGCCTCACTTGGCCAACGCACATCTGTTCGAAACTTCGGGGCACTTGCAGTTTTACAAAGATGGCATGTATCCGCCAATGGAGATGGACAACGGCACTTATTATCCGAAGCCGATGAACTGCCCGATGCACTGCTTGATCTATCGCGATCGTCAGAGAAGTTATCGTGAGTTGCCGTTGCGATTGTTTGAACTTGGCACCGTCTACCGTTACGAACGCGCCGGCACTCTGCACGGGTTGTTGCGCATTCGAGGTTTCACCCAAGACGATAGCCACATCTTCTGCACCGAGGAGCAAATGGCAGATGAAATTGCGTCGCTACTCGATTTCGTTTTGAGTGTGTTGCGTCGTTTTGGCTTTAGTGAATTTGATTTCAAGTTGAGCACGCGCAACGCGGAAAAATCGGTGGGTTCTGATGAGATTTGGCAACGCTCGACCGATGCGTTGCAAGAAGCTTTGAATCGCCACGGCTTGCAGTACACGGTTGCCCCCGGTGACGCCGCGTTTTACGGGCCAAAAATTGACATTGATGTTCGCGATGCAATCGGTCGCAAGTGGCAGTTGAGCACGATTCAGTGCGACTTCAATCTGCCCGAACGATTCGGACTCGAATACATCGCCACCGATAACGCGCGCAAACAACCGATCATGTTGCATCGCGCCCTGTTTGGTTCGATTGAACGATTCTTTGGTGTTCTGCTCGAGCATTACGGTGGCGCGTTTCCGACTTGGTTGGCACCAGTTCAAGTTCGCGTGCTGGCAGTCGCATCGGCGCACGATGAGTATGCGGCCAAAGTTGTTGAGCGGTTGGTCGAAGGTGGTTATCGCGTGGATCAACTAGTTGCCGATGAGCAACTTGGCAAACGAATTCGTGCATCGAAGTTGGAGCGCATTCCGTATGTCCTGGTTGTCGGTGATGACGACGTCTCGAATTCGACTGTCGGCGTCAATCCACGGGGTGGCGACGTTCGACGCGATGTGCCGTTGACTGATTTCATGAGCCAACTATCCATCGACGTTGGACAGGCGAATAATGTTTCTTGAACCTCCGACGAGCACGTCGTGCTAGAAAGACTGTGGAACGGCTGGCGAGCCGATTATGTCGTGCATGGGCAAGGTGCCCAGCAGAAGTCGGATCATTCGATTTTTACGCAGATCTTGAAAAGCGATCTGACCGATGAGCAGAGCTACATCGTTCATCGCGGTGACAAAGTGTTTGCATTGATGAATGCATTTCCATATACATCGGGGCATCTCTTGGTTCTGCCTTATCGTGAAGTCGCCGAACTCGAAGATTTAACCGAAGTCGAGACCGGCGAACTGTGGTCGGCGGTTACAACGGCGGTCAAAGTTTTGAAGTCGGTATATCAACCTGAAGCGATGAATGTGGGCATAAATCTTGGGGCCGCCGCTGGTGGCAGTGTCGCTCAGCACCTGCATGTGCACGTGGTCGGTCGATGGGGTGGCGACACCAATTTCATGGTGACCACCGCCAACACAAAAATTTTGCCCGAGGCCCTTGATGTGAGCGCCGATCGAATTCGAAAAGCTTGGAAACTGCAAAAGTGAAAAGAGTGAGCAATGTCTAATTCGCCTGATGAAATTCGAGATGAATTGCCGGACGATTTGAACGTCACTGCATTCGTTGGGCCCTATAAATTTCCTGACAACAGTCGCAGAAGAATTCCGGCGATAATTTATCTGGTGATCGCCATGCTTTTGGCACTGCTGTGGTTTTCGCAGCGCGACAACGAAACATCTCTCGTCAGCGATGGTTTTTTGGGTAGCGCATTTTTTTTGGGACTAGTTGGTCTGTTTTCGCTTTCGGCGTCTTGGCGAATGACGGTTGATGAAAAACTGGCGTTGGTATATGCGACGCGAGCAGTCGGCTTTGCCGTGGGTCACGCATCTGCGCAACAAGTGTGGCGCGGATTTCGGAGTCGTCCAACATGGCGTGTGATGATTTACAGCGCTCAAGAACCGCCGCTTCAGCGTGGGTTGGTTTTGATCGACGCGATCGACGCTCGAGTAATTGAGTGTTTAGTCGAATCAAATCCTGAGAGTTAGGCTGGGTAAATGTTCGATGGCAAGTTTCGCCACCAAGTAGAGCGAGTTGTTCGTCCCGTTGGTGAGCAACTTCGCAAGACAAAAATTTCGCCCGACCATCTGACGCTGGTTGGTTTGATTGTCGCCTGCGGTGCGGCGGTGGCGATTGGCATGGGGGCGTTGCGCCTGGGCTTGTTGTTGGTCGTGCTCGCGGCGTTACCCGATTTGTTGGATGGAGCCTTAGCCAAGGCTTCAAACCAAAGCAGTCAGCGTGGGGCTTTCTTTGACTCGACGGTTGATCGAGTAACCGATGCCGTGTTGCTTGGTGGTGTTGCTTGGTTCTTGGCATACCAGCGAGGTCCTTATGCCTCTGTTTTGGTTTTCGCCGTAATGGCGGTTTCATCCTTGATTTCTTATCAGCGCGCCAAGGCCGAGTCGCTGGGTCTGAGTGCCAAGGGTGGGTTAATGGAGCGAGCGGAGAGAATCATCTTGTTGTGTGTCGGTCTGTTGTTTGACGCACTTTTGTTTTGGGCGATGGTTCTGATGCTCGTTCTCGTGACGATTACGGCGTTGCAAAGGTTCCTCAAAGTTTGGAACCAAGCGGCCGTTGCACCTGCAACCGCCGATCGGGTCGCTTTGCGTCAGTCACGCCGTGCTTCGCGCCGTGCCAAGCGCGATGATCGACGATTGCGCGTAACTCGTCGCCGTCGAGTGCAGTGATTTTTGGCTATCGATTAATTTTGAGGCTTGCGCGCATCGCGCCATCGTCTATATTCTTGGCGATCAATTCGGTTGTCGTGCCGATTGTCTGTGTCGGCATGCGCAGTCAGCGAGAGATCGTGGGCAGAAATTTAAGTCGGGTCGACCCAACTTTGAGTGGTCGCAGACTTAGGCGGGCAGTACGCAAAGCCTACGAAAGTTATGCGCGCTATTTTCTTGAAACTTTTCGATTACCTTCGCTCAACAAGAATCAAATTGATGCAGGCATAAGTGTCGTCGGATTTGAACACATTCAAAATGGTCTGAAACTCGGCAAAGGTGTGATTTTGGCGTTGCCACATCTGGGTGGCTGGGAGTGGTCCGGTCGTTGGTTGATCCACCAAGGGCACGAATTGCACGCCGTAGTCGAAAAACTTGAATCTGAAGAAATGTTCAAGATGTTCCTTGAATTGCGCAAAAGCTACGGCGTTTCCGTTATCCCGCTGGACGAGCATTCTGGTGTTGCAGTCCAAGAAGCATTGGCAAAAAATCAGGTTGTGGCTCTGCTGTGCGACCGAGATCTGCAGGGCAATGGTGTCGAAGTCGAATTCTTCGGCGAACGTACGACCGTGCCCGG
>SXGQ01147628.1_pt1 | contig 25380 bp, 24 predicted proteins | sample 3178371 | NCBI WGS metagenome assembly SXGQ01 (sample SAMN11356859, study PRJNA531348) | freshwater metagenome | isolation source: freshwater sample F1-20 | place: China: Fuxian Lake, Yuxi | collected 2017-12-25 | reverse complement strand
GACGACTACCTCGCCAAGCCCTTCGCGCCGCGCGAGCTGCTCGCGCGCCTGCAGGCCATGGTGCGCCGCCAGCAGCAACTGGGCGCCCACGTCGGCCCGGCGGGCGACGAGGCCGTGCGCTTCGGCCCGTTCACGCTCTACCCCGCGCAGCGCCGGCTGGAGCGCGACGGCGAGCCGGTGGAGATCAGCACCGTCGAGTTCAAGCTGCTGCGCGCGCTGGCCAGCCAGCCGCACCGGCCGCTGGGCCGCGACAGGCTGCTGGCGCTGGCGCATGGCGACGAGCACGGCGTGAGCGACCGCAGCCTGGACGTGCAGGTGTTGCGCCTGCGCCGTCTCGTCGAGTTGGACCCCAGCACGCCGCGCTACATCCAGACGGTCTGGGGCCTGGGCTACGTCTTCATTCCCGACCCGGAGGCGCGGTGACGTTCGGCCTGCGCACGCTGTTCGGCCGCAACCTGTGGCTCATCGTCGCGCTCATCGTCGGCGGGCAGCTCGTCAACGCGCTGGCGTACCGCCAGTTCATCGCCAAGCCGCGCACGCAGCAGGCGGCCGAGGCCGCGGCGCGCAGCCTGCAGGCGGTGGTGGAGGCGCTGCAGCTGCTGCCGCAAGACCAACGCGCCGGCTTCGTGACGCGCTTCAACGCCCGCGCCGGTTCGGCGGGCACAGCGCCGACGGATCGCACCGCGCCGCTGGAGCGCCTCTTCCTGGCCGAGCTGGCCCATCAGCTCGGCGTTGCGCCCGACGCGCTGGACTGGCGCCGCGAGGCCAGCGGCCTGATCGCCGTGCGCTGGCCCGGCGCGTCGTTCTGGCTGGTGGTGCCGTCGGTGCAGTCGGCCCAGCAGTTCGCGCGCACCTGGCTGCTCACCAGCATCGCCAGTGGCCTGCTCGCGCTGCTGGGGGCGTGGCTGATCCAGCGCCGCATCAACCGGCCGCTGGCCCGCCTGGTGGACGCCACGCAGGCCCTGGGCGCAGGCCAGCGCCGCGTGGTGCTGCCCACCGATGGCCCGGCCGAGACGGCAGCGCTGGCGCGCGGCTTCAACGACATGGCCCAGGCCCTGGCGCGTGACGAGGAGGAGCGCCTGCTGATGCTGGCCGGCCTGTCGCACGACCTGCGCACGCCGTTGGCCAAGATCCGCCTGGCCAGCGAACTGCTGCGCGACAACGGCACGCACGACCGCGACCTGCTCGACACGCTGGACCGCAGCCTGCACGGGCTGGACGGGCTCCTCACGCAGTTCCTCGACTACGCCCGCGCCTCGCACCCCGCCGAGCAGGACGTGCCGGTGGCCGACATCGCACTGCGCGAGTTCCTTGCCGAGACGGTGGCGCTTGTCCCCGGCCTGCCGCAGCCCGTGCTGGCGGCCGGCCCGGCCGCCACCTGCCGCGCCCGGCCGCAGGCGCTGCGCCGGCTGGTGCTCAACCTGATCGTCAACGCGCAGAACCACGGCGCACCGCCCATCGAGCTGGCCTGCGGCCAAGGGGGCAGCGGGACGTGGCTCGAAGTCCGCGACCGCGGCCCCGGCATCGCCCCGGCGCGCGTCGATGCGCTCAAGCGTCCTTTCCAGCGCGGCGACGACGCGCGTGGCGGCAAGCCGGGGTCGGGCCTGGGCCTGGCCATCGTCGAGCGCATTGCGCGGGCCGAAGGCGCCACGCTGCAGCTGTTGCCGCGCGAGGGGGGCGGGCTGGTGGCGCGGGTGCAGTGGCCCTAGCCGGACGGCTGCTGCTGCCGGCGCAATGCCGCCAGCCCGTCGAGTGCGGCCTGCGATAACGCCACGCGTGCATCGCCCAGCGCCTGCCGCAGCGCCAAGGCCGCTTCGAACTGCACCTGCGCGTCGTCCAGCCGGCCTTGCTCCACCAGGCTGCGGCCCCAGTGCTGGTGGGTCATGGCCTGCAGCTTCTGCCAGCCGCCGTCGCGGCACAGCGCCAGCGCCTTCTCGAACAGCGGCTCGGCCTCGTCGCGCCGGCCCAGGTACTACAGCGTGGTCGCAGAGGCACACCAGTACCAGCCGGCGGCTTCTTCGGTGGGGACGGTGTCGGCGAGCGTGGCATGCGGCATCAGCGCGGCCAGCGCCTGCGCTTCCTGGCGGGCCGTGGTCAGCAGGCCGCCCAGGTCGGCGGCGTGGTCCACCGTGGCGAGCGTGTCGGCGCGCTCCAGGGCCTGCGCCAGGCGCTCGCGGGCGTTGGCGATGTGTTGCGCCAGTTGCGCGGCATCGGGGGCGGTGAAGCGCTGGAACTCGGGCATGCGGCCTCAGCGCGCGGCAACGAAGCGGTACTCGTGCTGCGCATCACGCAGGATCAGCGTCGGCTGCGCGGCCTTGTCGTCGCGCACGAACTCGATGCCGCCGATGCCAGGGTCGATGGTCATGTAGCTCTGCGTGCCGTCCTCGTTCTTGCGCAGCGCCACTTCACTGTTCCAGTGCGGGAACACGAAGCGCATCTTGCCGCCCTTGCGCTCCACGCGCAGCGCGCCCAGCTCGGGGCTGCGGTAGCTCGTGGCCAGCGCCTTCAGCGCGTCGGCAGGGATGGGCAGCGTCAGCAGCTCGCGCAGCTTGGTGGCCTCGGCCTGGCGGTTGGCAATGGCCACCTTCAGCCGCTCGTCGGCCTCGGGCCGGCCGTCGAAGATCACCTCCAGCAGCTTGCGCTGCAGCGGGCCGCGCAGCAGCACGCCGGCGTCGGAGTTGGTGAGGATGGTGACGCCCACGCCGTACTCGGGCAGCCAGATCATGTTGGAGTGAAAGCCCAGCATGTCGCCGCCGTGCGAGGCGATGGTGATGCCGTACTGCTTGTCGATGAACAGGCCCATGCCGTAGCTGATGTCCTCGCCCACCGTGACCTGCGGTTGGTAGCGTTCGGCCCAGCTGGCTTCGCTGATGACGGGCTGGCCGTCGGGCCCGCGGCCCTTGGCGAGCTCCATCAGCACCCACTGGCTGAAGTCGCGCGGGCTGGTCCACACCGCGCCGGCGGGTCGGGCGGGGATGATGGTGTAGTTCAGGTCCATGCTCGCGCGGCGCGTGCTGCCGTCGAACGCATCGCCGTGCGGCATGGCGTGGTTGCCACGCATGACCTTGGCGTAGTCGAACGTGGTGTTCTTCATGCCCAGCGGGCCGAAGAATGTCTGCTGCATGGCGCCGTCGTAGGCCGCGCCCACCTCCTTGCCGGGCTGCAGCGCCGCGGCAGCGATGTAGCCGCCCGCGCCCACCATCAGGTTGCTGTACTGGAACACCTCGCCGAACTTGCTGGTGGGCTTCATGGTGCTGAGCTGGTCGAACGTCGTCCTGGCCGGCGCGCGGCCGTCGGCGAACAGCCAGTCCAGGTCCTGCCGGGGCATGCCGGTGCAGGCGCACACCAGATGCCTGATCTGCACGCTCTTCGTCACCTCCGCGTCGGCCAGCTTGAAGCCGGGATACGCCTCGGCGGCGGGCTGGTCCCAGCGCAGCTTGCCGGCGTCCACGGCACGGGCGAGCAGCGCCGTGGTCATGGACTTGGTGTTGCTGGCGGCCATGAACAGCGTGTCGGCATCCACCTTGGCCGGCTTGCCCATCTCGCGCACGCCCAGGCCGCCGGCCCACACCAGCTTGTGGCCGTCAATGAAGCTCAGGCCCACGCCGGGCACGTCGAGCCGCTTCATGCCGTCGGCGACGAAGGCCTTGAGCTGCTCCACGCGCTCGGGCGTCAGCGGCTTGGCGGTCTTGCCGGCGAAGCTCTCGCGTTCGTAGCCCTGGGGCCGCAGGCTGCCGAAGAACTTGCCTATCGGGCCGCTGCGCTTTTCCAGCGTGCCTTCGGCCGCCTGCAGCAGCAACACCACCCAGGCCTTGCCGTCGCCCGTGCTGCTGCGTCGCGCAATGGCCTGCAGCACCAGCTTCTCGTTGGGCGAGGTCTCGTACTCGAACACCTGCTGATCCACCCAGCCGTTGCGGCTGGACCGCGGCGTGGCCAGGCGCAGCGTGCGCTTGAAGTCGGGCTGCGCGAGCGCCCAGGCCTGTGCGACGGCGTCGGCCGCGTCCTTGGCGGCGGCCAGGTCCACCACCATGACGCTGGCGTCGCCCTCGGGTGCGGTGAACTTCAGCACCGGGCCGTTGCTGCTGGCGCTGAACGCCGCGGGCGGCGAGTAGCTGTGGCCGGTGGCAGTGGTGTCGGCATTTGCCGAGAAGGCGAGGGCAAGCAGCGAGGTGATCAGCAGGCGGCGCATGGGGGCTCCTGGTTGAGGAGCCCGCATGCTAGGTTCGCCCGCCGCGCCTCACCCTCCCACATCGGAGGGACGTGACGGCCCTCAGGCGGGGGCGATCTCCACCGCCACGCCGCTCAGCACCGCATTGCCGCTGAGGGGGTCGCGCGCGGCATCGTCCAGCAGCGCGTTCATGTTCACGCCGGGGCGTTCGCGGGCCACGGTCAGGCGGGCGCCGTCCAGGTCGTGGCCCCAGCCGTGCGGCAGGCTCACCACGCCAGGGCTCATGTCGGCGCTGCGCTCCACGCGGGCGATCAGCTCGCCCACGGCGCTCTTGATCTTGGCGAACTCGGCCAGGCCCAGCCGCTCGGCGTCGGCGGGGTTCACCAGCAGCGTGCAGCGCTCCGGGCCTTTGGCGAGGATGGGCAGGTTGTGCATCCAGCTGTTGCCCGAGCGCGTGTCGCGCCGGCCGATGAGGCTGAACGCGGGCGCGGGTTCGGTCTTCACCTGCGCCAGATCGGCCAGCACCGACGGCGGCGCCAGTTCGATCTTGCCGCTGGGCGTGCGCAGCACCTCGGGGATGCGCGGGGTCAGCGCGCCCAGGTCCACGCCGCCGCCTTCCACGGTGCTGGCGGCCTTCACCTTCTGCAGGTTCAGCCCGTCCGGCTTGCGGCCGAACTGGTCGCCGTAGGGCCCCACGCGCAGCTGCAGGTCGATGAGCCGCTCCGGCCCGCGCCAGGGCTGCAGCGCGGCCAGGATGGCGGGCGTGTTGTCGCCCACGAAGCGGCGCACGTCGGCCTCGATGGCGTCGTCGTCCAGCTGCTGCACGTCGATGTTGGCACCGCGGCCTTCCAGCAGCGCGCACAGGCGCAGGATCGTTTGCCACTCCTGCGGCGTGCCGTTGGGCGCGTCGAACACCGGGCCGCTGAAACGCGCGTGGTTGCGGTGGCTGAGCTGCGGGAAGGCGACGTCGAAGTGCAGGTCTTCCAGTGGCGACAGGCCGGGCAGGATCACGTCGGCGTGGCGCGTGGTTTCGTGCAGGTAGCTGGCCAGGCTCAGCATGAAGTCGAGCTGGTCCAGCGCCTTGGCCAGCCGCGGGCCGCCGGGGGCGGACAGCACGGGGTTGCTGGCGATGGTGATCAGCGCCTTCACCTGCCCCTCACCAGGGGTCTCGATCTCTTCGCTCAGCACCGTGATGGGCAGCTCGCCGAACACCTCCGGCGCGCCGGACACGCGGCTCTTGCGCCGGCCGGTGCTGATGCCCTTGCCGCTGCCCGGCTTGCCCTGCGTGTTGGGCGCGAACGCGGCGGCCTTGGCGAACATCGCGCCACCTTCGCGGTCGAGGTTGCCGGTCAGCACGTTGATGAGGTCCACCAGCCACGAGTTGACGGTGCCGAAGCGCGTGACGCAGGTGCCGATGCGGCCGTACACCGCGGCGTGCGGCGCGGCGGCCAGTTCGCGGGCGATGCGGCGCTGCGTTTCGGCCGGGATGCCACAGCCGGCGGCCGTCACCTCGGGCGCGAACGGCAGCACCGCGGCGCGGGCTTCTTCCAGGCCGTTGAGGTGCTCTTCCAACCGGCCCAGCTTCACCAGGCCTTCGTCGAACAGCGTGTGCGCAATGCCGGCCAGCAACAGCGCGTCGCCGCCGGGGCGGATGGGCAGGTGCTCGTCGGCCGCCGCGGCGGTCTCGCTGCGGCGCGGGTCCACGACGACGATGCGGCCACCACGCGCGCGCATGGCCTTGGCCTTGCCGCGGTAGTCGGGCACGGTCCACAGGCTGCCGTTGCTGACCATCGGGTTGCCGCCCAGGATCAGCAGGTAGTCGCAGCGCTCGATGTCGGGCAGCGGGATGCTGAGCCAGTGGCCGAACATCAGGCCGGCACTGAGCTGCTTGGGCATCTGGTCCAGCGTGGACGCGCTGAACGCGTTGCGTGAACCGAGTGCGCGGGTGAGGCGCGGCGTGTACGCCAGCAGGCTCACCTTGTGCGCGGCCGGGTTGCCCACCGTCATGGCCACCGAGTCCGGACACTGCTGCCACACCGGCAGCAGGCGCCGCTCGATCTCGGCGAACGCTTCGTCCCAGGTCGCTTCGACGAACTGGCCGTCACGCTTGATCAGCGGCGTGCGCAGGCGGTCGGGATCTTCGTGCAGGTCCTTCAGGCTCACGCCCTTGGGGCACAGGTAGCCGTGGCTGAACACGTCGTTGGCCGCACCGCGGATGGCGATGACCTTCGTGCCCTCGGTCTTCACCTCCAGCCCGCAGCAGGCTTCGCACAGGGGGCAGATGCGGTAGTGGCTCTCGGTCATCGTCGTTGTCTCCGTCGGGGCGACGATTTTCTGGCCGGGCCACACCCGCCCGCGTCAAGCCGGCGACACGTCAGCGGTGCCGCCGGACCCGCCACGCAACGAGCACACCGCCAGACAGCAGCATCAGCAGCGAGGCCGGTTCGGGCACCGGCGAAGGCGCCTCGGTGTAGACATAGGTGTGCGCGCCAAAGTACACCGGCACGACCTGCGCCGACGGGTTGGCCAGCGTGAGCGTCAGCGCGCCCGAGACACTTTCTTCGCCCGGCGCGCCGAGGGAGGCCGTCCCCAGGTCGCGCTGCAAGTTGCCGGCATACACGGTGCCGACGAAGCCATGCAGCCCCGACGTGGCGATGACCGCGCCGCCATAGCCCGCCGCGATGCGGGCGGACACCCGGTAGTCGGCCGTCAGCGTCACCGCGGTGCCGGCGCCCAGCTCGAAGCTGCCGGTCCACACCGGCAGGCCGTCGGGCATCTGGCTGTTGGTCTTGAAGGTCTCCCACCACGACAGGGTCTGCGTCGCGAGGCCGTCGCCGCCGGTGCCCGAGGCGAACAGGCCGGTGGCGGTGCGTTGGGCACTGCCCGTCACGCCGGCCACGCTGAGCGTGGCTGCGGCATCACCCAACGGCGACGGCGATGGGTAGGTGTCGAACTGCAGGCGCTGGTCGATGAAGAGGGGCGACGGATCGGTCAGCCAGCGTGCGTCGATCTGCAGCGCGGTGAAGACATGGCCGCCGGGCGAGATCGACAGCGCGGGGGCGATGCCGTCGTCGGGCGTCAGGTCCACCACCTGCAGGCGGAACGAGGTCAGCTCCGCGGTGCCGGTACTCAGCGGCTGGGCCGACGCCATCGGGGCAGCGGCGAGGAGCGCCAAGGCGGGAAGCACGCGCTGCAGACGGGTCATGACGGGCTCCTTGCCCTGAGTTGTGAGTGGATGTTGCCAGCGTGGCCGTCGAGGCACCAGCGCCGAAAGCACTGCACATTGGGGATGCCGGCCGCGGTGCCTGAAACCGGGGACAGCACGAGGCCGGTGACGGCGGTTTACCAAGGCTCAACCCCAATGCTGTTGCCACGGTCGCTGTGCATACTCGGCGCCGCTGTCCTGATGCAGGAGTGAGTAGCCATGGCCGTCATCCACGGGCGCGATGCCCTTTCCGACTCGACGCTGCAGCGTCTGTTCCAGTACATCGAAGCACGCCGCAAGGAGCCGGTGTGGAACACCAACCTGAACCTGTGGGACGCGGGCATCGTGCACATGAGCTCGCCGGTGCTGGTGCACCCCATCGAGCCCGCGTTCTCCAACGACCTGCTGGCCGAGCTGTTCGAACGTGGCAAGCTGCCGTACCGGCACGAGGGCATCACGGTGATGTTCTACGCGTGGCCGGCGGGCAGCTACATCCCGTGGCACAGCGACTTCATCGAGAAGTACTCGATGACCATCTACCTGAACCAGGAATGGAGCGCCGACCACGGTGGCGCGTTCTGCTGGCAGGACTGGGGCGTGGGCATCGAGCGGCACGACTGGTCGGCCCCGCCGGTGAAGTGCCAGATGATCCGGCCGCAGTTCAACGCCTACGCGATGATGACCGACACCGAGTGGCACAGCGTGACGATGACCACGCCCAACGCCCCGGCGCGGCTCACTTTGCAGCTCTTCCTCCCCCGGCCCAAGCCCGAGATTCCCTCCGCGCCCAAGCCGGGTGGCATGAGCATGGGCGGCATGTGATGTGCCGTTGATCAGCGGCTGGGTGGCGGGATCGCATCGAGGATGCGTTGCACCACCGCCTTGCCGGCTGGCGTCCACGGCGCAATCAGCTCGAAGTGGCCGGCATCGTCGCGCGTGACGAGCTCCACCTTGTCACCCAGCGCGGCTGCCTTCTCTCGATAAGCCTCGCTCGCGGCCACGGGCACGATGCGGTCCTGCGCGCCGTGGATCAGCGTCTGGCGTGTGTTGAGCGGCAGCAGTGCGAGGGGCGAGGTGTCCTGCAGCGTGGCGGCCGTGGGCGGGCCGTTCAGCAACTGGTCCACCGACGGGCCGCACAGCGCGGTGCGTGACGCGTAGGCGAGGTCCGGAATGCCCGCCACGGCGACGACCGTCGGGATGCGCAGCGGCGCGTCACCCTTCAAGGCATTGCTGGCCGGCAGCTGGCGCCGCGCGGCAGCCCACAGCGCCAGGTGCCCGCCCGCCGAGTGGCCGGTGGCGACAAAGCGTGTCAGGTCCAGCGAGTAGCGCTGCGCGATCGTGCGAAGCCGGTCCGTGCCGCGCGCCACGTCCTGGAAGGTGCCGGGATAGCCACCCCCGGGGTGGCCCACGCGGCGGTAGCTGATGCTCCACACGGCCACGCCGGCGGCGCGCAGCGCATCGGCCTGGAAGGCCAGCAGCTCCGGCCCCGGCAGGGCGGCCTGCCAGCAGCCGCCGTGGATCATCAGCACCACCGGGTGAGGCCCGGCGCCCGGGGGCAGCCACAGCTCGCCGAACTGCTGCGGCGCTTCGCCATAGGCCAGCCGGTGATCGGGTTTCGGTCGGTCCGGCCGGTCGAGCACCTCCAGGAACGTCAGCGTTTGCGCCGTGGCCGTCAGCCCCGTCATCAGGGAGGCCGTCATCAACAGTCGTTTCAGGAATCGCATGGGGTCAGCCAGGTTTTCAGTTGCTGCAGCACCGCCGCATCGGTTTGCAGCGCGAGATGGCCGAGGCCGGTGAACAGGGCAGTGTCGGTGAAGGCCAGGCGCCGCACCGCCTCGCGGTGCCGGCCCAGCGCACTGGCCACGGGCACCAGGCCGTCGCCCAGCCATTGCGATGGCGGGCCGCTGGGGCTCTTGGCCGTGGTGGCCGCCACGGCGTAGCAGGCCACGCCCGCGGGCAGCGCGATGCGGCTGGTCTTGCCCACGTCGCCTTCCCGCAGGCTGCCGCAGCGCAGGTCCTGGATGCCCGCGCTGCGTCGCGCCGCCAGCGCGGCGAGCGGGCGCGAGTAGGCGCTCACGGCGAGCAGCTGCTGCACCTGTTGCCCGCCCCGTTCCAGCGGCGCGCCGAGGTGCGGCGTGCCCAGCGTGATGAGCCGCTGCAGGCGCTGGGGCCAGCCCCTGCGTTGCGCGTGCGCGATGGCGCTGCGGGCGACGAGGCCGCCCATGCTGTGCCCCACCAGCGTCAGCGGCCCCGGCACGTCGGCCAGCATGTCGGCCAGCTCGGCGCCGTTGCGCCAGACGGCGCGGCCGGTGTTGTAGCGCAGGCCCAGCGGCTGGTAGCCCATGTTGGCGAAGGCTTTCGGGAAGTCGGCCCCGTCGCGCCGCCACTGCGCTTCGTTCATGCACAGGCCGTGCAGCAGCACGAGGGGCGGGCCTGACGCGCCGTCCACCAGCGGATGCAGGCTCATGCGCGTGGCCAGCGGGTTGGCGGTGGCTTCGAGGTAGTCGCCCAGCACGCCGTTGAGCGCTGCGATTGCCGCGTTGGCGCGCTCGGGGCCGGCTTCACCAAGCATCGGCGTCAATGCGCTGAGCGCTGCGCCCAGCCCACCGCCGACGAGCTTCGTCACGCCGCGCACGCTGCTGTAGACCAGGCCGGTGATGCCGGAGGTGCGTGAGCGTTTTTCGGTGAGCGGCAGCCGCGTGATCTCGGCGTGCATGGCCTCGACGAGATCGGTCACGCCGGTGACGGCGTCGGTCGCGAGGCGGGTGGCGCCTAGAAGAGGATGGCGGTTGGGCATGGGCTGGATGATGCGCTGTTGTTTGGGGGCGCTTGTGCCAGGAACCTTTTGACTCGATGCCGAGGTGCCGGGCGGGACTCCCGGCAATGCAGCGAGCACGCGCACCGCCTCGCAGAAGCAACCCGTCAATCAATCACCTCACATCTGCCGAAACAGATGCGCGCAACTCTCCGCCACCAACAGCGTCTCCGTCCCGTGCTTCAACTTGAGCTGCATCCGCCCGCGGAAGTCCCGGCTGACGCTGGCAATCGCATTCACGTTGACCAGCGTGGAGCGATGAATCTGCCAGAACTGCTGCGGGTCCAGCTCGTCGATGAGCTCCTTCAGCGGCTTGCGGATCAACGCCTCGCCGTCCTTCAGCGCCAGCCGCGTGTACTTGTTGTCGCTCTGGAAAAACAGCACCTCGTCCACCGTGATGAGGCGCAGCGTTTGCCCCACCGACGCATTGATCCAGCGCAGCGGCGCCCGCGTGGCCGAGGGCGTGGCAGCCGGCCGCGTGCCGAGCTGCTCCAGCACGCCGCCCAACTGCGCCGGCGCCTGCCCAAGCCGCGCCTTCAACCGCGTGATGGCCGTGAACAGCCGCGCGCCGGCCAGGGGTTTGAGCAGGTAGTCCACCGCGCCCTGGTCGAACGCGGCGATCGCGTACTGGTCGTACGCGGTGACGAAGACGACGTGCGAGCGGCCGTTCACCTGCCGGGCCACGTCGATGCCGGTGGCACCGGGCATCTCGATGTCCAGGAACAGGATGTCGGGCTGGTGCTGGTCCAGCAGGCGCAGCGCTTCCAGGCCGTCGGCCGCCTCGCCGACGATGCTCAGCTCGGGCCACAGCCTGCCCAGTTGCTCGACGAGTTCGCCGCGCAATGCGGCTTCGTCTTCGGCCACCACGGCGGTCGGGGCAATCAGGCTCATGGCGGCAGCTCCAACGTGAATTCGGTGCGATCCACGTCGCTCTTGCAGCTGAGCTTCGCGTCCAACACGGCCAGCCGCTCGCGCAGCGCGGCCAGCTCGGCATCGTCGCTGCACAGCCCCGGCTGGTCGAAGCCCAGGCGCAGGGGCGGCCCGGCGAGCAGCCAGCAGCGCGTGGGCTCGCCCAGCTTCAGCGCGCGTTGCACCAGCGGCAGCAGCAGCATGGGTGGCAGGCAGGCGGCGCCGCGGTCGCCCAGCACGTAGTCGAACGCGGGCGGCGTGCCGTTCAGGTCGCGCAGCAGGGCCAGGTAGCTGTCTATCAGTTCGGCCTCGCTGTCCAGCGTGGCGCCGGCATCGCGCAGCCGCGGCAGCGCCACGCGCAGGTGGCGGATGAGGCGATCCAGCCGCGCGCTGGCGTCGGGCTGCTGGCGCGCATAGGCCTGCTCGATGGCGACGAGGGCGTCGAACAGCAGTGTCGGGTCCACCTGTGCTTGCAGCGCGGCCAGGCGGGCGGCGAGGGCGTGGCGGCGCAACTGGCCGTGCTCGCGCAGCAGGTCCTGAGCGGCCTGCTCCTGCCGGCGGCGCAGCGTGTGGAACTCCAGCACGCCCACGATCATCAGCGCCGGCATGAACACCCACAGCGTGTCGCCAATCAGCGCCGAGGGGCGCAGCATGTTGCAGCGCGGCTTGCCGTGGGTCTGGGCGTAGATGTCGCACAGTGACGGCCACGGCAGCGCCTCCACCAGCGGGTAGGCCACGGCGATGGTCAGCGCCGAGCCCAGCAGCGTGGCGGCCACCAGGCGCTTGCGCCGCGCCGGGTGGGTGGGGCTGCTGCGCGCGGCGGGCAGCCAGCACAGCAGCAGCACGAGGCAGCTGAACGTGGGCACGAGCAGCTGGCGCGCCACCACCTGCGGCAGCTGGTTGCCGACCTTCAGCTCCAGCAGCGAGCTGAGGTCCACCGCGCCGAACAGCAGCCCGGCGGTGACGAAGGCCAGCAGTTCGTTGCGCCGCAGCGAGCGCCACGACTGCCACACGTGGGCGAGCGCGCCGCTCATGCCAGCGCCTCTGCGGGCAGTCGCACGCGGGCCACCACGCCGCGCGGCTGCGCGGCTTCCAGCTCCAGCGCGGCGCCATCGCCGAAGCGGGCGGCCAGCCGGGCGCGCGTGTTGGCCAGGCCCACGCCCGCGCCGCCGCTGGCGGTGCCGAAGCCCTGGCCGTTGTCGGCCACCTCCACATCGACGCCGCCGCCGGCCGTGGCCCGCGCGCGGATCTCGATGCGCCCGCCCTCGGGCAGGGGCGACAGGCCGTGCTTGATGGCGTTCTCCACCAGCGTGGGCAGCACCAGCGTCGGCAGGCGGGCCTGCAGCAGCTCGTCGGGCGCGGTGATGTCGAACGACAGCCGCTCGCCCATGCGCATCTGCAGGATGGCGAGGTAGTGGCGCACGAGTTCCAGCTCGTCGGCCAGCGTGGACTCCTGTCGGCGCATGCCGGGCAGCGCGGCGCGCAGGTAGGCGATGAGCGCCACCAGCATGTGGCGGCCCCGCTCGGGCTGGGTTTCGTACAGCCGCTTGACGTTGGCCAGCGTGTTGAACAGGAAGTGCGGCTCGATCTGCGCCGTCAGCGCCGAGAGCTGCGCCTCGGTCTGCTGCGTCTTCAGCGCCTCGCGCTCGCGGAACAGGTGCGTGAGCTGGTCGCGGCCCGCGCGCTGCGCGCGGCTGAACAGCAGCAGCGCGTAGGCCATGCCGCCCAGGATGCTCCAGATGGCGATGGTGGACAGCACCCAGCCGGGCTTGGCCTGCATGTTGGGATCGTGCAGCGCCGCCACGAGGTAGCGCAGGTAGGTGCCTAGCGCGGCACCCAGGCCCACGGCACCGGCCTGCACGGCCAGCGCGGCGGGCAGGCGCCAGCGGCGGCCGGCCAGCAGGCCTTCCGCCAGGGCGACGGTCAGCAGCAGCGACACGCCGGTCAGCAGCGACTGGCGGCTGAAGCGGATCAGGTCGAACAGCGCATCCGGCAGCGGATCGCCATCGCCCCACCAGCTCAGCGCGCGCGAGACCGCGTGCAGCAGGCAGAAGTAGTACACGCCCGCCAGCATGCGCAGGTTGCAGATGCGCCGGAACGCTTGCAGCGGGGTCAGGTCCTCCATCGCCGGCATTCTCCGCGGCGCGCGTTCACGCGCGGCCGGCATGCGACGAAACTGCCCTGGCGCGGCGCGAAGCCGGTAGCACGGCCCGCCGCAGGGGGCAGGGGCTCAGTCGGAGGCGGGGGCGGTGGCGATCAGCGCCTTCAGCTCGCGCTCCGACGCGGCCGGGTCGCCGAGGTTCACCTCGATGAGGCGGCGCAGGTGGGTGATGGACTCGATGTCGATGCTGCGGCAGAGCACGCCCGCATGGGCGCCCTCCACGTGGGCGAGCTCTCCGGCCATGGCGATGACGAGCTCGTCGCCTCCCTCGCGATCACCCCCGCCCAGCGGCAGCTTGACGAGGCAGGGCATGCCGGCCTGGGGCGGCGCGCCGGCGGGCAGCTGCAGCAGCACGCCCTTGAGCGAGATGTCGAGAACCTGGCAGTGCAGGTGGGCCTGAGTCGTGATCAGCTCGGCGCCGGCCGCGAAGGCGACACGGGCGAATTGGCGGCGTTCGGTGCTGATGATGGTCTCCCGGTGTCGGGTGGGTGTGGGGGCCGGCTAGACGAACGGCTCCAGGGCGCCGCCGCTGAACACGGTGCTGTTGTCCACCGCCTGCTGCAGGCGCTGTGGTGCCAGCGACGCCAGCCCCATGGCTTCCAGCATGAACCAGGCGGCGCGCAGGTAGGCCACGATCTCCTCCCGCGTGGCGTCCGTCTGCGTGGGTTCGTCGTTCCAGACCTGCCCGGGGGAGTCGTTGGGGGCCACCACGGCGGGCCGGTGCGCCCGTGCCACGCGGGCCAGCAGCTCACGCGTGTCCACCGTGGCGCTGGGGGCGTCGATCAGGCGCACCAGGTCGCCCAGCTGCTGCTCGGCCGCGGCGGCCAGCAGGCGGGCGGCCTGGTCGGCCCCGCCCGCCAGGTAGAGCCCGGCGGCGAGGTCGACGTATTCGAGTGCGGCGGACAGCCGCTGCAGGTCGGGGTTGGACATGGCTGGCGAGTCTAGGTTGTGTGAAGGGGCAACGGGCGGCCAAACTTCACACTGCCTTGTTTATGCTGCCCTGCTCAAGGAATGCCCCTAAGGAGCGTGACCATGATCGACCGCCGCCAACACCTGCAACACCTCGCCGCCCTGGCCGCCGCCACGGCGCTGCCCGCGGGGGCTGCCGACGACAAGGACGGCACCTACGACGAGGACTCCATCGTCAAGGCGGCAGCGGATTTCTTCGGGGAAACCACCGAGGGCCTGGCCAAGGTCATCGAGAAGGCCTTCAAGGAGCAGGGGCGGCCCAACGCGTACATCAGGGGCCAGGAGGCGGCCGCGGCCATCACGGTGGGCGTGCGCTATGGCGACGGCGAGCTGCTGATGAAGAGCGGCCCCAGCGCCAAGGTGTACTGGACCGGTCCGTCCATCGGCTTCGACGTGGGCGGCAATGCGTCCAAGGTGTTCACGCTGGTCTACAAGCTGCGCAAGGCGGGCGACATCTACCAGCGCTTCCCGGGCGTGGACGGCAGCCTCTACTACGTGGGCGGCGCCGGCATCAATTACCAGCGCCGCAACGGCGTGACGCTGGCCCCCATCCGCCTGGGCGTGGGCCTGCGCGCCGGCGCCAGCGTGGGGTACATCCACTACCGCCGCGAGAAGAGCATCAACCCGTTCTGACGCCGTGGTCTTGCGGCGGCAGGCGTAGACTGTATTTTCATACAGCATCTTGAAGGGGCGACCGTGAGCAGTACCGCCGACCTGCCCGTGCAGGACATCTCCAGCGAAGTCCTCCTCGAAAAGTACGCCAAGGGCGACGAGCAGACGCCCGATCAGCTGCGCGAACGCGTCGCCCGCGCGCTGGCCGCGGCCGAGAAACCGGCCGACCGCGCGAAATGGACGGCGGCCTTCCTCGAGGCCCAGCAGCGTGGCTTCGTGCCCGCGGGCCGCATCATGTCCGCCGCGGGCACCGAGCTGTCGGCCACGCTCATCAACTGTTTCGTGCAGCCGGTGGGCGACAGCATCGCGACGTCTGAAGACGGCGTGCCCGGCATCTACACCGCGCTGACCGAGGCCGCGGAAACCATGCGGCGCGGCGGCGGCGTGGGCTATGACTTCAGCCGCATCCGCCCGGCCGGTGCCTGGGTGGGCTCCACGCGCAGCCATGCATCCGGCCCCCTCAGCTACATGCGTGTGTTCGACCGTTCGTGCGAGACGGTGGAGAGCGCCGGCAGCCGCCGTGGCGCGCAGATGGGCGTGCTGCGCTGCGACCACCCGGACATCGAAGCCTTCATCCACGCGAAGGACGACGGCGACCTGCGCAACTTCAACATCTCCATCGGCGTGACCGACGCTTTCATGCACGCTGTGCAGGCCGACGGCACGGTGGAACTGGCACACCGCGCACGGCCCAGCGCCGAGCAGATCGAGGCGGGCGCCTACCAGCGCGGTGACGGCCAGTGGGTCTACCGCAAGGTAAGGGCCCGTGCGCTGTGGGACCAGGTCATGCGCTCCACCTACGACCACGCCGAGCCCGGCGTGCTGTTCCTGGACCGCATCAACGCCGACAACAACCTGCATTACTGCGAGACGATTGCGGCGACGAACCCGTGCGCCGAGCAACCGCTTCCGCCCTACGGCTGCTGCTGCCTCGGCTCCATCGACCTGACGCGCTTCGTGCGCGAGCCGTTCTCGGCGAAGCCGGCATTCGATGAAGCGGGCTTCGCCGAGGTCGTGGCGGTGGCCACGCGCATGCTCGACAACGTGCTGGACGTGACGCCCTGGCCGCTGCCAGCTCAGGCGCAGGAGGCCAGCAACAAGCGCCGCGTGGGCCTGGGCTTCACGGGCCTGGGCGATGCGCTCGTGATGCTGAACCTGCGCTATGACACGCCGCAAGCGCGTGACATGGCCAGCCGCATCAGCGAGGTGATGCGCGACGCGGCCTATGCCGCCTCCAGTGACCTGGCTGCCGAGCGGGGCAGCTTCCCGCTGTTCAACGCGGACCTGTATCTTTCCGGGGGCAGCTTCGCGTCACGCCTGCCTCAGGGGCTGAAGGACAAGATCCGCGCGCAGGGCCTGCGCAACTCGCACCTGCTGTCCATCGCGCCTACGGGCACCATCAGCCTGGCCTTCGCCGACAACGCGAGCAACGGCATCGAGCCGGCGTTCTCGTGGACGTACACACGCAAGAAGCGCCTGCCGCAGGCGGAGGGCGGTGGCTTCAAGGAGTACGCCGTCGAGGACCATGCCTGGCGCCTGCACCGCCACCTGTTCGGCGCCGACGCGCCGCTGAGCGACGCCTTCGTCACCGCGCTGGAGTTGAGCGCGGCCGACCACGCCGCCATGGTTGCCGCCGTGGCCCCCTACATCGACACGTCGATCAGCAAGACCGTCAACGTGCCGGCCGACTACCCGTACGAGGATTTCCAGGACCTGTACCTCCAGGCCTGGCAATCCAGGCTGAAAGGGCTGGCCACCTACCGCCCGAACAGCGTGCTGGGTTCCGTGCTCAGCGTGACGCCGGAGGTCAAGCAGCCCGAACCGCTGAAGGCGGATGACGGGGCGAACCAGCGCCTCAAGGTCGAGCGCCTGCCCAACGCCGTCGTGGCCTCGCTGCGCTGGCCCAGCCGCCCCGACATGCCTGGCGGCAACCCGGCCTGGAGCTACCTGATCCAGCATCCGCACGGTGACTTCGCGCTGTTCATCGGCGAGCTGCCGCTGGATGGGCCCGACGGCGGCCTGTTCGGCCGCAACCTGCCGTTCGAGGTGTGGGTCAACGGCGCCGAGCAGCCACGCGGCCTGTCGGCGCTGGCCAAGACCCTGTCGATGGACCTGCGCACCAACGATGCGGCCTGGCTGCGCCTCAAGCTCGACGCGCTGGCGACGGTGGCCGAGGAGCGCGCGTTCGAGATGCCCATGCCGCCCAGCGGCGAGAAGCGCCTGTTCCCCGGCGTTGTCGCCGCGACCGCGGCCGTCATCCGGTGGCGCTGTGAGCAGCTCGGCGCGTTGGGCGAGGGCGGCGCCACGCCGGTGGTGGACGCGATGTTCAGCCGCAACGAACCGCGCACCGGCACCTCCGGCACGCTGGCCTGGGCGGTGGACGTGGACAACCCGGCCACCAACGAGCAGTTCACCCTGACGCTGAAGGAGGTGGTGCTGCCCACGCCGGACGGCGGTGCCGTCACGCGCCCGTGCGCGATGGGCTTCTCCGGCAACTATCCGAAGGCGCTCGATGGCCTTGCCCGCCTGCTGAGCCTGGACATGCGCGTGATGGACCCGGGCTGGATCGCGATGAAGCTGCGCAAGCTGCTCAACGTGGGCGAACCGCTGGGCCATTTCATGGCGCCGGTGCCGTCACTCGCGGGGCCGCGCCGGCAGCAGGTCTGGCCCTCCACAGTGGCCTACGTGGCGCGGCTGGTCATCCACCGCTACGCGATGCTAGGCATCCTCGACGAAGCCGGCCAGCCGCTGGCCGACATGGGCCTGCTGCAATCGCCAGCGCCGAAGCTCGCCACGGTGCCTGGGGCTCTGCAAGTGCAGGCCGGCAAGCCTTGCCCGGAGTGCGGCAACGCAACCATGATCCACAAGGATGGCTGCGATTTCTGCACCGCGTGTGGCTACGTGGGGCAGTGCGGATAGCGGATCGCATGGCTGGCTGGAGCACCCGGGTGTGGGGTATCCCATAACGTGCGACGGGGAGCACATAAGCTGCACCGTGTGTCCCATAAGCCGCGCCCAAGGGCTGGACCAGGCTGTCCATGAAAACACCCCGCAACGCAAATTGCAGGGCGCGTTCCCTGGCTCAAAAGTGGCTATCTCGGCCGTACTCGAACGGCTGGCAGGGCCCCGCTCGTTCTCAGTCGCTCAGGCTGGCCCGCGAGACGGGATGCGTCATCCGGCGTGACCGCACGCCTAGCTTGTCGCCGTCAGATCGCAGTTGGTCTCACGCAGCGGCGGACGCATACCACCAAGTGCCGATTGAAGTGGTGCGGCGTCGCCTTCGCGACGGTTATCGGCGCTGCGCTGACTGTCGCTCCAGGAGGCGGATCAGGTGGCTGGTCCTGGCGTTGAGCGGCGCGCTGCCACCGATTGGCGTCGCTGGTCGTGCGGCCGAGCCCAGACCTGGCCCTGACTGGGATGAGTGTGCGGACCCCTCCTAGCGGCTTGGCGTCACGCGCCAGATGGTGTTGGACAAGTCGTCCGCCACGATCACCGCGCCCTTGGGATCCACAGTCACGCCCACGGGCCGGCCCATGGTCTTGCCGTCGGCCTGGAATCCACTGACGAAATCAACGGGCGCGCCCGTGGGGCGGCCGTTCGTGAAGGGAACGAAGATCACCTTGTAGCCCACGGGCTCGCCGCGATTCCAGCTGCCGTGCAGGCCGACGAAGGCGCCCTCGGCAAAAGGGGCAGGCAGGCCGGGTACCGCGAACGACACGCCCAGGGGTGCCGAATGGGACTGCAAGGCGTAGTCCGGCCGCACGGTGGCCTTCACCTTCTGCTCGTCCTGCGGCCGCACACGTGGGTCGGCATTCGGCCCCCAATAGGCATAGGGCCAGCCGTAGAAGGCCCCCTCGCGGACGGAGGTCAGGTAGTCCGGCACCAGGTCCGGCCCCAGCTCGTCGCGCTCGTTCCCCACGGCCCACAGTTGCTTGCTGCCAGGCTCGAAGGCCAGCGCGGTGGGGTTGCGCAGGCCGGTCGCGAAGGGACGGATCGCGCCGTTGCCGGCGTCGATCTGCCAGACCAGCGCGCGGTTCTCTTCGACCGCCAGGCCGCGTTCACCGATGTTGCTGTTGGAGCCGATGCCAACGTAGAGGTGTCGTCCATCCGGGCCGGCCGCGAGCGCCTTGGTCCAGTGGTGGTTGATCGCCGCCGGCAGCTTCGCCACCACCACGGGTGCTGCCGTGGCGCGGGTCTGACCGGGGGTGTAGTCGAACCGTACCAAGGCGTCTTGGTTGGCGACGTAGATGCGGTTGTCGATCAACGCCAGGCCGTAGGGCGCATTGAGGTTTTCTGCGAAGACCCAGCGACCCTCATAAGTGCCGTCGTGGTCTGCGTCGCGCAGCAGCGTCAGCTGGTTGCCGCCCTTGACCTTGGTGGTGCCCTTGGCCTTGATGAAGCCGGCAATGAAGTCCTTGGGCGTGAGCACGGGCGCGCCGCCGCCTTTGCCTTCGGCCACCAGGATGTCGCCATTGGGCAGCACCAGCGTCTGACGCGGCACCTTCAGGTCGGTGGCGATGGCCTTCACCGTCCAGCCCTGTGGCACGGTGGGCGCGCGGTTGCCCCATTCGGCGGGCTTGGCGATGGTCATGTCCGGCAGCAGGCCCCGCTGTGGCGCCGGCAACTCGGGGTTGGCGCCGTGCTGGCCGGCGCCTTGGCCCGTTGCGACGAGCGCATACGTCAGCAATCCACCGGCGGCCATGGCGGCTGCAGCCGCGCTCGCAATTCGCTTCATGGATGTCTTCATGCGGCCCTCCTCAGGAAGGCGGCAATGCCGACACCGCTGGCCAATGTCGCCAGCAATGCAACGACCACGGACATGATCAATCCCGCCGGCATCGTGGCCCAGCCATCCTTGGCATGGATCAGTGCATTGAGGAAGCCCAGAACGAACGTGGCGAGCAGCAGGAACCAGTAGATCGACCCGCGGCGGTCGCCGGCGCGGCGGGTGCGCAGCACGTCGATGCCGCCCCACAGCAGCGCGATGCCCACGAAAGGCAGGGCCCCCGCGATCAACCAGGAGGAAAAATTGAGCCACTGCAGCTGGTAGCTGCTGGCGTAGGCCCAATCGCTGAGGAGCGCGCCCACGAAGAGGGGCAGCGCGCAGGTGGTGATGACGGCATGCATGACGCGGACAACGGCAAGCGTCGTGCCTGTTCATGGGGCGCGGTCGAAAGCAGGTGCGCGGTTTGCCATGGCGCAGCGCAGGGCAGTGTGAGAGAGGCAGGGGGGCGGCATGTCGAAAGATTTGCTGCAAGTTCCGGCAGCATGCGCGGGCTTGCGCGCGTCCTGCAGATCACTAGACTGAAATGACTCGAGGGGGGCCACGTCATGGACGATCCAAGAAGGTGGATTCCTTATTGCGGAGAAGCCCCAGGGCCGCAAGCGTGGCTGACCCGCTGGAATCTCGACCCGGTGCTCGGTGTGGTGCTGTGCATCCTGGCGATCGTGCTGTGGCGCGCTTCGTCGACGCAAGCCCTGGCCCCGAAGCCGCAGCGCTGCCTGCGCGCGGCCTGGCTGCTGACGGCGGTGCTCTATGTCTCGCCGCTGTGTGCCTTGAGCTCAACCTTCTTCACGGTGCGCGTTGTCCATCACATCGCGCTCGTGCTGCTCATTGCGCCGCTGCTGGCCGCGGGCTTGGCGTCGTGGCTGCAGCGCATGCCTGCGCCGCTGTGGACCTGGACGGCCGTGAGCGCCGTCGTGTTCTGGACGTGGCATGCGCCGGGGCCGTATGCCGCGGCCTTGTCGTCTGATGCGGTCTACGCGCTCATGCAATTGACGCTGCTAGGCAGCGCCACGTGGTTCTGGCTGGCCGTGCGGCGATCCAGCCCGGTGGCCGGGCTCGCCGCCATCCTCGCCACGACCGTGCAGATGGGGTTGCTGGGCGCACTCATCACGTTCGCGGTGCGGCCGTTGTACGAACCGCATGTCGCGTCGACGCTGAGCTGGGGTGTCTCGCCGCTGGAGGATCAGCAGTTGGCAGGCCTCACGATGTGGGCGCCCGGCAGCATCGCTTACCTGGTCGCGGCCCTGTCCATCGGCTGGCGCTGGATGCGGAACGAGTCGGGGCGCGTGTCGGGCGCCGGGTCGGCATGAATCTCGTCCAGGCCATCGAGTGGGCGGAGGGGCACCACCGGCGGGGCCTGTACTCGCCCATCGGCGTGGCCTTCCACTGGGTGATGGCAGCAATGATGATTGTCCAGTTGGCGCACGGCTGGTACCTGAGCTGGCAGCCCGTGGGCGGGGACAAGTACGTGGGCTACCAGACCCACACGCAGCTCGGGCTCGCGATCATGGTGCTGGGCTCGCTGCGCTTCCTGTGGCACAGCCAGATTGGCGGTCCGAAGAACGTCGACGAGGATTCCTTCTCGGGCAAGGCCAGCCGCGTACTGCAGGCGTGGTTCTACTTCAGCTTCTTCGCACTGCCGATCAGCGGCTGGGTGATGTGGTCCACGCTGCCTAGCGATCTGCCCCTGTCGATTGCTGGCGTGATCCCATTTCCGAACCTGCCGTTCGATCAGCTCTCCGAGGACCTGCAGTTCCGGCTGATGCAGTGGGCTGCGACCGCGCACGTCTGGATCGTCTGGATCACCATGCTTGCCATCCCCGGGCACGCGGGCGCAGCAGTGCTGCACTACCTGGTCATGCGGGACCGCGTGCTGCCGTCGATGCTGGACCTCAATGGCCCTCACGCGCCGGGGGTGGTGGGATCTGGGCCAGATACAGGCTCAACTGGCGCACCTCCTCGGCCTTGAGCTGCTGCGCCACCTTCAACATCTCATGATTGCCGTCATTGCGCCGCTTCGAGACCTGCCAGTCCTGCAATTGCTGGGCAAGGTAGAAGGCCGGCTGCCCGCTCAGCGGCGGGCCGCTGGGTGTGCCCGCGCCTGCCGGCCCGTGGCATTGCACGCAGGCCTGGAGGTAAAGCGTGGGTGTCTCGACGTCGATCGGTTCGTGGCTGGCCGGCGGCAGCGTCCGCACAGGCAGGCCGGCGTAGTAGTTCGCGACCTGCACGCGCTCATGGCTGTCCAGGAAGCGCGCGACGTCACGCATCACGTCGTGGGGCCGCAGTCCCAGCGCGTAGTCTTCCATCTGCTTTTGCAGGTAGCCCGCAGGCAAGCCCGCCAGGCGCGGCGCGTCGAAGCCGTTGCCCTCGCCACGCGCACCATGGCAGCTCACACAGGCGTAGCGTGCCCCCCCTTCGCCGCCGCTCATGGCGATCAGCTCGCCGCTGCGGCCCCAGCGGTCATCACTCGGCGTCATGCGGTCCGTGCAGGCCGCGGTGAGCATGCCGACCGTCGCGATCACCGCGGCGCCGAGGCGTGTCCGGCGGCGGTTTCTCAGTGGCGGGGAAAGGCTGCGCATGGCCGGTGAATCATCGTCCATGAAGACGGGCATGCAACCCGGCTGGGGGCATCGTTACGTGTTGGCCCTGGTGGCCTGCGCCAGCCTGGCCGCTTGCGACGGGCCACCCAACCGCACCCCGACGCTGGGGGATGCCAACCCGGCTCGGGGGCTGAAGCTGGTCTCCGACAAAGGCTGCGTCGCCTGCCACACCCTGCCAGACGTGAAGTGGCCACGGGGCGGGCTGGGGCCATCGCTGGAGAACTTCGGCCGCCAGACGTTGATTGCCGGGCGCCTCCCCAACCAGCCCGGCACGTTGATGCAATTCGTCAGGGACGCGCCCGCACTGGTCCCCGGCACGGCCATGCCGGCCATTCCCATGACCGATCAAGAAGCACGTGATGTCACTGCCTACCTCCTCACGCTCAAGCCTCGCTGAAGCCTTGAGTGGCTGGCCACCGCCCGTGCTTGATCCGCACGGGCCGTTCTCGAACTCGGTCACCACCCTGGCCTGGGTGCTGATCGGCATGGTCACCGTGATCTTCCTGCTGGTGTGCGCGGCCATGTGGGTGGCGATCTACGGCAGCGACGAGCTGCGGGCCAAGCTGGGTGGCGAGCGCGTCGTCCGCTGGTTCGGGCTGATCATCCCGGCGGGCGTGTTGCTGTTGCTGCTGGTCTGGGGGCTGACGATGGTGCGTGGCCTGACGACGATCAACGGCGACGAGTTGCGCATGCGGGTGTCGGGCAACATCTATTGGTGGCGGGTGTCCTACCTTGATGCCCAAGGCAAAGAGATTCACGCCGACGCCAACGAACTGCACATCCCCGTGGGCCAGCCGGTGGTCATCGACATGGTGTCCGAGGACGTGATCCACAGCTTCTGGGTGCCCAAGCTCGGCGGCAAGATGGACATGATCCCCGGCCGCACCAACCGTCTCAAGCTGCAGGCCGACCAGGCGGGCGTCTATGGCGGGCAGTGCGCCGAGTTCTGCGGCGGGGCGCACGCGCTGATGGGCTTCGTCGTGGTGGCCCATGCGCCGGCAGACTGGCGTCGCTGGCTGCAGGCGCGTACCACGGCGGCCACGCCGGCGACGCCGCTCAGCGTGGATGCCGCGCGCGGCAAGCAACTCTTCAGCGAGGTGGGGTGCGCCGCCTGCCACCGCGTGGCAGGCACGGATGCGAAAGGCCTGTCGGGGCCGGACCTCAGCTTTGTCGGGTCGCGCCAATCGCTGGGTGCCGGCATCCTGCCCAACACGCGCGCCACGCTGATCGGCTGGATCGGTGACAGCCAGTCGATCAAGCCCAACAACCGCATGCCTGCGTATCGGTCGCTGAAGGCGGACGAGCTCAACGCGCTGGCGGCCTACATGGAATCGCTGAAGTGACCCGCGCTGCCAGCCCCGGCGTGGCGGGCGCCGTGCATGAAGCGGCCTCGGTGCCGTCCGAGACCGGTTTTGACGCCAGGCTCTATGAACGATTCCCGACGCAGGGCGGCCGGCCGGCCGATGAGCTGGCGACGCTGGAGAAGGTCTGGGCAATTCCCACTGGGTGGCGCCGGTTGAGCGAGGTCAACAACAACGTCATCGGCTTCTATTTCATCGTCACCGCGTTCGGGTTCTTCATCGCGGCTGGCATCCTGTCCCTGGTCATGCGCGTGCAGCTGGCCGCACCGATGGCCACCGTGGTGCCGCAGGAGACCTACAACCAGCTGTTCACGATGCACGGCTCGGTGATGATGTTCCTGTTCGCCGTGCCGGCGGTGGAAGCCATCGCCGTCATGCTGCTGCCGCAGATTCTGGGTGCGCGTGACCTGCCCTTTCCGCGCCTGTCCGCCTTCTCGTACTGGGCGTACCTGATCGGCGGGGTGGTCTTCTTCTGTTCGATCTTCTTCAGCCTCGCCCCCTCCGACGGCTGGTTCATGTACCCGCCGCTGAGTTCGGGCGTTTACTCCAAGGGCATCAACGCCGACTTCTGGCTGCTGGGGATCGGCTTCATCGAGATCAGCGCGATTGCCGGCGCCATCGAGCTCATCGTCGGCGTATTGCGCACACGAGCCCCGGGCATGACGCTGGCGAAGATGCCCGTGTACGCCTGGGCCATCCTGATCTTCGGCGTGATGATCATCCTGGCCTTCCCGGCCATGATCATGGTGACGTTCCTGCTGGAGCTGGAGCGCGCCTTCAACTGGCCGCTGTTCGACGCGACGCGCGGCGGCGACCCGCTGCTCTACCAGCACCTGTTCTGGTTCTTTGGCCACCCGGACGTCTACTTCATCTTCATCCCGGCATCGGCCATGGTGTCCACCATGATCGTCACCGTGGCGCAGAAGAAGCTGGTGGGGCACGAGCTGGTGGTGCTGGCGATGATCGCGACGGGCTTCATCAGCTTCGGCGTGTGGGCGCACCACATGTTCACGGTGGGGCTGCCTGGTGCGTCGGCAGGCTACTTCTCGGCGGCGTCGATGGCCGTGGCGATCCCTGCCGGGGCGCAGGTGTTCGCGTGGATCTGCACGCTGTCGGCCGGCCGGGTGCAGCGCAACGTGCCCTCGCTGTTCCTGGTCGGCGGCATCCTCATCTTCGTGATGGGCGGGCTCACCGGCGTCATGGTGGGCATGGTCGCTTGCGATGGCCAGGCGCACGACACATAATTCGTCGTCGCGCACTTCCATTACGTGCTCATGGGCGGCATGGTGTTCCCGCTGCTCGCCGGCTTCTACTACTGGACGCCGATGATCAACGGCCGGCAGTTGTCCGAGCGGCTGGGCCGCTGGGTGTTCTGGCTGTGCTTCACCGGTGTGCACGTGACCTTCCTCCCCATGCACCTGACAGGATTGATGGGCATGCCACGGCGCGTGGGCGTCTACCTGCCCGGCCGGGCCTGGGACCTGCCCAACCTTATCTCCACCATCGGCGCCTTCATCATGGCGGCCGGCGTTCTGCTGTTCATCGTGGACGCGGTGCGCTGCTACGGGCGCCACAGCGGCGCGGCCGGCGCCAAGGCGCGCAACGTTTTCAACGGCGGCACGCTGGAATGGCTGTCGGCCGGCAACTACGGCGTGCGCTCCATCCCGGTGGTCAGCCACCTGGAGCCGCTGTGGGCCGACCCGCAACTGGCCGCCGACGTCGAGGCCGGCCGCT
>SXGQ01547993.1_pt1 | contig 25383 bp, 18 predicted proteins | sample 3178371 | NCBI WGS metagenome assembly SXGQ01 (sample SAMN11356859, study PRJNA531348) | freshwater metagenome | isolation source: freshwater sample F1-20 | place: China: Fuxian Lake, Yuxi | collected 2017-12-25 | reverse complement strand
CCCTCATTTCCGCGATACTTTTCTTGGTGAATACCCTGATGTTTCCTTTTTCATCAAAAAAACCGCCAGGTGGAAATGTACTTCGTACATTGCAGGGGTTGCGCAATATCAATTCCAGCACATCGCCTGTCTGGTGCACCAGTATTATTTTCGACCTAAGCACTTGTAAATCCGCAAGCCCGCTTTCTAACTCCTGGATTGTTTCTTCGCGGGCGGGAGAATTTTTGGGCAATCCCATTCCTTTTTGCCTGGTCTCGAGCAATTTTTTTCTCAGGGCCTCTGCCCGTGCCACCATGTCCCTGTCTATTTCACCAAACTGATGTGCAAGGCTGATGCGAATTTTCCCATCGCGTGGCGGCCCCAGTAATTTTCCAGCAAGGCTGCCCACATGCACCCAATCAGCTTTGTTTTCAGGCATGGGTGGCTTGGCGTCAATTTTATCGTCTGCAAGAAGGGTGGGAACAAGGGGATTATCCATCATTGCTGACAGCAGAAAAAGAGAACATGTCAAATTTAACCAGCATGATTTCATCAATGATTCCCCGATATTACTTCTCATTTTATCCTAATCAAATTTCAATTGCATCGGATTTTGAATGATCAAGCGGTAAATTTTTGCAATGGGCTGGTATATCTGGTAAAGATGAATCCATGAAAAAAATAACCACACATATGCTTGCGTTGATAGGAGTTTTATTCACCTCATTTGCGTGGGGTGCAGAGAGGCCACCGAATATTGTGTTGGTCTTTGCAGACGACCTGGGTTATGCCGACCTTGGTTGCTTTGGTTCAACAAAAATCCGCACGCCCAACATCGATTCAATAGCCCGGGATGGGATCAGGCTGACTAACTTCCATGTCCCGCAGGCGGTATGTTCCGCCTCCCGTACAGCGTTACTTACCGGGTGCTACCCAAATCGTGTTGGTATTCTTGGAGCACTCGGCCCCAACTCAAAAAACGGGATCAAGGATTCCGAGAATCTTCTTTCCGAATACTTAAAAAAGTTGGGGTACTCCACTGCCATATTCGGTAAATGGCATCTTGGGGATTCAGCGCAATATTCCCCTATTCGACATGGGTTTGACACTTATTTCGGCCTGCCTTATTCAAATGACATGTGGCCCAACCATCCCTCGACAAAATCATTCCCCCCACTGCCCCTTCGTCAGGATGACAAGGTCTTGGAACTTAATCCTGATCAATCGAAATTAACGGGCTGGTATACAGAGCGGGGAGTGAAGTTTATTGAGGCAAACAAGGACAAGCCTTTCTTTTTGTATATGCCCCATTCAATGCCCCATGTGCCCATTTATGCCTCGGAAAAATTCAAGGGTAAAAGCAGCCATGGCCTTTATGGTGATGTCATCGAGGAAATCGATTCTTCCGTAGGCACCATTCTAGAAACGCTTAAGAAACATTCCTTGGATAAAAATACGCTTGTGATCTTCACCTCAGATAACGGCCCCTGGCTTTCCTATGGAAATCATGGTGGATCCAGGGGAGTGTTGCGTGAAGGTAAGGGGACAGAGTTCGAAGGCGGGGTGCGTGTGCCGTTTGTCGCGCGCTGGCCTGGCAAAATTCCCGCTGCGAGCATCAGTAATGAGCCCACCATGACAATCGATCTACTGCCCACCCTAGTGGCTTATGCCGGGGGTGTTGTTTTGGAAGAGCCAAAAATTGATGGAAAAAACATCAGTGCGGTTCTTGAAGCAAGACCGGGTGCGAAAAGTCCGCAGGAGGCCTATTATTTTTACTGGGGTGATGCTCTTCATGCGGTTAACAGTGGAAAATGGAAGCTTCATTTTCCCCATCCTTATCTGCATATCATCGAGGGCGGAAAAGATGGCAAACCAGGCAAGGGTGAAACACGAAAGATGGAGCTTTCTTTATTCGACCTTGATTCTGATATCAGTGAATCCAAGAATGTTGCTGATCAAAACCCCGAGGTGGTTAAAAAGTTGCAGATGCTTGGTGATAAAATCAGGGAAGAACTGGGTGATTCTTTGACCGGAAAAAAAGGTTCCCAGCTCAGATAGATTTTTAGCTTGTACCGGTGATATGCCTTGGGGAAATAGTAATGCGAAAAATTCTTGGCTCAACCATTCTTTCATTATTTGTACTTGGTTTTTCAATCGCATTCGAGTCCAACGCCGTTGATTGGAAATTGGTTTGGAGTGATGAATTCGAAGGCAAAGAAATCGACCGTTCGAAATGGGAATTCGATCTTGGCAATGGTTTTTACGATTACAATGCGAAGCAGTGGATTCATGGCTGGGGTAATGATGAACTGCAGTACTACACCCGTGAGCCAGAAAACGCCTTTGTCAAGGATGGCCAACTTCATATCCGTGCGATAAAAGAATCGATCCACAATTGTGGATACACATCGGCACGATTAAAGACCAAGAAAAGAGATGGTAGCCCGCTTTTCAACCAATGCTATGGCAAGTTTGAGTTTCGCGCGAAGCTTCCGACAGGAAAAGGGGTTTGGCCCGCGCTTTGGATGCTCCCTCAGGCTGAAAAGTATGGCACCTGGCCATCATCCGGTGAGATCGATGTGCTTGAGGCCCGTGGGCAGGAACCCAATAAAATCCTGGGGACATTGCATTTTGGCTCGCGCTGGCCCGCTAACGCACACAAGGAAAACAACATCCTTCTCCCTAATAATGGAACCATAGCGGATTTTCACATTTATGCGATTGAATGGGAACCGGGCGAAATTCGCTGGTTGTTGGATGGCAAGCAGTTTGCGGCACAATCATTCTGGTGGAGCAGCAGCAAAGTTGCAGCCAATAAGGGAGTTCAACCTGCCAGGGAGGAAGACCTCAACGCCTGGCCCGCACCCTTCGACCAGCCTTTTTATCTGGTCATGAATGTGGCAGTGGGTGGTAAGTTCCTGGGTAACCCTGATAACACCACTCTTTTCCCCGCGGAAATGTTGGTCGATTATGTCCGTGTGTACGAAAAGGTTGGGGGCTATGCCAAAGTCAGGCCACGCGGTGAAGGCAAGCTTCCCTTTGGAAAACCCTAGGAGCTAGCACGACTTCATATTATCTCTTGGGGAATGGTGGTGGTGGTGGGAGCTTCTTTTCCTTTGTTTTCAACTCGTTGAGAATCTCCTCGATGCCCCTTTCCAATTGTTGGTCCTTTCCTGAGTATTCGGTTGCGGGATCGTTATCAACGATGATGTCGGGCGTTACGCCCTTGCCTTCAATGATCCATTCCTTGCCCTCAATATCATAACGGCTGAACTCCGGTTTGTTCAAAGTCCCACCATCCAAAAGAGGCAGCGTGCCACGAATACCCACCACGCCTCCCCAGCTTCGTTTTCCAATCAGCTTTCCGAGCTTGTGCTGGCGGAAACGATAGGGGAACAAATCGCCATCCGATGCCGAGAATTCATTCATCAGGCAGACCATTGGACCGTACATCATTCCACGGGGATCAACCGATGGGGGTGTTCCTCGGGCGATGCCAACCATTGCTATTTCCCTGCGAAGCCTCTCTATGAGCATGGGTGAAACATTCCCACCCCCGTTGCCTCGCATGTCGATTATCAAGGCGCTCTTTTTCAATTGCGGATAAAACTGCCTTGCGAATTCGTTAAGACCGGTTTGCAGCATGTCGGGAACATGGATGTATCCAACTTTGCCCTTGGTGGCTTCATCAACACGCTTGCGATTTTTTTCAATCCAGTCCCTATAGTAAAGCGGGCCTTCATTATCGATCGGAACAATAACGACATCTCTTGCGCCATTGGCTTCGGGCTTGGAGTTGATTTTAATAACCACAGGCTTGCCAACTTTATTCACAAGTGCCTGATAAGGTGAAGCCATTTCATTGATGGGCTTGTTATCAATGGCGATGATGTAATCACCAACCTTTGCATTGATTCCGGGAGCTGCAAGTGGGGAAGCCAAGCCGGGTTCCCAAGAAGAGCCTTCCAGAATGCGGGTGATTTTCACATAGCCCGAGGGTGCATGCTTTTCCAGCTTTGCGCCTAATTGGCCCAGCGGAATCTTTCGCACCGGGGGCAGGTCGCCACCACCCACATAAGCATGGCCCGCATTCAATTCGCCAATGAGTTCGCCAATCACATAGGAAAGATCAGCACGATGCCTTACATAGGGTAGAAGTGCCTCATAGCGGTTGCGTAGTGCGATCCAATCAACGCCATGAAGATTGGGGTCGTAGAAGAAGTCGCGCATCTGGCGCCAGCATTCGTGGTAAATCTGTTTCCATTCCGCCTTCCGATCAAGCTGAACTTCCATGCCTGAAAGATCAAGGAAAGAAGATGGGGAAACAGGTCCCTTGGGAAGGTCGATGACTGCAAATTTGCCATCAACTGAAACGAGTGTTTTTTTGCCATCACCTGTTATATCAAAGGAATTGACTGAACCCAGATTGGTCTCAGAACGGGTTGCAAGGTCATAGGTGGCGAAGGTGGACCGAGGGTCCCTGCTGGAAGAGCGAATATACCAGACAGCGGAACCAACGGATTGAAGGTTGCGGTAGTTGCCTGCAGGCGTGGGGATCTGGAAGGTGCGATCAGAAAAACCAGTGAGATCAATCTTGGAATCTTTCTCCTTTGAGTCCGTGGCGGGTTTGTTTTCAGGCTCATCGGTTTTTGGCTTAAAGGGCGAGGGTGTATCCCTCGCAAGGGCAACCGCATAAATGCGTGCCATGTCGCGGTAGGCGTGGTTCCATTCGGTGGCGCTGTAAATGGGGTTTAAGTCTCGGTTGGATACAAAGAAAAGGAATTTTCCATCACCTGAGAAAGCAGGGGAATTGGATTCATGCCAGCCATCGGTGACATCGGTTGCGACCTTGGTTTCAAGATTGTAGATACGAATCTTATCCATGCCTGTGTCGCTGGTTTCCGACCAGGATATCCACTTGCTGTCGGGGGACCAGACCGCATCGTTGATTTCCCAATGCTTGGATTGAACCACCTCGATGATTTGTTTGGTGGCGACATCAAGATAGCGAACCCTGAACTTTCGGTCAGTCCAAAGAATCTTTTTGGAATCAGGTGACCAGGAAAGGGAATACTTGTAGACATCGCCCTTGGTGGTGAGTGCTGTGGGAGCGGATTTTGCATCGGATGCTACCAGCATGATTTCATCCTCGCCCGAGAGGTCCGAAATGAACGCGATGTTTTTCCCATCAGGAGACCAGTGTGGATCACGGTCATGCGCTCCGGGCGTGTTGGTGAAATTCCGGGTGATGCCTGGCCCAGCGGGGATGGTGAAAAGCTCACCCCGGGCGCTCAGGCAAACACGCTTGCCATCGGGTGATGGCGTTCCTGAGGCGACTTTGTCGGCGACAGAAAGCAGCGATGTTCGGGATGTCGCAAAATCCTCGTTGAGTTCGATTCGGATCTTTTCGTACTTGTCTGTTTCTAGGTCGAGTTTCCAGATGAAGCCCGCTTGTTCGAACATAATCGCCTTGTCGCCAAGAGATGGAAATTTGACATCGAAATCAGCAAAGGTTGTGACTTGTTTGATCGCCTTGGTTGCAAGGTTCATCACATAAAGGTTCATGCGCTTGGAGGGTTCGCGATCCGAGAGGAAATAAATGCGATCCTTGAACCACATGGGTTCGATTTCCTGGTCGAGTGTGTCAACAAGCTGTTCGGTTTTCTTTGTCTTGAAATCATAAGTCCAGATATCATCACACATGCCTCCGCGGTATCGTTTCCAAGTGCGGAATTCGCGGAAGATTCGGTTGTAAACTATTTTTGAACCATCAGGGGAATAGGATGCAAAGCCCCCGCGTGGAAGAGGGAGTTCCTCATGCAGTCCTCCGTTGGCGCTTACCGTGTAAAGCTGGCCCAGGAAGTCGTTGAAGGTTGTCATGCGGGAACGGAATAAAACATCCTTGCCATCGGGTGTCCAACCTAGGGTGATGTTGTTTGGTCCCATGCGGTCGGAAACCTCATCCCTGCTTAGGGTGGAGGTCCATGTCAGTCGCTTGGGTTCACCACCGGAAGAGGGGATCTTGTAAATTTCAGTATTACCATCGTACTGGCCGGTGAATGCGATTGACTTGCCATCGGGTGAGAATTTAGGAAACATCTCAAACCCGGAGTGGGAGGTGAGCCTGCGTGCTATGCCTCCCTTCGAACTCGTGGTGTACAAGTCTCCCGCATAGGTGAAGACAATCTGGTCGCCATGGATTGCTGGAAACCGGAGCAACCGTGCTTCCTCCGCCTTGGAAATTCCCGTACCTAAAAGAACCAGCAAAATTCCAAAACTGCGAATAGAAAACATAGTTTCACCTTGAGACTAGAAAACGATAATACTAAGAAATGATTATCACTTAATTAAAATTAGAATTCCACCATTGTCAAGCTGCAGGGCCCAAAGAGTTGGGGTAACCCTTGACGATTGCAACGATTATGAGAGGGTGAATAAAACAGAAGCAGGTATTAGTCGGGTTTGGATTTCAATTCGAAGTTAAAGGTCCCGCCATTCTCGGTAATTTCAGCTTTTAGGGGAGTCTTTTCCGGGTCATTGTAGATTGGTGGAATTTTGTAGCTTTTCTTCACCGGTTTAGCGATGGGAATTCCAATCGCGGGTGCTGGTTCATTTCCTTCCGGTGCAATTGGAATATCCACAGGAATGAGGGGTTCATTTAGAACCACTCGGTATGAACCGGGTGGAATCCCGCCCACATCGATTGTTGCGCCAGGGCGGACTGCAAAAACATTGAAGTATCCCTTGGCATCCGTGTTTCCACCTGCTCCCGCACCGGGAGTTTTTCCCTCCGGGTGAAACATGATGTTTTTGAAAGGCAAAGGGGCGCCATCGAGGTTCACGGTTCCCTCCACCTTCACCAAGCGCGGGCCTTTATCCCCACATCCAAGGGCGAAAAACAAAAAGGGAACAGCAAGGAATTTAATTCGCATGGGATCCTTTTCATCAGGGGACTGAGGCAACTTCGCCACCAGCCATGGTGCTGAGTTGTTCAAGGGTTACAGCGCTTGTGTTTTCATTAAGAAAACGAACGGATCCATCGCCAAATGCAAAATGACTACCACCCGGATGCATGCTACCCGCTGCAGCCCACCAGGTTCGGATACGGCCCGTGACAGGATTGTATGGGGGATTTTGCCAGGTCGGGTCCACGCTTGGCAAATGCCAGAGATTAATACCCGGATTCGAGGTTCCAGGGTCCACTCCGACCATGACATGGGTCCGATACGACCAGGCAAAAGCGGCACCGTTGGCATGATATCTGGTGGTTTCACCCAAGGCCAGGGTGTTGCTCAATCCATCAATGACATCGGATGGCCTGGTGTTGCTGTTTTCGCCAAACATCCTTTTTAACACACCGGCATTTTTCCAGTAATTGCATGTGCCAAAATCACTGTCACTGGTGATGAAATCATAATTGGTGGCTGCACCCTTGAAGTTTCCACCCGGGCTGTAATATCCACCGATCAGCCTATCGGTGGGGGCAGCGGAAGAATCTGTCGGGCAGATAAAGGCTTGTATGACCGTTGAGGCAAGTGCCGCGTTTCCGTTGGTTTGGGGATTCCCAACCAAAACCCCGGAAGTATTTCCCGGATTGGTCGCTAGCGTGGTGGATATGGATGCGAATGCCTCGTTGAGGTTGAATTGTTGATAAAGTGCTGATTGCTCAAGATATGGCAGGAGGAGTAGAAGTCCGTTGGCGTTGTAAATTTTTGCATCACCCGTGGCGGTATTACCACACCAACTGTATCCTTTTCCAGCATGGGGAAAGGTGTTGAAAGTCGCAAGGTAGTTGTGCGTTGCGAGAACAACCTGTTTTAAATTGTTGGAGCATTTCATTCTTCCCGCTGCTTCCCTGACTTTTTGCACCGCAGGCAGTAATAGCCCGATCAATATCGCTATGATTGCGATCACGACCAAAAGCTCGATAAGCGTAAATGCACGCACGCGAATTTTTTTTAAAGACATGAGGTGCTCCGAAAATGATAAAGGAATTTATAAAATTATCAAACTAATGGAATAAATGGTAGCATAATCCCTGTTAATTGCAATTATAAATGAAATCAATCAAAGCTGCGGATGATATACTCACTCTGTTTGAAGAATGTTCTTTGTGTGAAACCTTGGCTCTGGAAGAATTTTTTCCCAAATCGAGAGAAGCATGAATATCTTAGTTTACCTCGCATCATGCGTTGCAATGCAAGTGACAACAACCGGTTCAAACCCGGCTGAAATCATTCGGGAATTCATTTACCAGGAGGCACCATTTCCCCAATGCCATGCAACCACAATTGTGGAAACTCCCAAAGGGTTGGTAAGCGCGTGGTTTGGTGGCACCCGGGAAAAAGCCCCTGATGTCGGTATCTGGGTTTCAAGAATTGATTCAGGAAAATGGACTGCGCCGATGGAGGTTGCCAACGGTGTCCAAGTCGATGGCAAAAGGCACCCCTGTTGGAACCCTGTTTTATTTCAACCCAAAACCGGACCCTTGATGTTGTTTTATAAGGTTGGCCCAAGCCCCTCGACATGGTGGGGAGAACTTCGCACCAGCCCCGATGACGGGAAAAGCTGGAGCGTCGCAACAAAGCTGCCTGATGGTATTTTGGGCCCTATCAAAAATAAACCCGTGCAACTTCCAGATGGTTCCATTCTTTCCCCCACAAGCACTGAGGAAAACAAAGTGTTTGGATTATGGAAAGTGCACTTCGAACTTTCCAATGATTTGGGAAAGAGTTGGAGCAAAATAGAACCCGCTCCTGTAGCTCTTGAAAAGTCCATCCAAGCCATCCAACCCAGCATCCTATTTCATGGCAACAACAAGTTGCAGGCCCTGGGAAGAACCAAGGGTGGCAAGATTTTTGAAACCTGGTCGGATGATCTTGGTAAATCATGGTCCGCACTCTCCTATACCAAACTTCCCAATCCAAACTCAGGCACGGACGCGGTCACGCTGAAGAATGGCATTCACCTTCTGGTTTACAATCACACGGAAAAAGGACGCAGCCCATTGAACCTAGCAATTTCAAAGGATGGTAAAACCTGGGAGGCGGCCATGGTGCTAGAAAAAGACCCAGGTGAATACTCCTACCCTGCAATCATACAAACCGCGGATGGCATGGTTCATATCACCTACACCTGGAAGAGGCTTAAAGTCAGGCACCTGATGATTGATCCCGCAAAGCTTTCAGGCAAACCAATCGTCGGTGGGGAATGGCCCCAGTAATATTTTGTTAGTAAAAGTCACGCCCAAGGTGAACGACCCATGTTTCATTTTGATTCCAAAGTTCAATATCAATCCGAAATCTTTTGGAACCTTTAACCCATGCCCCATGAGCGATGGCCTTCCCATCTTTGTCTGAGCATGCTTTTATTTGGACTGTTGGCTGCTCCAAGTTGGCTTTTTTTAAAAGTCGAACGCATGCGGTCTTAAACCTTGCTATTGTAAGGGTTTTTCTTTGAGATGGATCAACCATGCTCCATGCTGTTTCAATATCAGACTGGGCAAGGGCCATGAGAAATTCCCTGGCAACTAGTTTTGCAGGGCTTTCAACGACTTCTAATTTTGAAGAGCAACCCGAATATGCAAACGCGGATGCAATAAATAAAAGCATACCAAGATTAATACGCATAACTTCCATCCTGCGTAAGCACAATTTTGTCAGGAAAAATATCTTTCACCGCATCTTCAAAACGCATCATGGAAACATGGCCGTCAAGATAAAGATAGTTTGAACTACCTGAATGGCGTTGATGCGCGATCCAGTCCTTGAAAGTGTCCGTGCCCAACCAGATGTCAAAATCATCCTGTCTGGGGTTATCACCGTTGACATCAAGAAATCCCAGATGGTTTCGCTCAACAAAAGCAACCCAATTCGAAGTGCCTACCTCATTGATGAATCTTGGAAGATTCCATGATCCATACCGCCTGCTCCTATGGCTTAGAAGGGAATTCATGAGATGACTGACCCTGTGTTCAACGCCATCGGGTTGTCCGGTTAGAGGATCGATAATTAGTTTCCTTTCGGAGGGATCATCAGGGCAGCGAAAGATTTTGTCGGAGTTTCCCAGAATTCCCCTGATTGAGTTATTCTCATCAGCCTCGGCTGTACTGCCTATGAAGGGCATGAGTTTATCCGCCCAAAATATTTCAGCAAAGGAATTGGAATGAGAGGTGTTGGAGGAAACATCAGAATCGTATGGGTGATGGAGGAAAAATTCCCCACGATAAACATCAAAGTAGCCATGGACTGCAAGTCCAATTTGCCTAAGCCTGGATTTGCAATCGAGTGCGCTTGCGGCACTGCGAACCTTTTGAACGGCGGGAAGCAGCAAACCGATCAAGATTCCAATGATTGCAATAACCACAAGCAGTTCGATGAGCGTGAAGGCTTTTTTAATGGGCATGATGAGGCGACCCCTTGAGTATTACAAATTATAAAATAATAATACTGTTTTCTTTTTCCAAATCAATTGTTTTTTTCGGATATAGTGATCCTCATCCTGATCTCTTTGGAGTCCTGTCATGTCGGACATCGTGCGATTTTCCGTTTCGCTTGAGGATGATCTCCTTGGTAAGTTCGATTTGTTTTGCGCGGAGGGTAAATTTGCAACCCGCAGTGAGGCCGTAAGGCATCTTATTCGGGAAAAACTGGTTTCATCTGAAAGCACGGATAAAGATGCCCATGTTGCAGCCAGTCTTACTCTTGTTTACGATCATCATAAAACCAAAATCACTGACAAGCTTCTCGATTTACAACATGCCCATGCTGAAAGTGTTGTTTCAACCATGCATGTCCACCTTGATGATGATCTATGCATGGAATTAATAGCCTTGCGGGGTCATGCGGGAGAATTGCAAACCCTTGCTGATACTCTTGGGGGTTTGAAAGGTGTGCATCATGCCAAATTAGTTTTTGCGTGTTCCCAGACCATTAGCCCTTTGCATTTGCATAGTCATTCCCATCCTCATAAACATTCTCACTAGTTTTCTGGCTTTAATATAAAAAGGCCCGATGGAACATATTCCAGCGGGCCTTTTCTGTGTTTGGTCATCCCCTACCCATCAGACCACCATGCTGCCTGACTTTATCATGGTTCCATTTGGATCAAGCGCGAAAAGATAGTCTGCTGTTACAGTGGATGATGTTGTCTGCATTGCCGAGCTGTTGACCACGGATGTTGTGGAAGTTGCCGGGGAAGTAAACACCTTGAATATGCCAGAGAATTCATAAGGAGTCTGAAGGATGCTTGATGAGAAATTATCTGTTCTTGAAAGCACGCCACTGGGATTTTGCAAATCCCTGTTAAGTGACCAGAATGATAACATTCCAAGGTTTTTTTGCTGGGCAAATGCCAGCACTTCCCTGGCCTCCTGCTGATCAAACACCTCGGTCAAGACATCATTTCGACCTATCATGGGTGTTATTCCAACCATGCTCCAAAGCTTGGCATCTGAGAATCCCGTGTAGATGGCCTTGAGTTGGGCTTGCACGCTTATCGCGGCTTGGATGGAGTAGTCGCCCATCTTCCCATCGGGATTTGGAGCGGCGCTATCGCCATAATCCATCGCCATGATATTGACTCCTCCCAGTTTTACCCCAGCCTTGAACGCACTCTGCACCGCGTAGATACCATCAAGGGTTAGCCCTGTAGGCAACACAGGAAGAGTCAACCAGATTTCCAGGGGCTTGCCTGCTTTCAAGGCATCAGCCTGCAACTCTGCTAGCACGGCAGATCTTCGATCGATCACCGTCTTGTTGGCAAGCGCGCCTCCTTCAATATCAAAATCCAACCGGGTCAGCCCATAGGCATTGATTACCTGCTGGTAGGCTGCCTTTAGGGCGGCTTTATCAGAGATCACTTCCGCGATCTCCTGGTTCGCTGCCCCACCGAAAGAAACACACACATCACCACCCAGCGAACGAAGGTCGTTCACCCTGGCCCTCATCTGCATGTCAAACGCCTGGCCATCAATCTCATAGGTGGTGAAGCCCCCCCATGCTGGTTTGCCTGCGGCAGTCGCAGTGATGAATCCAAGTGAGAAATAACGCAGGCCCTGCTCTCGGGCTATCTTTGTGAAATCCAGTACCGGCCAAAGCGTTGAGTCAACATAAGGCGCGAATACATTTGCGGGCCATGCCTTTGTGCCTTCCGCAACCAGTTTCACCGATACTGACGCGGTCGAGGTCAGCCCCGCAACATCAGCAATGGTGTAGTTGAAGGAGTCAGAACCCGTGAACGCGTTTCCCGGAGTGTATAGAACAGAACCATCCGGGTTGATCGAGACGGTCCCAAAGCTTCCCTGCGTCACGCTCTTCACCGAGATTTTATCACCATTTGGATCAGAGTCATTCGATAGGACGGAAAAGCTTGATGGCGATGTTGATGGAATCCAGATTGAATCCGCGACAGCTACAGGGGCGCTATTCACCGGGGCAGGTGTCGGACTAGGCGCGGGAGTTGGCGAGGGTGAGCCCGCAAGCTGGATGGTACCAACACCCGTCGCATCCGCCAGGGTTGCCCCTGTCGGGGCTGATAGCAACAAGTTGAAAGATTTGGAAGCAGTAAGATTCTGACTTGGAATCACTATGGAGACCGTCTTGGTGGTTTCCCCGGGTGCAAAAGTCAAAGTTCCCGATGCTGCCTGATAATTAGTACCTGCAATTGCAGTACCGTTTGCAGTCGCATATTTGACAGTCACAGTACCCGGGGATGCTGCGGAAAGTTTCACCTGGAAGTTCATCATTTGTGAATTTCCGGTCGCGGTTCCAAGCATGGGCGCAAGGCTGGATTGGATGTAAGCCATCTTGCTGGTGTTAACCGTGGTCCAGTCGTCATTGAGAATGCCGCCTGTGTCACCACTGTTGGGGTTAAGGCTCCAGTAAGTCCAACTCATGCCTTTTTGATTGGCCGCCAAGTCCCTGGTGCCATCGATGTTTAAATCACCATCCATGTAGTCGGTGAACTTATCGAGCCAAATTTGATCACTGGTGGAAGCCAGCTTTGAACCAAACTCACCGATGAAGATAGGGGTGGTTTGATTTTGGAACAGATACCCAAAATTGGCGTTCCAAACCTCATCCAGGTTGTTGGGATAGGTGGGGTCTGAAAACCATTTCTGTGCGTACACACTGCTGGGGTATTCATGTGCGGAGTAAACGAGTTTGTTTGGCACTGAAAGATTGACAGGGAAGAATGCAGCGCCCTTCAAATTACCGCCCCACCAGGTTGTCTCATTGTTGTATTTTTCAACACCCTCGACAATGACCAGCCAGTTGGGATTTGCGGCAAGTATCGCATTTCCACAACGCTCCGCAGCCTTGTTCCAATCTGTCGCAGGGGAACTATTCCCCCAGGTTGCGGATTTTTTCGGCTCATTGAATAGGTCAGCGCCAATCACCGTGGGATTGTTGGCATAGCGCTTTGCTAGCATCGACCAGTCATCGATCCAACGCTGCTCGGTGTAATAAGCATCATTGGGAATGTACCAGACATCCTCATTCATGTACCCGTCAGCCTTTGCGGAATGCCTGTCAAGAATGACACGCAGGCCAATCTTTCCGCAGTACTCGACCATTTTATCCAGGCATTGAATGGGTGTAAGACCCTGCAAATCCGGATTCTGCGCGAAATTAATACTGCTTGTCACCGCGTCACTCCGAAGCATCTCATTAGAGAACGGGACGCGAAGTGTGTTGAAACCAAGAGTTTTCACCTGATCCAGCACGCTGGTGTAACTGCGGGTCCATAACCCGTGAAACACCTTGTTGCTGGTTTCAAATCCAAACCAGTTGATTCCCGTTATGCGTACTGTGTTTCCATTGGCATCAACAATTTGATTCCCAGATGTTGAAAGAAACCCATTGGATGCAGTGTCATCTAACATTCCAGTCACCGTCACCGAAACATCGTTAACTACCAAGGTGGGAGTTACGATTGGTGTGGGAGTGGGTGTGGGAGTAGGACTGGGAGTTGGCGTTGGTGATACAACAGAGCTTGAGCCATTGATCACAACATTAGTGGGGGTGGTGGCAGAAGTGCCATGCCCTGAAAAACCAAAGGTAACAGAAGCGCCCGGTGAAATGTCCTTATTCCAATCTGCAGCTTGAATCGTGTACCTGGTGCCTGTGTGGGAAACTATGGAAGCGCTCCATATGGTGTCCACACTCCATGGCGCATCGAAGCTCGCAGTCCATGATTTAAGTGTTGTTGTGCCTGTGTTTTTTATTGTGATATCAGCGTTAAAACCACTGCCCCAATCGCTGGTGACTTTATAACTTAAAGTGGCTGTAACCCCTGTCACAGGAGTGGGAGAGGGTGTAGGTGTTGGGGTTGGGGTTGGTGCGGGTGATGGCGTGGGGCTTGGTGTTGGAGTTGGTGAAGGCGTGGGAGTGATTACCGAGGAAAGGCCACCACCGGTGAATGAAAAATTTGATGGGTTTTGCGCATAATTGCTTCCACCAATGAACCCCACAGTGATTGTTTGACCGGGGTTTATGGTGCTGTTGTAGCCCGCATTGGTGATTTTATAGTTTCCAGAGCTTGTTTGAGTGATGGTTCCATTCCAACTGGAACTGATGGTGTTTGCATAGTTAAAAGTGGCGGCCCAATTAGTGACAGCGACATCACCGGTGTTTTTAATGGTGATAAGGCCCTGCATACCCGATCCCCAGGAATTATCCATGGAGAAGGAACCAACAAGGTTACCCGCGGGGACTTCCCTAGATTCAAGTGCCTGTAAAGATGGGATAAAACCTTTTTTGCCCTTTTTAGAATTAAACATCACTTCCAAGTCATGGATACGCATGATATGACTCCATATTTTGAACAAGTTCAGAATGTTAAAAACGATGTGTGTTTGGGAAGCCATTCGGAAGTGAAGTAAATAGCGCCCTTTGAAACCTAGGTTACTTTTTCAAGGCTGTCAAAAAATAATCCAGAGAATTTTAAAATAGTTATAAATATAGTTTTTTTTGCTGGATATAGACTTCAACCGCCCTTGGTACAAGGTAGCGGATGCTTTTGCTGTTGCTGACACGCTCTTTCAACAATGAACTGGAAACATCCAGGAAGGGAGGGCCCTCCACGAAGATCACCTTGGGCAGCAAACCCAAATGGTTGTGCAGTTGTGAAATATATTCCTGTTCCGTCGGCATGGGAAAACCCGGGCGAACCCGCACTACGAGAGTTGCAAGGCGCGTGATCTTTGCTGGATCTTTCCAAGTGGAAAACTCGAGCGCGCTATCCGCCCCAATAATCAGGAATAATTCATCCTCTGGCCTGCGCTTGTGAATTTCCTCAAGGGTGTCGATGGTGAAACTTGGGCCGGGTCGGTCGGCTTCCATGGGTTCAATTTTGAATTTCTCATTTCCAGCGATCGCCAATTCAAGCATTTCCACGCGCTGGTCGAAGCGGGAGATTTTTTTCCCTCCCTTATGCGGGGGAGATGCCGCGGGAACCAGCAAAACCTCATCCAGGCGCGCCCTTAACAGGCATTCTTCCGCAAGAGCCAGATGTCCAAAATGAACCGGATCGAAAGTACCACCGAAAATTCCCAAACGCATGTTGACTCTCCATGGATAATTATTCTTTTTTACATGAAAATCCAAAATAATTCGACACATTCCCCGAATAATGATCATGGAAACTTTGATCAGACGGGAATATTATCTCCCGTGAGGCTTATTATTTGATTATATTTGGGTTGTTAACATATTTATTTCAGCCTGAAAGAGGTCCATTATGAATGACTTGAATCCATTGGTGATAGGCGTATTGGTTGTAGGAGTGATGGGATTTTTTGTCTTGTTGTTTTTTATTGGGATTTATAATGGCTTGGTCGCAAGGCGAAATCGTTTCAAGAACAGCTATGGCCAAATCGATGTGCAACTTAAAAGGCGCTATGATCTTATTCCAAACCTTGTGGAAGCTGTGAAAGGTTACATGACACATGAGAAAGCGACTTTGGAAGCTGTCATTTCCGCTCGGAACCAGGCTGCCAACGCTGGTTTAAAAGCCGCTGCAAACCCTGGTGATCCTGAAGCCATGAAAACTTTGATGGCTGCGGAATCATCCCTTGGTGGAACCTTGGGGCGATTGTTTGCCTTATCTGAAGCTTACCCTGATTTGAAGGCCAACCAGAACATGATGCAACTACAGGAGGAGCTGACCTCAACGGAAAACAAGGTTGGATTTTCCCGCCAGGCATTCAATGACTCGGTCATGGATTACAACATCTACCGGGAAACCTTTCCAAATGTGATTGTTGCTGGCATGACCGGCTTTGCGAGCGCCCAACAGTTCACGCTGGAAAATCCAACCGAAAGAGAAGCTCCAAGGGTGAAGTTCTAACTTTAAAGAACTGAAAACATGAGATTTTTCGAACATCAGGAACAGGCGCGAAAGCAAACATTCAGATTGCTGATTCTATTTGGCCTGGGTGTTTTCGCGCTTATATTCAGCATCGATGGTATTCTTCTCCTTGGCCTGGGTTATTCCGAATCCCAGAATAATATGCAAGGTGCCAACTGGGGCGCGATTTTACAGACCTATTTCCCCGCACTTGCGATTGTCGCGGTTTTCATCGGTTTTGTCATTGGAAGTGCCAGCTTATACAGACTTGCCCAGCTAAGTAGTGGCGGTGGTGCCTCGGTTGCTGAATCCCTGGGAGGCACGCTACTTCAACCTGACACCCGCGACCCGGTTGAAAAAAAGATACTCAATATCGTGGAGGAGATGGCGATCGCATCAGGCGTGCCGATCCCCCGTGTTTACCTCATGGATGAGGATGGCATCAATGCATTCGCGGCGGGTTGGTCGCCTGCCGATGCTGTCATAGGCATCACCAGGGGCAGTGTTGAAGCACTTTCCCGCGATGAACTTCAAGGTGTTGTCGCCCATGAATTCAGCCACATTCTCAACGGAGACATGAAACTCAACATTCGATTGATGGGGATTCTCTATGGGATTTTCTTTCTAAGCATTTTGGGTGAAATCCTTATTCGTTCGGTTTCCTACAGCAGCAGTTCATCGAGTGAAAAAAAGAATGATGGCAAAGGCGCGATATTCGTCATCGGGCTGGTGTTATTCATCCTTGGATGGGTTGGTTGGTTTTTTGGCAGATTAATTCAAGCTGCGGTATCTCGCCAGCGTGAGTTTCTCGCGGATGCCTCCGCGGTCCAGTTCACCCGCAATCCTGATGGAATTTCCGGGGCACTTCGGAAGATTGCCGGTTGGGACCGGGGCTCCATTATTAAAAACCCAAACGCGCCCGAGGCGAGCCATTTGTTTTTCGGTAACGGCATATCAGGCTTCAGCGCGCTTTTTGCAACTCATCCGCCCCTGGAGGAAAGAGTGAGGAGGATCGAGGGTGTTCATTTTCAACCTCCTGAAAATGTCACGGAACCTGACGAAACTGAACCAGCACAGGAGATTGCCTTTTCCCCAGCCCAGCTTTCAAACCTTGCAGGCACCATGAGGGCGCCGCTAAAGAAAGCACCACCACCTCTCCCGTTTCTCATCGCGATCGAAAATCAATGCCATGATCCCGCGGGTGCGCTGGCTGTTTTATACTCAATGCTGCTTCCCCCGGACAAGCCTGCAAGAGACATGGCCCGTGACCAGCTTATCAATAGGGTTGATCCCGCGATCGCGCAATCATTATCCGAGGTTGAACCAATGGTCTTGAAGGCCAACCGGGCTCAATCCTTTAATTTGTTGACAAAGGCAATGCCCGCGTTGAATATGCTGGGTAAAGAACAGGCGATTGATGCATTGAAAACATGCCAGGCATTAATAAGCGTGGATGGCAGGATTGATTTTTATGAATTCTGTGTCTGGCGACTCGCCAAGAAAGGCATGGAAAAGTTTCATCGGGGTAGGGCATCTGTTCCCTCTGTTGCAATAGCCGCCAGCACCATATTTACTTTTTTTGCAGGATTATCCGAGGAATCTGAAGCTGCCTACCAGAAAGCAACTCAAGTCGCGGGTCTTGACGGGTTATCGACGGTCATCAAGGTAAGACAGGATGATTTTAAAACACTGGACAAGGTTTTTGATTTTCTCTCACAATCCAGCTTGGAAACCAAGCAAAGGGTGCTAAATGGATGCGTTGCCGCAATCCTGCATGATGGGAAAATCAGCCAGGATGAAGGGGTTTTATTGAGGGCTTTCTGCCTGTCGATGGAAATCCCTCTGCCCCCGCTGGGTTGAAATACTTGCTAGGAATTCGCGAGTTTTTCAAATTCTTCCTCAGTGATTATGCGCACACCCAACTCTCGGGCCTTTTCGAGCTTGCTTCCAGCTTTTTCACCTGCAAGCAGGTAATCGGTTTTTTTGGAGACACTGCCCGAGGCTTTCGCGCCCAAGTCCCGCAATTTTCTTTCAATCTCTTCCCTGCCATACTTTACCAGGGTTCCGGTCACAACAATGCTTTTGCCAGCCAATGCGGAAGAAGGTGCGACAGTTGGGGTGGATTCATTCATCCGTATCCCGGCTTTTTTCAAACAGTCAACCAGGTCTTGATTGGACTTGTTGGCAAACCATCCCCTGATGCTGGTGGCTCGCTCCGGGCCGATACCCTCGATTGCCGCGAGTTCATCCTCGGTGGCCTTTGCAAACGCGTCCATGCTTCCAAATTTTCTGGCAAGCACATCGGCAACATTTTCGCCCACATGCCTGAGCCCCAACCCGGTGAGTAACCTGGCGAGGCCGCGGGATTTACTTGCTGCAATTCCATCAAGAAGATTGCGGGATGATTGTTCCCCCATGCGCTCCAGGTTCGCAAGTTGGTTCAGTTCAAGTTTGTAAATATCCGGGATTGTTTTCACCAAGCCGGTGTCCACAAGTTGCTCGATGATTTCCTCTCCCAAATTTTCTATATCCATCGCATTGCGGGCAGCATAGGAACGAACTTTTCGTTTTAATTGTGCGACGCAATCCGGACCGGTGCATCGGTAAAAAGCGCCCTTGGCATCTTTTTCGACATTCGCCCCACACACGGGACAAACCTTGGGAAATACAAAAGGCTTTTCCTTTCCCGTCCGAAGTGAAGGTTCAGATCGAACAATATAGGGAATGATCTCGCCCGCCTTTTCAACCACCACCATGTCACCAACACGAATATCCTTGGTTTTCAAATAATCATCATTATGCAGCGAGGCGCGGGCAACGGTGGTTCCCGCAAGCTGAACGGGGTCCAGGTGCGCCACCGGTGTGAGGGTTCCCTGCCTGCCCACCTGGAGTTCGATTTTCAGCAACCTTGTAAGGGCTTGTTCCGCAGCGAATTTGTACGCCACCACCCAGCGGGGCGACTTTGTTGTGATCCCTAATTTTTCCCGTTGCGCAAGGTCGTTGACTTTTATCACCATGCCATCTGTGTCGTAGGGAAGATCATGCCTTTTGTCATTCCATGATTCGCAGTAATCAATAACCTGCTCAATCGAATCAAATTTTTTGGCATTTGGGTTCACCGGGAAACCAAAATCATGGAGGAGTTTCAATGTCTCGGTCTGGGACTTGACCAGAATCCCTTCCGTCGCGCCGATTGCATAGGCAAAAAGGCTTAGTTTGCGGGCTGCGCATAACTTGGGATCAAGTAGTTTCAATGAGCCTGCGGTCGAATTTCGCGGGTTGGCGAATTTTTCAAGTCCTTCCTTTGCCCTTTGCTCATTAAGTCGGGCAAAGTTAGCCCTCGTCATGTACACTTCACCCCTGACCTCCAAAAGAGCGGGAGGTTTTTTGGTGTTCAACTTCAAGGGAATCCCACCCACGGTTTTTAAATTCTGGGTTACATCATCACCTTTCTCGCCATCGCCCCGGGTTATTCCAGCAGTAAGGACACCATTTTCATAAACCAGGGAAATCGCTACACCATCAATTTTCAGCTCAACCATGTAGGTAGGCTTTTCATTCTTCAAACCCTTGCATACTCTTTTGTCAAATTCCTTCAGCTCATCAGGGCTGTAGGTGTTGTCGATTGAAAGCATTGGCAAACGATGCTTGATCGTGACAAAACCATCGATGGGGGCCCCGCCCACTCTTTGGGTGGGACTATCAGGCGTGGCAAGCTTTGGATGTTTTATTTCAAGGTCAACAAGTTCCTTGAGAAGTTTGTCGTATTCCTTGTCGGAAATTTCAGGTCGGGCTTCCTGGTAATAAAGCCGGTTGTGCTTTTCAAGTTCCTCACGCAACCATGATGCCCGTTTTTCGAAATCAGCCATTAGTTCACCTGACAGTAAAGTTTGGTTAAAATTATGCACTTTGATAACCAACAGGAGTATACTCTATCCTAAATGTTGATCCTAGGCTGGCAGCGTTATAAAAGGTCATATTGATGCGATTGTTAATGGTGAATATGCCTTTGTTTTTACTTTTTTTGTTTTCAGCACCAACTCTTTTCATTTTTCTTCCTAATAATATCGCCTTTGGCGGTTTAATAACGCTTATGATAGCTGGTTTCAAATTCTGTATCATTATTGAGGGACCCTCCTTTACCAGGTTGTTTAAAAAACATCGCGATGATGGAGAACCTATTTTTCGCTCAAAAAATCAAAGTCTTGTTCTTGGGGTGAATCGGGATTGCATCGCCCAGTATCCCGCAGGGAGTGAAAATTTATTAGCGTGGCTGGATGGTCCGGAACAGTGGCCCTTGTTAACCATTCATAAAAAGACACGATTTTTTCCATGGTATCAGGTTGAAAAGGTTTCCCTGGGCCTTCCCGGGAAGGATGTGTTGTTTAAGTTTGAGGGCGGGCAGGAATTAAAATGGTTGCCGGAAAATGAGGATGAAAGAATCAGGCTTTTCAAAGCCTTGCACACTATCACCCCAGTGTCACTGGACTTTAGCATAAGAAAAACATTCCAGCTTATTTACAGTGGATTAATATGGCTGGTTTTTCCTTTTATCATTATTGGCATACAGGTGTTTTGTTGCGGTGCAGGTTGGATGGATCAACCAAAAGCCCAGAATCTCGCGCCAAAAGCCGGTAAGGCTGATGGACTCATTACCTTGGTTTTCAATGCGACCCATTTCATAACCCAGAATATTCCTGAAATTCTCTGGTTACCAACAGGCTTGATTATTGCAGGTTTGGCATTCTGGTTATTGTGGAAGATCATTCGAAAAAACGCTGATGAATTTATCCTGACCAGGATTAACTACCCTAGTCTAAATCCTGACGAAAGATGAAGTCCTGCTGATTGCTATTTAATGTTTTAGCACGCAAATATTTTTATCAGGACTAATCGTGAAACTTTTTTATCTTGAATGAACTTTATTAGCAACCATCTCCCGGATGATATCAAGCATTTGGCTTTCTTCCACCGGGCTGAAATCAATATAAAATTCCCCAATCGATGTCAGGTGTTCCGTAGAGTGAAGACAAATTGTCTCATCACACCATCGCCTAACCTCTGCAAGGCGACTGGGTGAAGCAACGGGAACTGCAACTATCAACTTAAATGGATTCCTGGGGCGAAGGCATTGAAGCGCCGCGATGATTGTCGATCCGGTGGCTATGCCATCATCGGTGACGATCACAGAACGACCTGCGACGGCAGCCTGGGGTAATATTGCCCGGATAAGTTTTTTTCTTCTTTCAATTTCGTTTAATTGCTTTTTCTGTTCGCTTTCAAGAGATTCTTTTAAATTCATTTCAGACTGGTCTATTGATGGATTCAAATAAACTTGGCCAGTCTCGGAGATGGCTCCAATCGCAAACTCCGGCTGGTTGGGCGCCCCGATTTTTCGGGATAAAACCGCATCAAAATCCGCATTCAACTCTTTTGCCAAAATTGCGGCACCAACAACCCCGCCACGGGGTATCCCCAAAACAACAGGATCCAGAAAGGAATGCGTGCTCATTTTTTTCGCGAGTTTCAAAGCGGCATCATTGCGATTTTGAAATATCATGGCTATCTCCTTGTTACATAATCAACTGGCCAAACCCCCGAAACATGTCAGCAAATTTTAAGATTTAGAAAAATATCCGTAATTGTCAAAACCATACCTTATTTCAGGTTGGTTTTGATCGAGGCAAGATGATTGACAAACCAATCCCTGGCATGGACCGCGACCTCTTCAAGGGCGCCAATTTCAGGGAACAGATGCGATGCGCCCTTGATGATCACCATTTCTTTTTCACAATGTAATTTTTCAAACGCCTGCCGGTTCAAAACAATAACGGGGATGTCATTTTCCCCAACGATTAAAAGTGTTGGCGCTATCACTAAATCTAATTCCTTACCCGCAAGATCAGGTCTTCCCCCCCGGGATACCACGGCGTTGATTAAATTGGGATTGCGCGCGGCAGCCACCAAGGCGGCGCCTCCACCCGTGCTGGCACCAAAACATCCGATCGAAAAAGCACATGTCTCAGGCTGATGGGTGAGCCATTCACAAACAACTCCAATCCGGTTTGCAAGTAAATCCATGTCAAATACATTCTTTTGGGAAGTCACCTCGGTCTCACTTAAAAGGTCAAACTGCAAAGTTGCCAATCCTGCTTCTTGAAGCACTCTGGCCACATATTGATTGCGTGTGCTAAACCTTCCGCTTCCACTGCCATGTGCGAATATAACCACTGATTCGGCATGGTTTGGAATTGTGAGAATCCCTGGTAGAAATATCTTGTCACATGGAATTTGATAATCTTTCGCATTGGATTCAGGGTTGGTCTTGATTACCATTTGAATATCTCCTGTTGGAAATTTTGTGCGACAGTCTCCCCTGTTTAATATTCGTTTATTCATCAACCAATTGATGGTCTTTGAATATTTTCCAAAGTTTTCCATTTTTGATTCTATACACACGCTTTTACAAATGTGACGATTTTGATTTTTAAAAATGTACTGGGTTTTATTTTAATTACACAAATGATGGCACGATTCATTAAGAGGAATTGGCTTTGTTTATTGTGTTTTGTGCCGATAATTCATATCCCAATTTTTTATCAAAGGGTTTGAATAATTCATGTTTTTAAACCCAAATCCACTTCGGGTGTATTGATAATTTTTTTAATACCTCGAATAATTAACGCGGGCGATAGCAGGAAAATCAATTCGATACATCATGATTCTAAAGCAATTTATTTTCCCGGCTTATTTCTTTTCATCTCCCTTGAGTTCTTTCAAATTGAAGGCGAATTTATCATGACTCCTGAACATGAACGCTTGAAGGATTCCGCGAACAAGGATATTCCCTGGAAAAGGTGGGGGCCTTATCTTAGTGAGCGGCAATGGGGCACTGTCCGCGAAGATTACAGCGAACATGGGGATGCCTGGAATTATTTCACCCATGATCATGCCAGGTCCCGTGTTTACCACTGGGGAGAAGATGGCCTGGCTGGTATCTCTGATGACCAACAGCGGCTTTGTTTTTCCCTGGCTTTATGGAATGGCAAAGATCCCATCCTGAAGGAGCGCGCCTTCGGGCTCACCAATAGCGAAGGCAACCATGGGGAGGATGTCAAAGAATATTATTTCTACTTGGATAACACCCCCACTCATTCCTACATGAAGTATTTATACAAATACCCGCAGGCTGCTTTTCCCTATGAGGATCTGGTCAATAAAAATAAACTCCGCGGTCGTACAAGTCAGGAATACGAATTGTTGGATACCGGCATATTTGATCAGGATCGATACTTTGATGTTTTTGTCGAGTATGCGAAATCCACTCCCGAGGATATTTTGATTGAAATTTCAGTTCATAATCGGTCATCGGATTCCGCCCAAATTCATGTGATTCCCACACTTTGGTTTCGTAACTTCTGGTCATGGAATGGAAGAGACCAGCGTCCCGGGATGGAGGCCATTCAAAGTTTATCTGTTGAATATCGGTCAATCAGGGTTTTTGATGGCGTGTTGGGTCGTTGGACTTTGGATTGCGAGGGAAATCCGCTTCTGCTTTTTACTGAAAATGAAACCAACAAGGAACGGTGCCTGGGTGTGCCAAACACAAGTGCCTATGTGAAGGATGGGATCAATGATTATCTGGTCCATGGTAAAAAAGAAGCGGTTAATCGTGATAATAAAGGTACCAAGGTTGGAGCCTGTTATCTTGAAACGATCAAACCTAAGAATTGTTTTAAGGTTCGATGCCGTCTTTCAAAATGTTCACCTGAACCTGATGAAATTAAGACTGGTCATCCCTTTGAATTATTTGAACAAATAATAAATGAACGGCGCAGGGATGCGGATTCTTTTTATGAGGCGATCGTTCCAAAATCCTTGGGTTCTGATGCTTCCATGGTCTGTAGGCAGGCCTTGGCAGGAATGCTCTGGAGCAAACAATTTTATTATTACGATGTTGATAAATGGCTTGATGAGCGGGGGTCTGATCCTTTCCGGGAAGCCTCCATTAAAAATCCCATTCGTAATGACCACTGGCATCATATGTACAATGGTGACATTATTTCCATGCCTGATAAATGGGAGTATCCCTGGTACGCGGCTTGGGACCTTGCATTCCATGTTCTTTCATTGACCCTTGTTGATCCCGATTTTGGAAAATCCCAGTTGAAATTAATGTTGCGGGAAAGGTACATGCATCCCAATGGGCAGATGCCCGCCTATGAATGGAACTTTGGTGATGTTAATCCCCCAGTTCACGCCTGGTCCACGATTTTCACCTATCGCCTTGAGAAAGCGCAAAAGGGAATTGGTGACCGGGAGTGGCTTAAAAGTTGTTTTCAGAAACTACTGTTGAATTTCACCTGGTGGGTCAATCGTAAGGATCGTTCTGGTAAGAATGTGTTTGAAGGGGGTTTTCTTGGATTGGACAACATCGGGGTTTTTGATCGCAGTTCCGCTCTTCCCACGGGAGGTTATCTGGAGCAGGCCGATGGAACGGCATGGATGGCTTTGTATTGTCAAAACATGCTGGAAATCGCAGTGGAACTCACTTATACAGATCCTGAATATTCTGAAATGGTGCTTAAATTTGTCGAGCATTTCCTTTGGATAGCAACTTCCATGGGGCATGTTGGAAGCAGTTCCGGTATGTGGGATGAGGAGGATGGTTTCTTTTATGATGTCCTCAGACTACCGGATGGCAGCTCCCAGCGTTTAAAAGTTCGTTCCATGGTGGGATTGCTACCCTTATGTGCCACCACGATTTTTGATGGCAAATTCAATGATAGATATCCTGAACTGGGTGAACGATACAGGCAGTTTCTGGATTCCAGGCCCGAGCTTCGCACCAGAATCCACGATCCCTTAAAAATTGGAATTCATGGTCATCGTCTTGCCTCAATTCTTGATGAAACCAAATTACGCCGGGTTTTGGCGAAAATGTTGGATGAAAATGAGTTTTTAAGTCCCTATGGAATTCGTTCATTATCCCGATACCATGCGGACCATCCGTATGTGATAAATTTCGGAGGGAAAGAATATCGTGTTGGCTAT
>SXGQ01219257.1_pt1 | contig 25385 bp, 18 predicted proteins | sample 3178371 | NCBI WGS metagenome assembly SXGQ01 (sample SAMN11356859, study PRJNA531348) | freshwater metagenome | isolation source: freshwater sample F1-20 | place: China: Fuxian Lake, Yuxi | collected 2017-12-25 | reverse complement strand
CTCTGTTGGGGTTTGAATATGGATGCGATCTTTCGTATAGAATTGTCGTTCTTCTTCTTTCCACATCAATGAAGGCGTTGTGAGAGTTGTGTTTGTACTATCCGAGCGTACAAAAACATTACCTTTTGCAAACATATCTCTTGTTTCTTCATTGATTGTAGCACTTTTAGCAGTGAGAAAGCCTGCTGGTTTCGAGCGAGCATTCATGAACTGAACAAATACATTTGAATCAAGCAATGTTTCATTTCTGGATTCAAATACTCTTGCTTTGCCTGCCTTTAACAGGGCTCTTACTCTTGTAGAGTCAGAAAAAGCCATTGAGAATTCCCATATCTCATGGGTTGGTATCATCACAGGATCTAATGTGTCTTTAATGACTGCTTCGGGTTGCCTTGGTGTATCAAAGCATGAAGACAAGAAGAGAAGACTTGCCAAGCAGAAGGATATATTATTCAAAAGAGTTGATGACATGTCGTAATTGAGCTAATTCATGCAAGAAACTTTTCATGTGTATGAGAGGGAATTGAGTGGCTGAATCAGACAATGCCTTCTCAGGTTGTGGATGTGTCTCTATGAATATACCATCAATTCCAACTGCCATAGCTGCACGGGCAAGTGGTTTTATGTATGCACGCAAGCCTCCTGACTGATCACCACCACCAGGTAATTGCAGTGAATGAGTTGCATCATACATAATTGGATGCCCGGTTTCTTTCATGATGAGCAAAGAACGGAAATCAACCACCAAATCATGATATCCAAATGTTGTCCCTCTTTCAGTAAGCCAAACTGAGCTTGCTCCTGCTTTTGAAGCTTTTTCAGCTTGCTTTCCTATATCATCAGGAGCAAGAAATTGTCCTTTTTTGATGTTCACGATTTTACCTGTTGAGCCTGCAGCTTGTAAAAGCTCTGTTTGTCTGCATAAGAAAGCAGGTATTTGCAATATATCTACATATTCGGCGGCAATCTTTGCTTCAGGAGATTCATGTATATCTGTAATTGATCTTACGCCATGAGCATTTGCAACAGCTTGTATATGCTCTAGTGCTTGTTCATCACCAATTCCTGTGAATCCATTTATGCTGGTTCTATTTGCTTTTCTATATGAAGCTTTAAAGACAAAGTCAAATTGACAGTCTTTAGCAATCGGTGCAATTGTCTCGCATACTTGGTATAACAGTTCAGGTGATTCAACAACACAAGGTCCTGCTATAAGCGTGAATGGCTTTTGTAAAGAACTCATAAGTATGTTTCCAATTCCATTTCACTTTCAAGATAAACTTCTCTTCCTTTTGAGCCATTGGGTGAGCCAACGATACCCGCAGATTCAAGTTCATCCATTATTCGAGCTGCTCGTGCATATCCGACCTTGAGATATCTCTGCAATAGCGATGTTGAACCTTGTTGATGACGGATAACTATTCTTGCGGCATCCACAAATAATTCATCCCTTGAATCACTTCCACCTCCACCCCCGTTAGATGATTTATCTATTGCAGTTGGCAACATATAGGGGGTTGTATACCCTTGTTGATTTGCAATATGCATACAAATATTCTCAACTTCATCGGTGGACAAAAAGCTATTTTGAATACGTACTGGCTTTGGAGCGCCACCGGGTAAATACAGCATATCTCCATTACCAAGTAATTGATCTGCTCCGGGTCCATCAATAATTGTTCTTGAGTCAATCTTCGATGCGACCTGATATGATATTCTAGCAGGGAAGTTAGCTTTAATCAAACCTGTAATGACATCAACGGAAGGTCTTTGTGTGGCTATGATCAAATGTATACCAACAGCCCTGGCCAATTGTGCCAAGCGGATAATGGGTTCTTCAACTTCTTTTCCAGCTGTCAGCATGAGATCAGCCAATTCGTCTATTACGCATACGATATAAGGTAATTTCTTTAGTTCAAGTTCACTGTCCTTGAATTTACCTTCTTTCAATTTAGTATTATAATCTACAATATTTCTTTGCCCTACTTTTGCAAGAATATCATATCGATTCATCATTTCATTGCAAAGTGACTTTAAAACTGCCACTGCATTTTGAGGCATAGTGATTATATGCTCATCTACATCAGGTGAAAGAGCAAGGAAGTGATTTCTCAATAGACCATAATAGGTCATTTCAACTCTTTTAGGATCAATGATGACAAATTTCAGGTCTTTGGGATGCATTTTGTAGAGAAGCGAACAAATCACGGTATTGATACCAACACTTTTACCTGCACCTGTTGAGCCAGCAATCAATAAATGGGGCATTTTTGACAAATCGGCACAATACACTTCGCCAGATATTGTTTTTCCAAGGGCAAGCGGCAAGCGTTGTTCCACATCATGAAATTTAGAAGATTTTATGATGCTACTAAATAATACCATTGATGGATTATGATTTGGAATTTCAATTGCAACAGTTCCACGCCCGGGAACAGGAGCAATGATTCTTATGCCACGTGCTTTCAATGCTAAGGCAATATCATCAGAGAGATTTTCTATTTGCGAGATCTTTATTCCTGCTGCAGGTACAAATTCATATTGAGTGACTACAGGACCGGGCGTCACTTGCAAATCATTTATTTCAATTTTAAATGTACGAAGCTTTTCTTGTAGCAAACGAGCATTTTCTTTTAGTTCTTCATCATCAACTTTAATCACATGCTCATGTTGCTGAGTAAGGAGGTCTAATGTAGGTGCATCATAATCAATTTCTTCATCATGAATCATGGACTGTACTTTTGCTATTTCTTTTTCGCTCATATCTTCGGTATTTACTATCGGATCTTGAACGTTCAAAGTCAGTAAGGGTTCATCCTCTGTTAAATTATGCTTGGGTTGCACTACTTCCTTTTTGACAGGCACTTCAACTGTTGGAAGTGCCTCTGTTTTCTTTGGGAGAGGTCTTTGTTTGCGGGTAAAGTTAACAAACATGGGTTCTTCATCTTCCAATAGTTCATTCCCTCTGATAATTACAGGGACTTGATCGCTTTGTGAATGAATTATGGTTTCGTTTTTACTTAACCCTTGCGTTCTTTTACGGATGATACGTGCAGGTTCTTCATCAGTATCAGGAGATAACATTGCAAAAGAAGATTGTACTTCTGAAGTAACTTCTTCGACTGTTTCTTCATTAAGCGTCTGAGTTTGCTTTTTTCTTTGAGCAAAGTCTATTGCTCTATCCACAATCATGGAGATATTCATGAAAGCTGTGATCACTGCATTCACAGAAGTTTTTATGGAAATGCCAAATCCTAATGTGATCGTCAAAAACAATACAACCATGAATGTGAGAAGTGCGCCAATTTTCCCTAAAAAAGAAGCCAAGACATGCGATTCGAATTGTCCAATCAATCCACTCCATTCATATGGAATCTTTGGAATGATCAATTGCATAGTGCCGAATAAGCCAGAAAACAAAATAGCAATTAAGGTAATGAGGCCGGTAAATTTGAAGGTCTTTGAAGTTATGCGTTCCGAAAAGAACACATCTTTTGCCCATAGAAAACCCAAAAAGGGAACAATGATAGCAAAGTAACCAACTGTTCCATTGAACATTACATGTGAAAACACGGCCCCAAATAATCCTAGCCAATTTTGCGTCGTGTCGGACTTTGCTTGAATTGCAGGATCCCCCTTTAATACAGAAATAATGTCATAGATAGTCATGTCTGCATTAGCTTCATCTTTTGGGGTGTAAGATATGAGCGACAATAGCAGTAGGAGGCTGCTTAATGCCATAAAGATTCCAAGGATGTGCATAGCCATTGCACGATGAGACTCTTGCTCCGGTTCCGGTTCCATGTTCTCTTGTTTCTTGGATTTTCTTGGTTTTGATACAATCATATCTTCTTCATCGGAATCAAACAATGAGTCTATGATTGAATTTCGCTTTCTGTTTATGACAATCGAGTCAGGAGGCAAAGCCATGTGAACCTTCCTTTCAATATGCTGTTATGTTGAAAATGCTGCAAACATGCCATTCTTATGGCATTTATTACTACTCAAAAACTGTGCCTTTTTCGGGGGAATTGAAGAAAATACAAGTAAGGAATTGAAAAATATTTCAAAGTGCCATCAAAGAAACCGTGGAAATAGGAACTTTCTGATATATTTATGAATTATTATTGCATATTTCACCATAATTATACTGGTTAACCATGATAAAGCAAGCACCTTCAGACATTGGATTGCATGAGCTTTTACAAAAGAGATGGAGCATTCGTTCATTTGATCAAAGAAATCTGTCCTTTCAAGACATTGAAAAATTGTTTCAAGCGGCTGCATGGTCTTCCAGCAGCATGAATGAACAACCATGGAGATTTGTATATGCAGAGAGAGGAAAGGGGCATTATGACGACATTCTTTCTGTGCTCATGCCTGGCAATGCATTGTGGGCTTGCAATGCCCCGCTATTGATTGCAGTATTTGCAAAGAAGTACTTTTCTGATGGAACTACCAATCTTCATGCATGGCATGATGTTGGTGCGGCATGCATGTCATTGTTATTGCAAGGGGTTTCTCTTGGGATCTATGGTCATCAAATGGGTGGATTTGATCGCGAAAAAGCCAAACTTGTATTTGGAAATTCAGATGATTATGACATTGTTTCAATTATGGCTCTTGGATATCCAGGTGAAGCTGATGCATTGGAGGAACCGTTTAAAACACGTGAAACTACTCCAAGGGTAAGAAGAACACCCGAATTATTTGCCTTTACTTCATTTGAACAATTGTAAAGCTACTCTTCATCGGATGAACGTAATTTTTCAAGAGAAGAAAAGTCTTCAAGAGTTGTGGTATCTCCAGAAATTGTTCCCTGAGAGACAATTTCTCTGAGTAATCTACGCATGATCTTTCCGCTTCTGGTTTTTGGTAATCCCTCTGTGAAGCGAATGTCTTCCGGTTTAGCTATAGCGCCTATCTCTTTTGCAACATGGTCTTTCAGTTCTTGCTTTAACGCCTGTATATCTACAGGACGGTCTTTCATGACCGTTACAAATGCTATAAGTGCATTGCCTTTGATTTCATCTGGTTTCGCTACGACTGCTGCTTCAGCCACGCTTGGATGTGAAACTAGTGCGCTTTCTATTTCCGCGGTGCCCAATCGATGTCCTGAAACATTGACAACATCATCAACTCGGCCCATGATCCAAAAATATCCGTCATCATCCTTTCTTGCACCATCTCCGGTGAAGTACATTCCTTCATGATGATCATTCGGAGGAAATTCTGACCAATACACTGCTTCATATCGAGCATCATCACCAAAAATGGTTCTTGCCATTCCAGGCCACGGATGTTTGATTACTAAATAACCTCCTACATTTGAAGGCGTGGGGTTGCCGGATTTATCGACAATGTCTGCTAGTATACCGGGTAAAGGCATTGTTGCTGTTCCAGGTTTCGTGGGAACTGCTCCGGGTATTGGAGCAATCATGATGCCTCCTGTTTCGGTCTGCCACCATGTATCAACAATTGGACATCGTTCATTGCCAATGATTGAATGATACCACATCCATGCTTCCGGATTTATTGGTTCGCCAACGGTTCCCAATAAGCGTAAAGAGGATAAATCAAAAGCATTGGGGATTTGATTTCCGGCACTCATGAATGCACGGATTGCTGTAGGAGCTGTATAAAGAATAGTTGCTTTATGATATTGAATCAATTCCCATATTTTTCCGGGATGAGGATGATTGAGTGCTCCTTCATAAATAAGGATTGTCATCCCATGCATCAATGGTCCATATACAACATAACTATGCCCTGTTATCCAACCAATGTCTGCTGTACAAAAATATACATCGTCTGGTTTTGGATCGAAAACAAGACCAAAAGAATAATGAACATGTGTTAAATATCCACCAGTTGTATGGACCAATCCTTTAGGCTTTCCTGTTGAGCCACTTGTATAAAGATAGAATAATGAGTGTTCGCTTTCAATATGAAGAGGATCGCAAACAACTTCATGTGAAGTGAGCAGTGAATCCCAGTCATGAAATCGAGGCGTTTCTTGCTTGTCACTTTTGGGCAAGTCTTTTGAAATCACCTCGCGAATACTGGGGCATGATTGAAGAGCGGAAAAAACTGCATCATATAAAGGAATATCGCTACCTCTTCGCTTAGTTATGGCTTGAGTGATCACGCATACAGATGATGAATCATTAATACGGTCTCGCAAAGCTTCAGCAGAGAATCCTCCGAAAACCACATTATGAACGATACCAATTCGAGCACATGCAAGCATTGCAATGATTGCTTCAGGGTTCATGCCCATGTATATGGTAACTGATTCGCCTTTCCTGATTCCTAGCGACTTCAGTGATGATGCAAATCTTCCTACCTTATTGTGCAGCTCGGCATAGGTTAACTCAATTTTATGTCCGTCTTCTCTTTCCCATATAATGGCTTTTTTATTCTTGTATTCAGTACCGAGATGAATATCCAAGCAATTAAATGATGCATTTATAGTTCCTTCTTTGAACCATTGTGCTTTAGGGTGTTTCCAATCGAGGATGGTATTCCATGAAGAAAACCAATGAATGCGTTTTGCTTGTTTACTCCAATGTTCAAGAATATCGAATTGTGCTTCTTTTAATAATGAAGAATATTGATCCATTGAGGATATTTCAGCATTATCGGAGAATTGCTTTGGAGGTTGAAATAATCTGTGTTCTTGCAGTAGAGAAGAAAATGAGTTCATGTCAATTCTATGCAGACGGTATTGAAAAGAAAAAAAAAGCAGATCCGAGATCTGCTTAAAGAATGCTATTGAGTACTAGCGTAATTTTTTCATTAAAGAAATCATTTCAATGGCTGCCATGCCGGCCTCCGCACCTTTATTTCCTGCTTTTGTACCCGCTCTTTCTATGGCTTGTTCGATTGTGTCTGTAGTAAGAACTCCGAAGATGCAAGGTATGCCGGTATCCAATCCAACTTGAGCAACACCTTTTGAAACCTCTGATGCAACATAATCAAAATGAGGTGTAGCTCCTCTGATGACTGCGCCCAAAGTTATGATTGCATCATATTTTTTGGATTTGGCCATAGTTTGAGTGATTAGTGGTATTTCATAGCAACCGGGGCAATAAGTCAGTGTGATTGACTCTTCTTGTATTCCATGCCTTTTTAAAGCATCAAATGCACCTTGAACAAGATTATTGACAATGAATCCATTCCAGCGCGCAGCAACAATTGCTATGCGAGCAGAATTACTCTCGAATGTACCTTCAATGACAGTTGCTTTCATGATGTTCAACTCAATGTTTCAAATATGATTGTATGGCATCGATTGCATTCATGCCAATGGTGAATGTTCCAAAATTAGTTTCATCATATTCACGACTACCATGAAAATCTGATCCTCCAGTCCACAGAAGGCAATATTGATCAATGATTGACCGATAATATTGCTGTGTTTCAGGTGAATGAGAGGGATGAACTACTTCTATTCCATCAAGACCTTGTTTGATGAAACGTGATAAAACTTGTTGAGGAAGATATCTTCCTGGATGAGCCAAGACTGCAACGCCTCCGGCATCGTTGATTACTTTTATTCCAAGTTCTACGGGGAAGTTCCACTTAGGCTCATAAGCAGGTTTCCCAAAGCTCAGATATTTGTCAAATGCAGATTTCAAATCACCAATGAATGAATGATCAATCATGACTGCTGCAATATGAGGCCTTGCGACAGGTGCTTTTCCGGCTTTGGCCAAGACATCATTCATCGTAATGGGAATATTCACATTGTTTAATTTTTTGATGATTCGTTCAGCTCTTTTCTCTCGCTCATGTTTAAACATGGTGAGGTAATGATTCAATTGAGGATTATCAGGGTCAGTAAAATATCCAAGTAGATGATAATCTCTATTCTGTTCATAACAGCTAAGTTCCAAACCTGGAATTAATTCAATTCCAATACTATTTGCATATTCCAATCCATGAATATAACCCTGCATTGTGTCATGATCTGTAATGGCTAGTGCATGCAGACCTACCTTTTTTGCCTTATCCAACAGATCCTCTGGGGATAAAATCCCATCGGAATAAGTGGTATGTGTATGTAGGTCAGCTGAAAAAGACATTATGAACTCATAGCTTGTAATTGTTCGAGAATCGCATCGACGGTTTGTTGAACTAATTGTTCTGATTGTATTGCAATATGAATACGTTCTTGTGTTTTACGATTTTTCATTTCCAATTGACCTTGCAGGAGTCCTTTTTCGCCAACAATCAATTGGATGGGTAGTCCTATTAAATCTGCATCATTGAATTTTATACCGGGAGATACATCCCGATCATCAAACAATACATCAATGCCGGATTGTTCCAAGGCATCATGTATAGATATGCAAGCATTTACAACATCCTGAGACTTATGCAATCCCAACCCTATCAAATGTACAGTGTATGGAGCAATTGCGATTGGCCAGCATATTCCTTTGTCATCATGATGCTGTTCTATGGCACAGGCAATTATTCTTTCAAGCCCAATGCCATAAGAACCCATAATTATAGGTTGTTCTTTACCATGTTCATCGAGAAATACCGCATTTAATGCTTTGGAATATTTAGTTCCAAGTTTGAATATATGCCCAACTTCTATTGCATTGACAATACGCAAAGGGTGTCCACCATGAATACATGGCTCGCCATCGAGAACAGTTCTAAAATCTGCATACCCTGAAATAGTGCAATCTCGGGTAATATCAATGTTCTTATAGTGATAACCATCTTTATTGGCACCACTAACTAGTCCATTCGCATCTTTTAACAGATTGTCTGCAATGATTGTAATATCCGATTTCATTCCGATTGGACCAATGGACCCAGCATGTGCACCAGTCAATGCAAACAATTCCTCTGGTTCTGCAGGTCTGCATTGAATTGCGCCAACATGCGCTTGAAATTTTGCTTCATTCAATTGATCATTACCACGCATCAAAATGAGATAGGGAGTTGAATCTGCGAAATAAACCACAGACTTTGCGCATCTGTTCACATCAAGTCCAAAATGCTCCACAAGTTCATCAATTGTTTTGGATTTGGGTGTGGCAAATTCTTCAAGTGGGGAAGCTGCATCTAATCGTTTGATCGGCTCGACAGCACTGACTGCTACTTCAATATTTGCTGCGTATCCTGAATGTTCATCAATAGCGCAGGTATCCTCACCATGAGGTGATTCAACCATGAATTCTTGAGATGCACTTCCACCCATGGCTCCTGATGAAGCACCAACAACAAAGAATTTTAATCCGCAACGTGTATAAATGTTTCTATATGCTTGTTCATGAAGAAGATAGCTTTTGTCCAATCCTTCAGAGGAATTGTCAAGTGAATATGCATCTTTCATTGTGAATTGACGACCTCGCAATACTCCTGATTTAGGTCGCGGCTCATTTCGAAATTTAGTCTGAATCTGATACCATATTTGTGGCATGTCCCTGTAAGACTTGATATGCTGTTTAGCATGATACGTCATGATCTCCTCATGCGTCGGTGCCAGTACAAGTCCTTCTCGATTCTTTATGTGAAACATGACATCACCCATGGCTTCAACTCTTCCTGTCTGCTCCCAAATATCTATCGGGTTAAGAGCAGGTAAGTGAAATTCCTGACCACCTATAGCATCCATCTCTTCACGAATGATCGACTGAACTTTTTTAAGTGAACGATATCCCAAAGGCAATTGCGAAAAAATACCTGCTGCAAGTTGTCTGATAAGTCCAGCCCTCATCATCAAAATATGAGATGGTATTTGTGCTTCAGCAGGTGCTTCTTTTAATGTAGGGGCGAAAATCCGAGACTGATACATATCTATGGTTTCTACAAATTATAATCTGGGTCTGAGAGGGAATATACGAATTTTAGGCAAAAAATTGTCTAGAAACTTGAATATATCACGGTTTTAGGGTACTGAATTCAAATGTATTTCACATTTTTGTTGAAAGGATTGATTATACTAATTTGTTTTTGAGTGATTGAAACATGCAAATCAACTACCTCTCTTTAGTTGTTTTATCTCTAATGTCCTTCAGTATAGCCAAATCATTGCCCCAGTTCAGTTTGATTTCTGGCAATAGATGCAATAGTTGTCATATAAATCAACAGGGTGGAGGAGGAAGAAATGACCTGGGATGGTACAGTTATAGAGATGTTGGTGCTATTGAGCCGGCTGAAGGAATCATGTCCGATTTTTGGGCCATTCAGGATTCAATCAGAAGTATGATTGGAGCGAAGTCAAATGTTGGTTTTGATATCCGTTTTCAATATATCAGATCACGTAATCCAAGTGCTGACGCTTCGTTTTTCCCAATGCAATTTTCGGTATATGGACAACATTCATTCACACCTTGGCTCGGAGTTGATGCAGCTTATAATATAGGTCCAATCAGATATAAAGGGCAATCATCGTGGTCAGGTTCTTTGCGTTTTCAACCTGGATTGGAATTGCCTCTATTGCGGATAGGAATGTTGCAGCCGACAATTGGTATTAGAAATGATGATCATACAACGTTGAATCGACAAATACCTGCTGATTGGCTAACGGATGAAGTATTGACTCCTTATTCTCAAATGACACTGATAGCTCCAAATTTTGCAGCACCTGGGATAGAAATAGGATATGAAGGTTTGCATTGGTTTAGTGTTCATGCAGGTGTATTTTCTAATTCTTCATTGAATGACAATGCAGTGACTAATGATTTAGATGCAAATCTTGCATATTCAACTCGAATCATGTTCTGGCCTCGCTTCTTTGAGAATACTGTAAATACATATGTAGGAGCATCTTTGTTAAAAAATGGTGATGTCTCAATCATTCAATATATGCTAGGAATTGGATTGACTGATCAACTGTCTTTCAGTGTTGAAGCTACTCAATCAGACATACATCATATTCGTAGCATAAGTACTGACAATCTTCAAAACTTGCCAGGATCATCAACTACATATACGACAGAGTTGATGTATCAAGTTGAAAGTTGGCTTTTTCCATATGTGCGAGCAGAATACGGAGAACTTCGAAATGATCAGAATATAGATCATACTATCATAAAGCAATTTGTCATAGGTGCACAGATATTTCTGTTGCCGAATATTGAATTTCGACCCGAGTATCGCATGTTTGATACATATCGCCCCGGAATAATTGGTAGATGGGGAGCACAGTTTCATTTATACTATTAATTGCACTTTCAATATGAAAACTGAAGAAAGACGTGATTTTTTAATTCGATCCATGCAAGGCATAGGATTTGTAATGTGTACAGGAACATTGGCTTCTCTGTTGCAATCTTGCGAAATGAATGAAGATTCACTCAACCCTGACATCACTACATTTCCTTTTGACATTGATCTTTCCAAGCCTGAATATTCGTCATTGGCTGTGATAGGTGGGGCAGTGTATGCTAATAATCCAGATGGGAATAATGGAAATGATATTATCATCATCAGACTTGAACAAGACCGCTTTCTTACAGTTACATCGATATGTACACATCAGGGATGTTCGGTAAATCTTCCTTCTTCAGATAAACCTACGCTATTTTGTCCTTGTCATTTCGCGGAATTTAGTCCACTGACAGGCGAAGTACTCGTGCAACCAAAGCTTGGAACAGCCAGTACTTTGCCGGTATTTAGAAATGAATTTGACAAATCAGGTAATAAGTTGACTGTTTACTTGCCTGGTAATGGTTGAATTGGATTTTTAACTTCAATTGATACTGTTCGGCAATAATATCGACCTTCAGGAAGGAAATTGTCGAATAGCATCTTTGATGCACCAATTCCTTTAGTTGATATGATGTTGATATTTGGTTGAATATTCCGCATGAATGATTCAACAGTTTTAGCCCTGGATTCCGATAATTCAAGATTATATGTTGCTTCGCCTAATTTGTCTGTTGATCCGGTTATACTCACTTTAGATTCGGGCATAATTTCCTGATTAAGAAAATTCTTCATCATGTTCTTGTTTTTTTCGGACAATGAACTTTGGTCATATTCAAAGACAATTAAGCTGAGTCTGCTTATCTCGAATGTATTATTTGTCTTAATGATAGGTTTAGTGGTTCTTGTGCTGAATGATTCCCCTTTTGTAGTTTGAGAATACAGTGTGATGTCAACCGAGTCATCTTGATTCATTACCTGATTTCCAATACCTGATATGACACCTGAATCTAGTGGAATGTCCAAATATTTCGGCGGGGCGCCAATTCCCTCAACACTCTTTAATAATATGCCATGATGTTGGATGTCGATTTTCCATGATTGAACAGCCGCAGATGTATCGGTTTGAATTGCTAATTGCATCAATTGTTGAAGAGGGATGTATTCATTGAATTTCGAATAAACCACGGGATCAAGAATATTAGGGTGAGATGACTCAATTTCAACTCTTCTATTTTCGGCATCTCCTTCAATATACTCTTTGTTGGATAGGTTGTCAGGTAGATCGCGTGCCTTTATCATAATTGCATTAGGATCAATATTCCAGTTTTGTACAAGTAGATCTTTTATCGACTTTGCTCTATCTAGCGCAAGATTTTTTCTAAGTTGTACATTTGACTTTTCTTTTCCATCAGTACTACCTATCAAAACCAATGTTGCATCGGGAATCTGTTGTAGCCTTCTGGCTATGATGCTTAAGATATTGTTATATGTTTCAAGAGTGTTTGATGATACTTGTTTTTCATCAAAATCAGGATTTATCTGTGACTTAATTGATCTTGGTATTATGGAACACGAATCAAAGAAAATGTATGGAAGAATAGGAAATGTTTGTGTAATTACTGTCTGCTGTAATTCCAAATCGGGTGCTTCCAATTGATCAAAATGAATGGGGTTGATGATGGCAATTGCCGGTGGAGGCGGAACTTCTTCCGGAATATCAATTGGTGGAGTAGGCGTTTTGATGATTACATCAAGAGGTCTATATGCAAAACCTAATCGAAATTCAAGTGAACTTGATTTCCAATCTTCATTCTTTAACAAACTCGAAAAAGAATGGACATATCCAATCTCGGGCATCAGAGAAAGTGCAGGCGTCAGAGAAAAATAACATCCTAATGATCCATTCAAACCAAGAAGATTATTTGCAAGAACATTGCCTTTTTCAATAATGCGAAATTTATCGGCTGGTGTAGTAAAACCAAGATGATCAGGAGATATAATGCGTTGAGAACGTTCATAGGTGTTTTCGGTTAATCCAAAACCAAATGTTGCGCCAAATCGTGTGAAAAAGGGAATATCCGGAATTGGATATATCGATAAACCAACATCGGCAATGATGCGATCAAGGCTTATTGTATATTGATTCCGAAGTTTTAGTGTGTCATATCCGGTTCCCGTTGAATTCAAAACATATAATCGGCAATCATCTGATGTTAATGAAGCAGGATGTTGAGCTAAATAGAACCTTCCTGAAACACTCATAAAAGAAGGCACAACCGTATATTCTCCAAAGAGACCTAGTGATATTCCATGAGATATGCCCTGTTCATAGGTCCCACAATACGGAGAACCTGGAAATACTTCCAATGTACTTTGATTGTATATAATGTTCGAACCAGCCATAATGCCAATAGAATATGGGGCCACTACACCATAGGTTGTGTCTGGTTCTTGACAATAAAGCGTAAAATGACAAAGAAAAGCGAAGAGAATAATCATGATTTTCATCACTAAGATTGTTTCAGTGGGTAAAATAGTAAAAAATATGAATTAGTTGTTTCGTAATTCAAGAGTGGCAATGCTCTCAACATGTGCCGTTTGGGGAAACATGTCGACAGGTATAATAGAGGTTATCTCGTATGATTCATGCAAGATGGCAATGTCACGAGCTTGCGTGGCAGGATTGCAGCTGACATAGACAATGCGTTTGGGTGAAATTTCAAGCATATGTCTGAGTAGAATCTCATGTACGCCGGCACGAGGGGGGTCTATGATGATGATATCTGGTTTTTTAAAGGATGTAAGCAATTCTATAGCAGCAGGAACATGTAAATCGTGGGCATAAAAATCACAATTTGCAATGGAATTCAGTGTTTGATTGTGCTTTGCATTTAGTATGGATGATTCAGATAATTCGATTCCAATAACATTTGCAGCTTTTTTTGCAGCAGGAAATGTAATTGTCCCAGCCCCGCAATATAAATCCCAAACCTGCGAATCTGAATCAATGTGAGCTTGCTGTATGATGTGATCTACAAACTGATCTAATTGATAAGAATTTGTTTGAAAAAACGAGAAAGGCGAGATAGTATATTTGATATCCAGAATCGATTCGGTGATATACAATGGTCCATCGGAAAAAACAATATCTCCTTGAGCCATTGGAGACCATGAGAGATTAATGCAATGCAATGCTGAAGTAATGAATGGAAAAAGCCGTCTAATCTGATGCCACCAAAGAATGAATGCTTCATCTTGTTTGGATATTGGATCCTGTGTAATCAACACAGCCATTAACTCACCAGAATATTTCGAGGTCCTAATGATGAGCGATCGTAGAAATCCTTCATGTGTTCTTGGATCATAACCCTTTACTTGAAGTTCTTCTGCTTTCTTATGTAAAGCATTGAGTAATACATTGCCATCAGTGGATTGCAGATGACATTCGTCAATGTTGATTATCTTGTCAAATCTTCCAGGAACATGAAGGCCAAATGCAAAACCTTTTCTGAATTCTTCATTGCTCGCTATTTGCTCTTCGGTCAACCAAGCGGATGAACCAAAAGAGAATTCCATTTTATTACGATAATTATATTGTTTGGGTGAAGGAAGAGTAGGGGAAATATGCGGATGAGAAAACTTTCCTATCCGTTTACATACATCATCAACTATTTGTCTTTTCCAATGAAGTTGCTGTTCATAATTCAAATGTTGCCATGAACATCCTCCACATTGAGTAAAGTAGTTGCAAGCAGGTTGAACTCGATCTGTAGAAGCATGAAGAATATCTTTGATGATACCCTCTGCATATTTTTTACGTTTTTGTCTGATTTCGGCATTGACTTTATCGCCCGGAGCGCCATATTTCAGAAAACGAACAATCCCTTCATCATTTCGGGCAATAGAAACGCCTTCATTTCCCAAACTCTGTATGGTCAATGTTTCAAAGACTCTTTCTTGCTGCTTTTTTCTACTCATGATGTAGATTTCGCATCATGTGTGTCATCATTATTTTTGTTTCTTCTTTGCAGAAAGAAAGCAAGGAGAAGGCTCAAAGTAGTTGCAATATTAACGCTAAGACTTATAGTTTTACCCATACCGAAAATATCGCTGTGATATGAGAATACGACTGTGTGCTTACCCGAAGGAACAATGACACCTCTCAGTGCATAATTTGTTTTGTAGGTCTCTGTGGGTTTTCCGTCAATCGTGCAAGACCAACCAACGGGTAAATACACTTCACTTACATGTAGAAAGTTGGTTCCGGGATTATCCGTTGAGATTGTAATCTTATGATTTTCGAAACCGATAACTGTTGCTTTTGCATTGACACCTGCTGGTTCAATGTTTGTAGCGAGGTCCTTTTCAATAAATGCGAGTGATTTTGGATTAAAGTCCCCATCTCGTAAATGATGTAATATGGATAGAGGGGTATCTTTTTTTACAGAATCAACAAAAAATGCTCTTGGGAGAACAGAAGCATTCTCATAAACCAATGTTGGCATAGCACCCTGATCAGTTTGCATGACGCCTTCAAAAACAGGTTTAACACCTTGAATCATTTGTTGGGGTGCAGAGATATATTTAACATTTAGAAGATTCATTAAAAAGAGATTGGTAATATAATTCCCACCTCCACCACCGGCAACATCGAGCAAATCTTGATAGACCCTCATTTTGGCAGAATGATATCCATGTACATTTTGCAATTTGAAATATGCTGGTATGTTTGTCTTACCCATGCTCATATACACCAAGTCTGCAACTCGGTAGAGAGACTTATCTTTTTTTATGAATGAAACAAACTCCGGCTCAGAAAATTCAGACTTAATGATATCGCCTTTATCAACTTCCATTGGTCTATATGCAACTCTCCATAGATCGATGATCAGATACAATGCAATCGCTGTATAAAAAAGACCCTTGGATAATGCACCACGTATGTACAAAATAGATAAGACAATAACTGTAATACCGATGAATGATGTGATCATCCAATCAGCTTTCATTTGTTCATAGAGGAATTCGAAGAGTTGTTCAGGTACTTTGTTGGCAGCTTGAACATCGGCGATATAACCTGATTCAGAGATCAAGAAACCGGAAACAAGCAACACAGACATACCTCCCAATATAGCTAGCATTGGCTTTTTGCTCTGAGCCCAACCTTGACTTCTCCAATCATTCAGAGCTGATAATCCATAACCAAACAGTATTGGAATGGCAAATTGCATTACGCATAATGCCATCATAGGTGCTCTGAAATTATTAAATCCGGGTAGATTATAATAGAATATGTCGAATATGAGTGGGAAGTTCTTTCCAAAGGAGAGAAATAATGATAGTAATGACAGCACAATGAGATAATGAATAAAAATCTCTTTCCGAAATGCATAAATTCCAAGAAGTGCAATGGCCAGTACTCCAATTCCCATATAATTAGCGGCATCGGTAAATGGCATCTGACCCCAATACGGTTGTACGATTTGCCCCTGTGTTGCTCCTTTGGGTTTATACTCCAACTTGCCAAAGCCAAAATAATTTGGAACAAGAAATGTTAGCGTTTCTTCGGGGCTAAAAGACCAATTCGTGGCATAGTCATAATCAAAGCCACCGGTATTGTCTTGTTTATTTCCAGCCAATTGTTCTATTGGTGCTGAACCTCTTGTTGAATATGGTTTATATTCAAGAACGCTTAAATACCGATCTGCAGACATACCGAATGCCAATCCGCCGGCCAGCATCAATGCGAAAGTTGAACGAGCTACACCTAGAAGAGACTCTTTTTTAACGATACTGGAAATCGCTGTTGCAATAAGATATAGAGCAAATGTGATTACTCCATAATATGCCATTTGAACGTGGGTGGATTCAACCAATACATGAACTGCAATGATTAGTGCTGATGCATGAAACAAAGACCATCCAGATCTTAAACGTTCAAGAAACAACAAAATGAAAGGGAACATGGCTAGTGCAATCGGCTTAGTGTTGTGGCCAATCATAATCCATGTAATGATGAATGTTGAAAAGACAGCAGAAAATCCAACCGCAAATGCAATGAATCGTTCTTTTCCTTTCGAACGCATAAGAAGATACATGCCTATTGCATAGACCATATAGTGAAAAGCAATTCGAGCAGCATCATTATTGAATATTCCAGCAAATAATTTAGCAGCACCAAAGTACAATGTGGCTAAAAAATCCCAAGATCGTTCACCGGTGGTCAGAAGAGCAGCGTAACTTGGGAGCCCACTAAATATATAGGGAAGCCATTGAGGAAATTCCCCTTGCTCTTTGGCTTCATTTAGGAACGTTTCAAAACTCGCAGATGCTATATTGTCTGAAGCATTGAAATTTCCGCCTGTAAAGAGGGCGGGACTAAGAAACAAAATGACTGATGCCATTAATGCAAGAATGAAAGACAAATCTCTGTATCGTTCAGGAATGAACAAAAAAGAACTGTTTGAAGCTGCTTTTGATGAATTTCCATTTGCTTTGGGCATATCTGACTCTCCGGTAAAAAAAAGCCGAATAATCAAATCTGACTATTCGGCTATTTCATTGATGATGATTAGAATTCCATTGAAGATAGTTTTTCCATTGTAGCTTTCACATCATTGGCTGATTTAACCAATGCCGCATTTTCATCAGCATCCAATGTGATTTGGAAGATATCTTCCATTCCGTTTTTACCAACTTTGATTGGTACACCTACTACCACATCATTTAAGCCATATTCACCATTGAGCATGACAGCGCATGGAAGAATTCTTCTTTTATCTTTGACAATACATTCAACCATTTGTACAGCAGCTGCGGAAGGAGCATAGTATGCACTTCCTGTCTTCAAATGATTAACAATCTCAATTCCACCATCACGAGTTCTTTGAACAATTGCATCAATTCGTTCTTTTGGCAATAATTCTGTGATGGGAACACCTGCGATCGTCGTATAACGGGGAAGTGGAACCATGGTATCGCCATGTCCACCCAATACGAACGCTTGAATGTCTTCAACGGATACATTCAATTCCATAGATAAGAAGGTGCGATAACGTGCGGTATCAAGAACTCCTGCCATCCCAAGTACTTTATTTCGTGGAAGACCTGTCTTTTTGAGTGTCACAAATGTCATTACATCCAATGGATTGGAAACAATGATATAGAACGCATTAGGTGAATATTTTGCTGCTTGTTCTGCACAAGATCCAACGATTTTTGCATTTGCTGCGAGCAAATCATCGCGGCTCATACCTGGTTTTCTTGCAAGCCCCGCGGTTATGATAACTATCTCAGAATCTTTTGTGTCTTCATAGGAGTTTGTTCCCAGGATCCTACAATCAGATGCTTCAACAGGCATGGACTCATACATGTCAAGACCTTTCCCTTGTGGAATTCCTTCTGCGATATCAAGTAAAACTACTTCTGTGGCGAGTTGTTTGTCTGCCAATCTTTGGGCAGTTGTTGCGCCTACATTTCCGGCGCCGATAACAGTCATCTTCATGGATAAGTCCTAGTAGTATAAAAAACTATATGAATAATTGTTGTAAGTCTTCTTCTGAAAAGATGGGTGAAAAATCTTTTTTCAATTCATCTATTGAACGCTGTTCTAAACTATACGATGCCTTTAACCATTGCATTGCTTCATTTGAATTGCCTAATAAAGCATTGACTCTTGCAGATTGATAAAGTAAATGTGCATTGTCTACATGATGTTGAATATATGAATCCAACATCTTCTTGGCTTCAGCATACTCTTGTAGTTCGATATAAGTATGTACGCAATCAATTACGCAGTCTATATTGTCCGGTGCTAATTGCAAAGATTGTTTATAACATATAATGCTCTCTTCAGGTCTGTGAATATTAAAGAGTGCATCTGCTTTTGCCTGCCAAACGTCCGCATATGATGGATATAGTGAAAGTGCTTTGTCATAATCTGCTATAGCAGATGCATATTCTTCCAATGCATCATGGCATGATCCTCTTCCATAATAAGACTCATAATGTAAAGGATCATGAACCAATGCCATGGAAAATGCCTCAATTGCATCTCTGAATGCACCTGTTTCTTCTAAAGTGCTTCCTAAATTATGCCATCCGGCAACATCTGTTGATTCATATGATAAAGCTGTTTTGTATGAATCAATAGCTTCAAGCAATCTCCCCAATGAACCCAAAGCATTGCCACGATTATACCAGGCACCTGAAAAGTCTTCTTTGATTGCAATTGCAAAGTCATAAGCTGATACAGCAGCATTATACTGCTCCAAATGACATAGAACCACTGCTTTGTTAAACCAAATAACATGATCGAAGGGTTCGATTTCTAAATATTGCTCATACCATATTAAAGCTTGTTCGTGATGTTCAAGGCAATCATTACAATACCCCAAATCAGAAAGGGCATGTTTGTGAAATTCTTCACTATTCACCAAGAATGTGAATATATTGATTGCATCTATATACATAGATTGCTTTTCGTAATATTGTCCTAATGCATACAGTACCTCTTCATTTCCAGGAAAAGTATCCATCAATGAGTGGTACATGAGCAATATTTCTTCTTTGGTGAGTATATGTTCCTGAAGCATTACATGTGTAATGTGAATGCCTGAATCATTTGGATTGAGCGCTTTTGCTTTATTGATAGAAATCAAAGCATTGGCTTTTTCATTAGCATGAGCTTGCGCAAGACTTTTAATATGCCAAGCATCGGAAGAATAGGGCGTCCTTTCTACAAGTACATCTGCAATGCGTAAGGCATCATTTTTATTACCTTCTTCAATGCAATAATGTACAAGTGCCTCCAATGTTTCATTATTTGGAATAGTCCCTTTACCCGTATCCAATACACGAATGCACCTCTTCAATACTTCGCGTAAGTATTGAGATTGTTGTTTTTTTGAAAATCCATCATCACCGTGTGGATACATAGTACTTTCAAGTGCATATTATTAGGGTTGGAATATTACAATGATACGAGAATGATGGCTCTTAGCCAAGAAAAACGGCGCTTTTGAAGCGCCGTTTTACCTCATTCTAAGACTTATTTATAAAATATTCTCAATTTCTAATGACAACAGGATAATCAATATCAATATCTGATTCTAAACTCTTGCGAATTCCATCTTTTGTTATTGAATCATAATAAGAGAGAACGATATTGATTTTTCCATTTTGATTGTCTCCAATCTTTGTCTTCACATCAAATTGTAGTCCAATTGGCAGATTGTTTTTGTCTTTGTCTGTTATTGACCACTCGATTAAACTTGCAAGAACCGAACTTGGCGTGTAGAAGAATTGATGTTCATATGAATCATTTAGTATTTCTAATGTAATATTGGTTTTTGGTGATTTAGATTCATTGTACAATTCAATGATGCCCTTATAGAGAGTATTAGATTGTAGTGAAATGGTATCAATCACACTTGGTAAAGCTCCACCGGGTCCATCAAGGTCTTTCCACATTGCTCTTACTGTATCAGTTGAATTGTTTTGATTTATTAATGTGACAATCACTGTGGTTGCATAATCATGATCATAATTTTGATCATGATCATGTTCTGTGATGCCACAGGATGAAAAAACCATTGATGTAGCAATGATGAGATGTATGGCAAAGAACTTATACATGTTGCTTTTCCTGATAAAATCATAAAATTGGAATTGTCATTCTTACTATGCAATTAAAACCTGTATCCATTGCGAAATATCTATACCGAGATAGATAATCTCTATATGCGAGATTTGTTATATTCTGAAAAGATAGATTTGCGGATATTCCTTTTAAAGGCCCATGAATTATAGTGCCTCCCAGATTGATATCATAAAGTGAATATCCGGGTGGTGGATTGGTATAATCCAAATTCGGATCAAATCGATTTTGCATCCGTACATGCGTCACACGAAACTCAATGAAAGCATCTCCAAACACATCCAAGAAAGATTCTCGGTGAGCATGCAGAGCGTTACTTATTCTATCCGAAGGCATCATGAATAGCGGATTACCGGTTGTTAGATTATCCCCTCGAATCATGGAACCTTGGAGCGAGAATGTCAGCCAATCATCTACTGTGTAGTCTCCTTGAAATTCTGCGCCATACATTACTGATTGAACTTGGTCATATCGAAATGTAGGAAAGCTTCCACGTACAGTTATTGTAGGACGAGCTCTATCAGGTTGTAGGAGAATAAAGCCATCGAATTGATTGTGAAATAGAGAGAAATCAAAGGAAATATTATGAGTGTCATAGAGTAAAGCAATATCCAAAGTCGTTGATTTTTCTGGTGATAAATCTCTTTTGCCAATCTCAAACTGTGCTGTACCATGATGAATGTCATTACTATACAATTCATTAACCTGAGGCGGCCTCCAAGTTTTTCCAATATTCATTGCAAGTCGCATATTATCAAGCACTTGCCACATGAAGCCACCACTGAATGAAGCACCTCCATAATTCAACACTGAATCATTGATCAATCTTGTAGGGGTTGAAAATCTATCAATAGAAATTGATCTTTTGTCAAAGCGCGCGCCACCACTAATTATGATATCATCAAACATCATGTTTGCAATGACATAAGCTCCCAATGAAGTCATAAAATAATCGGGAATCAATACCACTTTTCCTAGTCGCTTGTTCTGTTGAAATTGACTTGAAATTCCAATTGTGGCACTTATGAGTTCATCGACTTGTATGGACTTGAGTTTTATATCTCCGGAATATGTTTCCAAGAGAAGTCTCATAGCTGGTTTTACAAGTAATTGCTCCAATAGGTAAACAGAATCCTTGGGCACTCGTAAGTTATGCGCGTCAAACTCTGAACGATCATTGAATTGCCATCCATATGTTGCTTCAAGAAGACCCAATCCTTGAATGGGGATAGTACCTTGAATACTCAGGAGTCTGTGCTTGATCTGTTGCTTAGGAAAATCAATGTCATATGTGAAATCATACTCCTGTAATGGATGCCCAAGTTCAATTGCTCTTAGTAAATCACTTGCATTTGATATATGACTTCCTTTGAAAATGCCTAATTCGGTATCGAAAGAACTGGTTGTAAACTGAATCGACTCGCCTGAGGAAAAGGAGTATTTACCCTGCAATTGCCCATTCAATTCAGTAAAGCCGGTATTCCCAAGTACATAATCAGTTGTTCTGGCATTTCCTGCTTGTTTAGCAGTTAGCTGAGCTCGTAATCCAAAAGCATCATTACTAATGAAACGTGTACCCCATGATAAAGAGGGAGATATAGCTCCTTGCCAATTATTGGATTGGCTTTGCAATGTAATGGATGAGTGCAAATGAGCTGTATCGGCTATGTCCGGCGGAATGATACGTATCATTCCACCCATTGCACCAGGGCCATACTCAACTCCTGCTGCACCTTTTAATATCTCGATCGAACCAATTGAAAAGGCATCGATTTCCGGAGCATGTTCTGAACCCCATTGTTGTCCTTCTTGAGCTATACCTGCATTTGAAATCAAAAGTCGTTGACTATGCATTCCTCTTAATACCGGTTTCGAAATGCTTGGACCCGTTTGAAGCGTATGTAGTCCGGTCACTCTCTTTAGTGTTTCACCGAGCGTTTGCCCACGATGTTTGTCCAATGTCTCTGTCTTAATGATATTGACATCTTGTGAAGCAATTCCATAAACTGAATTACGATCTCCCGTTACTTGCACAGCTTTGCCCTGAAATTCCATAGGCTGCATGGTGAACGTCAAAGAAGTATCATTACTTGAAGCAGGAATGGTGATAGTACCTCCAATATATCCTGCTTTTGAAAAGCTGATAGCCTGTTCAGTATTCGAAATGAAAATATCAGCATGGCCCGCAGCATCGGTCATGGCGCCATTATTATATGTGGCAATCCGGACAGAAGCTAATGGTTTTTTGCTGTGCTGTTGAATATGTATTGTGCTAATATGGAGTGTACGTGTTTGGCCAACAAGTTGTTGTGCAGATATAGAACACAGTAAAATAAAGAGCACAATACCAGAAAAATAATACATGATATTGCTCCAAAAAAAGTGAAATTCACATGTGAATCACACTAAGGGTGGAGCGCGAGAAGATGCTCTTTCTAAGAAGTAATTTGAAGAGAATTGGAATGGAGAGTCGATATAAGGCAATACTGTGCAGGCATTGACAATTGATATTTCGATTGTCATCGTTGACGCAATCTGAATAATTGCATCGCATAGGTCACAATGATGTGCTTTCTGAACTTGTTTGATATCTAGTGAGAGTTGTTCATGTTCATGATGTTTAGGATGAAAATGTACTGCAAAGGCCCCAATTTGAAGAATTAGGGCCAATGAAGTCTCTATCGATATGAACATAGATCGAATCAATTAAAACTCAATGGTTGATTCATTCATTTTTTCAAGATTCTGTACAATGGCACGAAGACATGATGATGCCAGTACTCCATCAATCACTCTGTGATCGTATGTTATGGATACATACATCATTTGACGTATTGCAATCAAATCTTCGCCATTTACCTCGCGAACTACAGGTCTTTTTTGTACTGCATAAATACCAATGATTGCAGTTTGTGGCTGATTTATAACAGGCGTTCCAAAAAGACTGCCCCATGCACCCATATTGGTCATGGAAATTGTTCCTCCGGATATTTCATCAGGAGATAATTTTTTGCCACGAGCTCTTTGAGCCAAATCATTGATGGATCTGCTGATGCCACCAAGATTCATCATGTCGCTGTTCTTGATGACGGGAACGATCAAGTTGCCATCATTCAATACAGTTGCAAATGAGAGATTAATCTTCTTGTGACGGATGATATTACTGCCATCAACACTTACATTCACGAGTGGGAATTGTTTAACTGCATCAATGATGGCTTTTGCAAAGAACGGAGTCAGTGTGAGCTTGAAACCTTCCCTTTGCTCAAAAGCATGTTTATTTCTTTCTCTAAAGTTCACAAGCTGTGTAACATCAGCTTCGCCAACGCTTGTAACATGAGGAGATGTTTGCTTGGAACGGACCATATGATCAGCGATGATCTGTCGAACGCGATCCATTGGAATAACTTCAACATCTTGACCCCATTGTGCCAATGTTCCGGAATCAGCTGGTTTGGCAACATAAGTTTGCACAGGGGCCGGTGCCGGAGTTGGAGTTTGTACGGGTGTAGCAATTACCGGTGCTGGAGTTGGAATATTCTGTGGTGTCGGCATTGCTTGAGAACTGCCTCTTTTCCCGATATAAGAAAGTATGTCATTCTTTGTAACCCGACCTTCCATTCCTGAACCTGTAATCGCATCCAATTCTTGCAATGAAACACCTTCGGATTCTGCAATGGTACGTACCAATGGAGAATAGAAGCGTGAACCACTTGTTCTTGGAATGGATGTGATTGGAGCAGATTGCTCGCTGTGAACCGGTGCCACTTGTATAGGAGCAGGTTGAGCTTGAATTGTTGGGGTGACTGGTTGAGGTATTGGTGCAGGTGCAGGGCTGCTAGCTACCGATGCGCCAGCCGAACCTAAACGAGCGATGACAGCTCCTACTTCTACAGTATCTCCTTCTGCTGCCAATAATTCAGTTAGTGTACCAGCAACAGGTGAGGGTACTTCAGTATCAACTTTATCCGTTGAAATTTCTAGTAAAATTTCATCTCTATCTACAGAATCACCCGGCTTTTTGAGCCAGCGAAGAATTTTACCTTCTTGAATTGATTCACCCATTTTCGGCATTACAACATCTGTTTTAGTACCACTAGGTGCAGCAACTGGTGTTGCAGCAGGAACAGGCGCTTGTTGCACCTGTGAAGGCTGAACCGTTTGTTGTGGAGCAGGGACCGCCGGAGCAGGAGCAGGAGCTGCAACTGAAGCATTGGCATCAGTATTTAACTCGGCTATGATTGTTCCTACTTCTACTGTATCATTTTCTTGTGCCAAGATCGCTGTCAATATGCCGGCTGAAGGTGATGGTACCTCGGTATCAACCTTATCCGTGGAAATTTCCAAGAGGATCTCGTCGCGTTCGACTTTATCGCCGGGCTTTTTCAACCAGCGTAAAATTTTGCCTTCCTGAATGGATTCGCCCATTTTTGGCATCACGACGTCAACTTTCATCTACTGTTCTCCTAGAAGCGGTGTGTAATATCATAGGTGATGGAATAATGGCAAATTAGCGAAATTCCGTAGATTTACCAATGATTCTAACAGTCAT
>SXGQ01816659.1_pt1 | contig 25388 bp, 15 predicted proteins | sample 3178371 | NCBI WGS metagenome assembly SXGQ01 (sample SAMN11356859, study PRJNA531348) | freshwater metagenome | isolation source: freshwater sample F1-20 | place: China: Fuxian Lake, Yuxi | collected 2017-12-25 | reverse complement strand
TGTCTCCGGTCGGGGCTACGCCCCTCCCTCCGACACACCACGCGGACTGTTCCCCAACTCTCTCATGAGCACTGGTACAAAAACTGGGGAGGGGTCACCGGGGGAAACAACGCGGGTTTCCAAGGTCGATGATTTCCCCATACTGCTCAGGCAGACTCGCTCCGCCATGTCCGCATGGAGTCCCATGTCGTGTTGAAAGCCTACGCCGGTCACTGGGGTCTCGTGACCGGGGCCTCCTCGGGAATCGGCGCGGAGTTCGCCCGGCAACTGGCCGCCCGGGGAATGCATTGCGTGCTGGTGGCCCGGCGGCGGGATCGACTGCAGGCTTTGGCGCAGGAGCTCCAGACGGCACATGGCATCCGCTGCGAGATCGTGTCCGCCGACCTGTCCCAACCGCATGCCGCCCGCGAGCTGCTCGCCGAGGTGTCACGGCGTGGCGTCGCGGTGGAACTGCTGGTCAACAACGCGGGTTTCGGGATGGTGTCGTCGCTGGAGGAGACCGACATCGGACGGGCCCTGGAACTGATCCAGGTGAACGTCACATGCCTGACGGAGTTGACGCTCGCGACGGCCAAAGAGATGGTCCGCCGCGGGCACGGGGGCATCATCAACATCGGATCGATCGTGTCGTTCCATCCCATGGCCTCTATGGGGGTCTACGCGGCGAGCAAGGCCTACGTGCTGCACTTCAGCGAAGCCCTGTGGGCGGAACTGCGGCCCCGCGGGATCACCGTGACCACGCTCTGCCCGGGAACGACCCGAACCGAGTTCTTCGAACATTCCGGCGTTCCCGGCTGGGCAGAGCGGAATCGCGGACAGGACGTGAAGACGGTGGTCCGCACCGGGCTCGAGGCATTCGACTCCGGACGGCAGTACGTGACCCCGGGTTGGATGAACTACCTGTTGACCCTCGCCGTGCGGCTGGCCACGCGGGCCACGGTGGTCACGTGGAGCCTGTCCGCCTTCCGCCCGCGGCGGACGTGAGCCGGTCGATCGGTGGAGGGCTGCCCGCGCTGGATCGACCGGTGGAAACGCCGCGGGGTTCCACGGTCGATGATCGTCGCATCCTGCTCTGGCGGAACTGTTCCACGGCCTACTAACTTACGGCTCCGTTTCGGTGACGAGGGATGGCACCTTCCGGGGCAACTCGACGTGATCTTCACCGCATCCAGCGCGCCCACCAGCGAAACACGTCGCACCGACCTCGATGCCCTGCGCAGCTTCGCCATGCTGCTGGGTGTCGCCCTGCACGCGACGCTGAGCTTCGTGCCGTTTCCCTGGTTCGTGCACGACACCGAACGAAGCGACCCGTTCCTCCTGCTCATCCTCGCCGTGCACGGCTTCCGCATGCCGCTCTTCTTCCTCCTGAGCGGCTATTTCACGATGCTTGTTTTCAGCCGCCGCGGGCTCGCGAGCCTGCTCGAGCAGCGGTTCACGCGGATCTTCCTGCCGCTGGTCATCGCCATGCTGACGCTCGTGCCGCTTGGCTGGGCGATCGAGGACTCCGCCCTGCGGACGAATCCCCTTGATCCCGCCGTGGCCGACGTGCTCTCGGGCGACGAGGCGACGGTGCGGCGGCGGCTCGCGTCCCCGGGTGCCGCCGATCGCAGGGACGCCTTCTGGGGCCAAACACCACTCGCCTGGGCCGCGATGCGGGGCGAACCCACGATCGTGGCGGCCATCCTCGACGCCAACGCCGACATCGACAGCCGCGATGTCTTCGGCAACACGCCCCTTCACCACGCCGCAGGCTTCGGCCGGGACGCCGCAGCGAGAGTCCTCATGGAGCGGGGCGCCGACACGGAAGCCACGAACGCGGTCGGCCGGATGCCCGCGGCGATGATGCATCTGCCAGCCGATCTCTACAGCGATTTGGCGCCCCTCATCGGCGTGCCCCCGGTCGGCATCGACGCGATTCTTGAAGGTCGTGAACGACTGCGTGCCCTCCTGCCCACGGGACCGAATCCGGAGGGCACGCTCGGCGGCCCGCTCGACCGGGCGACGCTCGCCTGGTCCGACGTCCTGTCGGCGGAATGGCTCCGCCTGCGCGTCGGTCCGTGGTCGCTGCACCTCGTGCAGACGAACGTCTTCTACCACCTCTGGTTCCTCTGGTTCCTGTGCTGGCTGGTGGCCGTCTTCGCGATCCTCGCCGTGACCGGCCTCCTGCCGACGGGCCGCCGCCGCTGGTGGCTCCTGGCGCTCTCGTGCCTGCCGCAACTCGTGATGGGGATGTCGGAGGGGGCCGACTACGGCCCTGACACCTCGTTGGGAATCCTGCCACGGCCGCACGCGCTCGCCTTCTACGGCTGCTTTTACTTCTTCGGCGTCGCCACGTTCGCCGCGGAGGGCCTCGGCACACGGCTCGGCCGCCACTGGAAGCTGCTCGTACCCACGGCGATCGTGCTGTTCGTGGTCGGCATCGCGACGATGAACGACCGGTTGCTCGCCAGCGTGCTGCAGCCCGCCTATGCGTGGGCGATGTCGCTGGGGCTGATCGGGCTCTTCTCCCGGTTCTGCTCCCGGCCCAGCCCGCTCGTGTCGTGGCTGGCCGACGCCTCGTACTGGATGTACCTCGTGCACCCGCCGCTGGTGATGCTGGCGCAAATGGTCGTCCGCACGTGGGCCATGCCGGCGGAGCTGAAGTTGCTCGTGGTGATGGCGATGGTGACACCGGCTCTGCTCCTGACCTACCGCTACGGTGTCCGTTTCACCGTGATTGGCCGCCTGCTCAACGGTCCGCGCGGCGTGGCCCGCGCATGAGCGCCGACAACCATGTGGCACTCACCCGGCGAGCCGCGGCCTGATCGGCACCCGGGCTTCGGTGCCGCACCGTCGAGGCACGAACTCAGCGCCGGGGCCGCCCATGCCCTCGAGACGGCGTAGGTGGCCAGCGAAGCCCGGAGGGCGGAAGCGCGGGCACCTCCGAGCGAACGGAGGTCGGGATGACCGGAGTGAGCGTCCGACGAGAGGGTGTGGGCGGCCCTGAGCCGCGAGCCGGGGCCACCCATGCCCTCGAGACGGCGTAGGTGGCCAGCGCAGCCCGGAGGGCGGGAGCGCAGGCACCTCCGAGCGAACGGAGGTCGGGATGACCGGAGTGAGCGTCAAGCGAGAGGGTGAGGGCGGCCCTGAGCCGCGAGCCGGGTAACTTCCGCCACCGCACGAAAAATCGCACACGTCGAACGAGCAGACTCTGGGGAGAGTTCGCCCGGTCAGGATGCGAGGATCGTCGACGGGGGAGAGCCCCGGCGTTTTCACGGGTCGCTCGAGCGGACAAAGGTCGTGGATGACTTGGTCCACCGACCACTAGACTGGACGAAACCGCCCCGCCGCCCAGGCGGTGTCCCCTTCCTCGCCGTCCGCGTTTGCAGGACGTACGCCAACGCCCGTGTCCATGACGACCGTCACCCCACCCGCTGGCCGGAAGGCCCGCGGCACACTCGACGACTTTCTGGCAGCCGACGACATCGCGCCGCTGTCCCACGTCTCCGATCGCGATTGGGATGCGCTGCGGCGCGAGGCGGGCCGGCACCTGGCCTGGCGGTTCTGCACGCTGAGCAACCTCGTCGCCTACCGCGGCCGATTCGCCTTCGACGCCATGGGCTTCGCCTGGGGCGGCATCTATCGGACGCTCCTGGTGAGTTCGATCGTGACCACCTCGTTCCGCAACGAGGGCCATTTCCGGGCTGGAGACCGGGTCGGCGGCACGAGCGATTTTTTTTCCGGGGCGTTCGCGTTCGCCCGGGCCTCCGCCGAGTTCGACGAGATCGTGCGGATGGTGAACCTCCGGCACCACGTCGCCGGCGTCGTGACCCCGATCGGCGGTGGCGGCGTCCGCGTGCTGCCCGACTACGAGGCCGACTACGCCTATGTCGCCACCGCCTTCATCGAGTCGATCCGGCGGGGCCTGGGCGTCTGCGGGCTCGCCCCCGACAGCCCGGGCGGTCGCCGGTTGGGGGAACAGCTCTGCACGATCCTCTACCAACTGGCCGGCTTCACGGGGCTGACGCGGGCGCCCCGCGATCTCGCCGCCCACGAGCGGTTTCGCGACGTCTACGACCTGCGGCTGCGGCAGCGGCCCTCGTCGCCGCGGGTCCGGCGGATGGCCCAGGAAATCGCCCGGCGGATCGCCCCTTTCACCGCCTTCATGTCGGGCACGACCGTCGCCGCCCACGTCGCGCGGCACATCGACCCCGAGACGCGGCAGCTGCTGTTTCCCGATGGCCGGGTTCCGGAGGAACTGGAGCTGCGGCGGCGGGAATGGCAGCATCGGCAGAAGCGGCAGCGGACCCTCGGCGACATCCGCGACAAGTCGCAGGCCCGGCAGGCCCTGGGCCTGCGGCCCGACGTGGCCGCGCTCCAACGGGCGTATCGTGACGCGGTGCTCGTCCGCACCGCCGACTCGATCGATGACCGGCTCGTGGGTGCGATCCTGCTTCACGCCCTCGACGCGGATCGCTCCGGCACGCGGCCGCTCGAACGGCGGTCGATCACGCTCGCCCCCGGAGCGGACCTGATCCGGCAGGGAGAGCGGATCGGCGAGATGTACGTCGTGCTCTCCACGACCGCGCCGTTGGTCGTGACCCACGCCCGCGACGAAGCTGAGCCGCGGCAGGTGGCCGTCCTCAACGCTCCCACCGTGCTCGGCGAAATTGGCATGTGGCGGGGTCAGCCGGCCGTGGCGACCGTGACGACTCTGGATGCCAACCACCTCGACCTGCTCGTCATCGATGCGGATCGATTCGCCGCCCTCAAGGAGGAGCCCGGCTTCCGCGCCGCCGCAGCCGCCGAGGTGCAGCGGCGGCTGGCGCTCAACTCGGCCCTGCTCGGCACGCTGCTGGACGACGCCGCCGCCAGCACCAAGAGTCCGCTGCTGACGTCGATCGCCCAGTTGTACCGTTTCCTCACCGGCGACTCCCACGTCCCCCTCGATGCGGTCGTCGGCCTGCCGGAGGAGGCCACCCCCGCGGAATGCGTCGAGGCTCTGCGGGCGCAGGTGGACGAGGCCATCGAGACCCGGGGCCTGCCGCCCGAACTGGAACGCTCCCTCGCCAACGTCGTGGCCACCATCGGCTGACGCTGCGATGGACAGCCACCGGCGGTGCCGAAAACATCGGCCGTGACGCCCCCTGCGACGGCAACTGGTTCGCCGGCCCCGGGGCAATCCCCTGTCGATCACCCCCGCCGGAAGCGGCTACTCCGCCAGGCCCGACACGATGTCACGCGCGGCCCGCTCGATCGCCCGCTGCCGCTCGCCCAGCCGGTCGAGCACGGCGCGGACCTCGGGCCCTGCGGCGTGATCGGTGTCGTCGAGCAGCTGGGCGAAACGACGCGTGCGGGTGTTGACCCGCATCTGCAGCGCGCGGAGCATCTTGAGTTCCGCAAGCTTGTCAACGAGGGGCTGTTCCCCCGGCTCCCCCCCCCTGCCTCCCGGTGCCCCTTCGCCACCGGCCTCGTCCTGCGGCGATTGCTGGGCCTTCTCCACCGCCGCGAGCATCTCCTCGAGACCGGCCACGATGTCGCCCACGATGCCGAGCGTCTCGCGGCCGGCGTCGCCCCGGCCGAGACGGTCTGCCGCCTGGACTGAGTCGTCGTGGACCTGTTCCAGCGCCTGCGGGATCGCGACGGCGGTGCCGTCGTCCCTCACGAGCGTCATCGCCTTCGACGCCTCGGCCGTGATCGCCGTCTGTTCGCGGCCGAGCCGGGCCGTCTCGAGCTGCCGCTCCCGCCGGGATCGGGCGGCGTCGGCACCCGCCAGTTTCTCGATGTCGGCGAGCACGGCCCGCTCCCCCCGCAGCATCCCACGGAGCCGCGACTCCAGATTCACCAGCAGCCGCTCCACTTCCTGCTCGCGGAGCTGCCTGAGGATCTCCTCCAGTTCCGCCCTGGCCGTCTCGAGTTCCTCGATCGCCTTCTGCTGCTCGCGTCGTGCGTCGCGACGATTGGCGTCGTCGAGCTTCTTCCGCGCCTGTCGCATCCGCTGCTCCGCGGCCTGCAGCCGGCGGCGGGTTCGCCGCGCCCGGGCCGCGTCGTCGTCCCCGTCGTCCGGCGAATCACCAGCCGCCTCCCCCTTCTCGTCGGAAGGCTGCGGAGCCTCGTCACCCTCGCCACCCTCGTCACTCCCCCCGCCGGCCGGCGCCGGACGACCGTCGGGGTCGCCTTCCGCGGTCTTCCCGCCGGCGGCCGGAGCCTCCCGCTCGTCGATCCGGCGTGCGAAGGCATCCAGCTCCTCGCCCAGCCCGCCCGCCTCGTCGGCGGCCGCCCGCTGCCGCTCGGCCAGTTTCGCCTCGGCATCGCCCCCCTCGGTCGAGCCCTCGATGTCCTTCTCCTGCGCGATCAGTTTCGTGACCCGCCCGATGAAGGCCCGCACCTCCTTCTTCGTGTCGGCGATCCGCGACTCGCCGGCACCCGACTCGAGCAGTCCGAGCAACGCCCGAAACTGCTCGATCGCATCCTGCTGGCTCGTGCCCGCCTTGAGCAGCTGTCCCTGCTCCAGCAGCGTCACGATCGCCGCCATCCGATCGCCCACGTCCTCCTCGCGGGCCCGGTCGAACACCGACCGCAGGACAGCCGCCCGACGCGGATCGGTGGCGGTGAGCAGGTCGGCGAGCCGGAGGAACGAACGCTCGAGTTGCCGATACTCTTCGAGCAGATCGGCCTCACGGGCGGCGAGCGCGGCATGCGGCGGCGTCTCGGCGGCCGACGCATCGCCGATGATCCTCCCGGCGAACAGCAGCGACAGGACGACGAAACCGCCCGCCCCGCTCCGATATCTCGACTCGATCATGGCGACTCCAAAGCCTCGCGGCCGCGCGTCCGCTGTCGTTCGAGCGTCTCCTCCCGGATCTGCTCCTGCGTGCGGATCACCCCGCGGAGCCGCTCGATCACCTCGTTGACCGACTCGAGCTCGAGCATCCGCTCCAGCACCGCCCGCATACGGGCCAGCGCCGCGTCGATCGACCGCGTCAGCACGGGCCGATCGACGACGGGTCCGCCCGCTCCCGCACGCCCGTGCGAGGCCCGCGTTACCGCCGCGAGTTCCACCGCGACGAGCGTCGAGAGCGGCGCGGCGATCTGCGTGATCAGCCGGGCCTCGATCTCCGGTGTGAGCACGGCGTTGTTGGCCAGTTCACCGCTGATGCCCCGAAACTCGGCGGCGATTTCGGAGGTCTCGCTGCCGGCGCGTGCCGTCGCCTCGGCACACCTCGCCAGCGTCGTCGCGGCGGGGCCGGCCGCCTCGTTTGGCGGCGGGTCGGCCACGACCTCGCGGATCTTCGCAAAATCCTCGATCGCCGCCTCGAACCGCCGACGAAGGAGGATCTCACGGGCTTCGAGCAGCGCCCGCAGCGCCTCGGGGGAGACCACGTCGAGCGTCCAGCTGTCGCTCCGCCCCTCGTTCGGCTCGCCGTCGAGGGTGCAGGTGTCACGGGCCGAAACGACGACCTCGAGCCGCGTTCCCACCGTCAGCCCGAGGCCGGCCAGCGGCACGGCCTCCGGTTGGGCGGCGGGCAGCTCCACCAACGGCTCGCCGCCACGCACCCGGGCGATCGGAACCATGCGTTCGAGCTCGCCCGCGGCCAACCTCACCGTGGCGCCGCCGAGGGCATGGTCGTCGGAGATCGTGCCCTCGATCGGGAGCACGGCCTGCGGAGTGACCGCGGACGAGATGCCCGCGAGCCGCACCGCGACCTCGGGCCGTTCATCCGGCACCGCCAGCAACACGACCACCGCGGGATCCCGGTTGGCGAGGCCCACGGTGTCGGTGAGGTGCACGAGCACGGTGGTGTCGGCGTCGATCGCGGGAATCCGCCCGCTGATCGTCCGGGCATCCGTCGCCCCGGGCCCGAGGCTCGCGATGGTTTGTTCCGTCGTCGCCTCTCCGCCGGCCTGTCGCACGACGAGCGAGGCGGCCGTCACCGGCTTGGTCGACGTGCATGACAGCTCGACCGCGGCCCCGCGGGGAACCTGCACGATCCGGCTGGCGACGAGGTCACGGGTGCCGCCGCCGAGATACTCCGGCAACGTGGCGACGATCCTCACGTCGGCGACCGCGGGGGGATCGGCGACGACGATTCTCAGCCCCCGCAAACGGGCATCCCCGCCGCGAATCTCGACCGTGAGGTCGTCGTCGATCCGCTTCAGCACGTGGCCAAAGAGCTGCCCGGCCGCGGTCGCCCCGCCACGGGTGCCCATGCGTTCGGTGCGCGAGCCGTTGCGGCCCCGGGCGCGGAGCTCGACGACGTCGGGCATGGTTCCCCGCGAGCGGGCGAGCACCACCACGTCCACGTCCGAACCGCGGGCCACCGTGCGGACCCCGGCGGCGAAGTCCACGGCCTCGAGCGAGACCCGCCGCGGCCAGGGATCGGCGGCGAGCAACAACAGCCGCCGCGCCCACACCCTCGCCAGGTCCGGCTGCGATGCGGTCGCCGCCATGGTCGCCGCCAACGCCGCCACCGCCGCCAGCGCGGCGGCCATGAGCCTCCCGCGTCGGAAGAGCATCTCGGGCCGCACGCGGTCAACCAGCAGCACCGCCCCCTCGATCGTGCGATCGACGAGTTCTCGATCAAGGTCCGCGGCGCCGCCATCGCCGCCGGCGCGGAGCCGCGTCAACGCCACCGCGGTCGAGAGTCCGTCGCGGAAGCCAGGATGCGTCCGCTCGATCGCCAGGGCCAGCGACTCATCGGTCAGTGGCACGCTCAGCCGCGTCACGAGCCGTGTCACGAGGATCCACACGATGGTGGCCAGCGCGACGGCGAGGATTGAGGCCCGTACCCAGGTGGGTGGCTCGACGAGCCAGTCGATCGCCAGAGAGAGCCAGGCCGCCGCGATGGCGGCGAGCAGGACGAGCGCAAGCGACTCGACCCAGATCCAAAAGACCGCCTGCCGGCGAACGGAGGCGAGCAGCGCCGTCAGCGCCGCTCCGGAGACCGCTGAATCCTTGCGGGGCGTCGCGGATGCGTCGGCGGGTGGGAGGGTCGCGGCCATCGGTCAGGCAAGCCTCGCGAGCCGGCGGGCGAGCCACTCGACGCACAGGAATCCGCACCCCGCGGCGAGCAGGATGGAGTTGAGCATCCGCTTGAAGCCGGCGTCGGCGGCACCCGTCTCGTATTCGCGTCGCGACCGGTCGGGAATGGAGTCGACGAGCGACCTCACCGCCTCGGCCGTGAGACCCCCATCGGCGAGAAACCGCGGCGTCGCACCACCGACGACCGCGATCTGCGACAAGACGCCCCGGTCCAGTTTCGGATTGGCGAGCTCGCGATCGGGGAGCTGCACCTGAATGCGTCGCGACAGCGGCTCGCCGTCGCCCGCGGGGGTGTCGACCTCGATCTGCCAGCCTCCCTCGCGCGAAGCGATGAACGATCCCAGCAGCGTTCCCGGCCGGGACGGCTCGGCGGAGAGCGGCACCTCGAGCCGCGTGCCATCGGGCGCGACGGCCTCGAACGACGAGACCCGTTGCGGCAGGGTGGGATCGGCGGCCACCACGCGGACCGTGACGGTGCCTCCCACCGGAAAGCGGTCGCGATCGACGATCAGCCGGCCGCGGCGGGCGCCGCGCATCAGCCGTCCCTGCGACACATGCCGCACCAGCTGCGTGGCCAGTCGTTCGTAGGCGGCATCCTCGACCGCCCGCAGCCGCCAGAGTTCGCCGCTGCCGATGGCCAGCACGATCCCCGACCCGTAGAACTGCCCCGCGAGATAGATGCTCTCGCGGCCCCCTCCCGCCGACGCACCGGCACGGGCGTAGACGGTGGCTCCCGGCTTCGCGCCGGCCGAGGAAAAGCAGGAGTAGACGCCGGGAAACTCCCGCCACACCTCCTCGCTGGCGACGCGGCTGCCCGCCAGCCAGAGAAACTCGGCCTCGGCACCGTCACGGGTGAACTCGAGCGGCCGCGGCTCGGCGTTGGGCGGCGGCTCGCCGGCAACGACCTGCCCCGGCCGGCGGAGCTCGACGGGAAAGAGGTCGCGGATGAGCGTCGTCCGCTGGTCGGCGAGCCAGGAATCCATGAAGACCGCACCTGCGGACAGCACCAGCCCGCCTGACTCGGCGGCCACCCACCGCTCGAGCCGCGCCTGCGCCGCCGCATCGAGCAGACGCCAGTCGTAGTCGAAGGCCACGATGGCGTCGTATTCGCCGAGCGCCTCGTCGGAGGCCGGGAAGGCGTCGAGGATCCGCCGCGCGTCCTGGGAGATGCCGGCGGCCGCCGTCCCGAGGAGGACGTCGACCGCGAAGCTCTTGTCGCGTCCGAGCAGATTCCGCATGAACTGGTATTCGCGGCCCGGCCCCCCCGCCATGAGCAGCACTTGCGTGACGCGATCGACCACCTCGACGTCGGCCGCCTGCACGTCGTCGGTCGCGGTACGGTCGTCGGTCGGAGGATCGATCCGCACCACGAGTGTCCTGCGTCCGGTCGTCGCGAGTCCCGGCACGTCGAATCGGACGGCCACGAGCTCGCCATCGGCGTCGAGCGCCGCCTCCACGGTGTCGAGCACCCTGCCGGGCCCCTTGTCGTCGGCGGCCCGCTCGGCGAGTTCGACGCGCACCCGCCGGTCGGCGAGCCCCTGCGACTGCAGAAAAGCGGTGACCGCGAAACGGTCGCCGGGAAAGACACGCGCCGGCGCCAGCAGGTCGGCCACGCGGACGTTGGCCGGGAGCGTTTCGAGTCCGATCCCGATGGGATGCACCGCCACGCCGGCGGCGGCGGCCGCCGCCGCGGCCGCACGCGGATCGATGCCGGCGTTGTGGCCGCCATCGGAGAGCAGGATCACGCCCGCGAGCCCGGTGGACGATTCGGCATCGACCACGCGGGCGATCGCCTCGCCGAGCCGCGTTTCGTAGCCGCGGGCCGCCAGACGTTCCCGCCACGGGGTCTCCGTCGTCGGCTCGTCGCCGCCGCCGCGGGACAGCCGGAGCACCGGCTCCGCATCGGCGTCGAACCGCCACACGTTCACTTCATGCCGCGGCCGCAGCCCGGCGAGCAAGCCCCCCGTGTCGAGCAGTTCGAGTGCCTGCCGCGACCGCGAGTCGGCAGGGGCGTCCGCATCGGCAAGCGACATGCTCGCGCTGGTATCGACGAGCACCGCGACCCGCGACGGCAGATCGATCTCGTGCTCGGCGATCCGCTCGAAGTCGAGCAGCGCGGTGGCGATCGCGGCGAAGGCGGCGAACCGGAGGGTGGCGAGGAACACCGCCGTCGCCGGATGCAGATCGGCAGCGTCGCGACGGTACATCCACGCGACGACCGCAACGACCGCGACGACCGCGAGCACGGCCGCCGGCATCTGCCACCACTCGTCGAAGCCCTCGACGAGCCGGCTCACGACACGATGCCGCACGTCGACGGCAGCGAGGAGGCACGGCGGTAAGCTCGATGCGGGCATGACGTGCAGACGGCTTCAGGCCGCCGCTCGGCGGGACACGGGATGATATCCGGCCGCATACGCGACCGCCTGCTCGAGCAGGAGAATGACGACCAGCGCCGCCAGCAGCGGCACGACCAACGACGCTCCTTCGATGCCGCCCCCCGCGGCCTCGAAGGTGTCGGCATGATCGAGCCGATAGGGCAGGCCCGCGGCGACGCGGTCGAGCCGCTCACGGCCGATCCTCTCCAGTCGCCCCTCGGCCGGATCGACGTTGACCGCGATCAGTCGCCGGCCTTCGGTGCCGTCGTTCCTCCGCCAACGGGCGTCATACAGTCCGGCCGTCGCCGCGGCCGGGAGCCGCGCCTCGAGCCCGTGCCCGTGCCCGTCCACGACTCCGGCCGACTGCCGCACGACATCCCCGGCGGGGGGCACGAGGAAGTCCACTTCGGCCTCGTCAACGCCCGGTTCGAGCCGCACGACGACCGGATCTCCGACGGCGAGCGTCTCGCCCCGCCTCTTGATCCGCGCCAGGTGGCTCTCCATTTCGAGGAGCACGACGACCCAGCTGGGATTGCCGCGGGACCAGTTGTTCCAGGCCGGGCCCGCGGAGGTCAGCACCGCGACGACTATCCCGTCGCCGAACGGCCTTTCGACCACCAGCGGCTGCCCGTTCCGCAGCGAGAGCACGCGGCGCACGCCGTGCGCCGCGGGATCGTGCCCGCGGTCGATCGCCATGGCCCGGTCGATCCGCACCGCGTCCACCAGCGGATTCCGCTGTCCGGAGAGCACCGCGACCACCGGATGATCCTCGACGACGAGATCGGGCACCGGCGTCGCCGCCGTGGCGGGCAGGAGATCGACCGGCCCGGCCAACGGCACCGGAAACAGCCCGTCTCCATCACGATGCAGCGTGGCGTTGACCGTCTCGGCATCGGTGCGCGGGCCGCAGAAGAAGACGACGCCGCCGCCGCCGCGTGCGTAGGTCTCGAGTGCCTGGATCTCACCGGTCCCCAGCCGCGCGGCGTCGAGCACCCAGACGACGTCGAACTTCGCGAGGTCGGCCGTCGCCAGCGCCCGGGGAGGCTCGATCTGCGGCCTGAGTCCCGTCGGGGCACCGGAGCCGGGGGCCAGCGCCGTCGAGACGTAGAAGGCATCGCCCCCCCGGGGATCATCGTCGATGACGAGCACGTCCACGCGGTCAACGACCTCGACCACGGCCCGGCGGACGTCGTCGGCCGGCAGCACGTCCGGCGGCAGCTCCGCCTCCAGCGGGCGGCCCCCGGGCGACGCGAACCGCACATCGAAGCGGCGGACCGCGGTGCCTCCCGCGGGAATCTCGTCGAAACGAACTCCCGGACGGCTCCCGCCGTCCTCGCGGAGTTCAACCATCACGTCCCGCACCGGCCGGGCCGAATCATTGCGGACCTCGACCTCGACCGGCAGAAGCACGCCGGCGGCCGGCACGCCGCCCATCACTTCCAGCCGCTCGATCCCGAGATTCCCCCGTTCACCCGGATCGGTGGCGCAGTCGATGAACCGAATCGACACGCCGTCTGCGGCCAGCCGGCGCAGCAGCGACACCGTCTCCTCCGCCCGCAACCAGTCGCGGGCACGAAAGTCGCTCACGACCCACAAGACCCGCTCCCCGGCGGCGGTCGCCGAGGTGTCGGCCGCCGCCGCCAGCGCCTCGCGGGGGCCCGCCGCTCCGGCCGAAACGCGGGCCTGCCCGACGGCATCCCGCACCGCTTGCACGGCGGCGGGCGTGAGTGGCTGCCGCGGCACCAGCAACCGGGCCGGCGTGGGAACGGTGCCGGTCACGGCGAGCGCCGAGGTGAGCCCCACGGCCAGTTCCTGCCGGCCGGTCCTCGCCGCCAGTTCCGTGGCGATCCGTGCGACGACCCGCCGGCCGCGATCGAAAGCGGTGGCCGGACGCGTGTCGCCGCCGGCCGGTTCGGTCACGGCCTCTCCGACGGCCGCGCCCCCCGTCAGATCCCCCATCGAATAACTGTCGTCGAGGACGACCACGTGGGTCACCGCACCGCCGCCGAGCAAACCGCCGATCGCCTGCCGCCAGCGCGGCTGCGCCAGCGCGAGCACAAAACCCGCCACGGCAGCCGTCCGCAGGGCGAGCAGGAGCAGCTGCTGCAGCAGGATCCGTGTCCGGTATTTCCGCTGGCTGGCGACGAGAAACTCCATCGCGGCCCAGCGGACCCGCTTGTGCCGCAGGAGATTGATGAGGTGGATCGCCAGGGGCACCGCCAGGAGCGGCAGTCCCCACCAGAGCAGCGGCGCGAAGTCGAAGGTCGGCATGGATCACGTCGCTCCGGCTAGACGGCCATGCTCGCGCGGCGCGAGAGAAACCGGACGAGCGCCGCATCGACGGGCTCCCCGGTGCGCACCAGCGCGTAATCGCAGCGGATCGCCGTGGCTCGCGTGCGCACATCCGCCAGAAAGCCACCGAGCGCCTCCAGATAGCCCTCGCGGAGCGCCCGCGGATTGCAGGCGAGGTGGGCGGGGAGTTCGAGCCCCTCGAATCGTGTCGGCCCCTCGAAGGGAAAGTCGATCTCGTCGTCGTCCATGACATGCAGCAGCGCGAGGTCGTGCCCCCGGGTTCGCAGGAGCTGCAGCCCCTTGAAGATGCCCTCCCGGTCGCCGAGAAGATCGGAGATCATGATCACCATGCCCCGCTTCGGCAGCGTCTCGGCGGCGGACCGCAACACGCGGAGGAAGTCTCCGGCCCCCGCATTGCGGGGCGACTCGAGCACATCGCAGACGTTCGTCAGCTGGGATCGCTTCGTCCGCGCCGGCACGCTGGTCCGCAGCCGGTCGTCGAACACGCCGCAGCCCACCGCGTCGCCGTGCGACAGCGCGAGCCAGGCGAGGCTCGCGGCGAGCGTCGCGGCGGAGTCGAATTTCGTGGGCCGGGACCTCCCCGCGATCGTCGCGGCGGCGTAGTCCATGCTCGTGGAGCCGTCCACCAGCAGCGTCAGCCGGAGGTTCGTCTCCTCCTCGTATTCCTTGACATACAGCCGGTCCTGCCGCCCCCAGACCTTCCAGTCCACGCGGCGGAGGTCGTCGCCGCGGACATACTCGCGATGCTGCAGAAACTCCACCGACTGCCCCTTGAAGGGGCTCTTGTGGAGGCCGGCGAGCACGCCCTCGACCACCGCCCGGGCGCGGAGCTCCAGGCGGTGGATGCGGGCGATCGCTTCAGGATGCAAAGATCGTCTGGAACCGCGGGTCACGCGACAGCTCGTCCTCTCTGGCAGGTGTGCACTCGATGATCCGCCCGATGATGGCGTCGGACGTCACGCCCTCGCTCTCGGCCGCGAAGCCGACCACGATGCGGTGCCGAAGCACCGGCGCCGCGAGCGCCTGGATGTCCTCCGCGGCGACATGGGCGCGGCCCTGCAGCAGCGCCCGGGCCTTGGCTCCCACGACGAGAAACTGGACGGCCCGCGGACCCGCACCCCACACGAGCTGGTCGGAGACGAAGTCGGGCACCCCCTTCTCGCCGGTGCGGGTCTGCCGCACGATCGCCAGCGCGTAGCGGACGAGATGGTCGCTCACCGGCACCTCGCGGACGCTCCGCTGCAGGGCGATGATGTCGGCCGCCGAGAGCACCGGCTGGGGCTCCTCGGTCGGCAGCCCGGTGGTGCGGCGGGCGATCTCGAACTCGTCGGCGAACGACGGGTAGCGGACGAACACCTTGAACATGAACCGGTCCTGCTGCGCCTCGGGGAGCGGGTAGGTTCCCTCCTGTTCGATCGGATTCTGGGTGGCGAGCACGAAGAAGGGATCGACGAGCGTGTGCCGTACGCGGCCCACGCTCACCTGCCGCTCCTGCATCGCCTCGAGGAGCGCGGCCTGCGTCGTCGGGGGCGTGCGGTTGATCTCGTCGGCGAGCACCACGTTGGCGAACAGCGGCCCTTCGAGAAACCGCGACTGCCGCATGCCGGTGGCCCGATCCTCCTCCAGCACGTCGGTGCCGATGATGTCGGCGGGCATGAGGTCGGGAGTGAACTGGATGCGGCTGAACGAGAGGTCGAGGCTTCGCGCGAGCGTGCTCACGAGCAGCGTCTTGGCCAGCCCCGGCACACCCTCGAGCAGGCAATGACCGCGGCTGAACAGGCTGATGAGGAGCTCGTCGATCACCTCCCGCTGGCCGACGATGACCCGCGACAGCTGCTCGATGATCCGGGCGTGCGCCTCGTGCAGGCGGTCCACGGCGGAGGCGACGGGATGACTCATGCGAGGCGATTCTCCGGAAGGGGGCGGGCCCGGCGGCGGGCGGCGGGTCACCGCTGGTAGATGGGGAGCGAGCCCTTGTCGAGTTGCAGGATCACGAGATTGGTGGCGGTCGTGTAGACGTTGCCAATGTACCCCTGCGGCCAGTAGACGCCGTCCCGGTCTTTCTGGGCCTCGGAGACCAGCCGCTTCTCGACCTGCGCCCGGTACGACTCCCAGGTGGGCTCGCCCTCACGATACATCACCTGCGCGTAGTAGAAGTGGGCGTAGTGCCAATGACCGAAGCTGTTGTTGGAGATGTTGCCGAGGTGGCGCCTCGCATAGTCGAGCATGCGGGGCACGTGGGTGTCGTCCTCCTCGCCGGCGTTGAACAGCGAGGCGATCGCGGCCGCCGAGATCGCCGGCCGGCCGCCGCCTCCCTTGGAGCTGTATTGCACGCCGCCGTCGGGCAGCGTGCAGGCATGAATGTAGGCGATCGCCTTGTCGATGATCTCGCGGGGCACGGGAATGCCCGCGTTGCGGCAGCCGCGCAGCCCCTGCACCTGGGTGATCGTGGTCGAGCCCTCGTCGAAGTCCTGGCCGTCCTTCGCGCTGACGTAGCCCCAGCCCCCATCCTTGGTCTGGGCCCGACCGGAGAAGACCACCGCCTTGGTGAGCACCTCCACGAGCTCATCCCGCCGCCGTTCGTCCTCCTCCTCGCCGAGCACCTGAGAGAGGAAGAGCATCGAGAAACCATGGCCGTAGGTGTAGCGGTCGTCCGACTTCGGATCGCCGATCAGACCATTGGGGCGGGAACGGCTGACGAGATAATCGACGGCCAGACGGATCGCCTCGCCGTGCCGCCCCTGGGACGTCGTCGAGCCCTCCATCAGCAGCGCCGTGCCGGCCAGGGCCGTCATCGCCGTCGGATAGCGGCTCTCGTTGGCGGTCCAACTGCCGCGGCGCGACTGTTTCGCCGCGAGCCAGTCGAGCCCCCGCGCCACGATCTCATCGACGCGATCCCGCGCGGGCCCCTCGGCCCGACAGCGACCATCACCCCACGCGAGGAACGCCAGGCACGCCCATCCGGCGATCAACACGCCGGCGCCGCTCGAGCGGCAAGGTGGGCGGAACGCGGTCGCGGCTCGGTGGGCGATCATGCGGGCATTCTATGCCGGAAATCGGCTCACCGTTTCGAATCGGCCGGCTGCGACCTGTCGAGACCCTCCAGGCCGCGGCGCGACGATGGCGGTCGGGCCTGCGCCTGAAACGGCGGTGTCGGCGCCATCGGCTCGCCGGTGAACTCCAGCACGACCGGGCGGGTCGTCTGGTTCATTCCCCGGATGGTGATCGTATGGTCCCCGGGACTGCCGACCACCTCGCAGCCGGAAAACATGTGCGGCCGGACCTCGATCCGGGACTCGTCGAGGATGGCGTGGCCCGTCCGCTTGTCGAGACACACGAGGCTCAGCTGCTGACGGCCCGTGCCGGTCGCCGCCGTCTGGCGGCAGAACAGGAGCACGGGAAGCCCGACCGGCTGCGCGATCGCGAGGCTGTGCCGCGCGATCGTCGCCGGTACCGACCAGAGCAGCCGGCCGTCGGTGCGTCCCACCGCCCACACGGCACCGGCCGTGGCCGCCGGAGGCCCGCCCCCGACGAGGATTTCCTGCAAGGGAACCACCATCTCGCCGGCGGCCTGTTCGTCGGAGAGTTCGGGAGGGCCGTCGCCTTCGCCGACGAACACGAGATAGCGGTCTTTCCACGGTGTCACGACGAGCGACTGGCCGCGGCTCGGCATGCCCGGCAGACGGCAGCGGATGGCGACGCCGCCGGCGGCGAGGTCGAACACGGTGAATCCGCCCCCCGGCTCGACGACGGCGAGATGGTCGCCGCCCACGCCCGCGGCCCGCGCCGCACCGGGAAACTCCCCGAGCGGCCGCGACTCGCGGTCCACCGTATCGACGAGATCGAGCCGCACCCGCTCGGCGAAGGGCCCGTCTTCGAGCGGCGTGATCGCCACGACCCGTCGGCCATGCGTGGCGAGCCGCTGGCGGCGGTGGGGCAGATCGATCCGCTGGGCCAGCCGCCCGTCGTGCATGGAGAGCACCACCGAACCTCGACCATCCACGGTGCAGCCGCAGGCGAACTCGTCGTCGCAGATCCAGTCCGACACGCCGGGCAGATCCCCGCGCTCCCAGAGCACATGACCCGACACCGGATCGATCAGCGACACCATCCGGCCATCGGGCACGAGCACACCGCACGCACGCGCCGCCGCCCCCTGCACCGTCGCCGGTCCGGCGAGATCGTCGGGTTCGGTGATCCTCCGACCCAGGGGCACACCGCCATCACGGGCCACCCGGCCGCCGGGACCGGCGCCGGGCCGCACGATCGCCAGCGTCCGCCCCCGCTCCTGCCGCGAACCGCGCCGCCAGACCATGCGGCCTTCGCCGGCGGCCGCACCGATGTCGAAGGCCACGAGGCCGCGGTCGCTCCGCACGAAGAGCAGGCGGCCCACGACGGACGGCTCGATGGGGGACGACTGGCCGAGCCACGGCACGCCCGCGGCGAGCCTCGCGCCGTCGATCGGCAGCGGCTCGGTGAGACGACGGCCCAGATCGTCGAAGACGAGCAGCCGCCGCTGCTGCATGTCGTACCTGACGGCGATGCCTTCGACGAGTGGCGCGGTCGCCCCGATCAGCGGCAGCGACAGGTTTTGGCCGCCCCCCTCGGCGGCAAGCGTTCGTTCGACTCGCTTGGTCCGCACATCGACCCTTCCCAGCGGCCATGCCGGGCCGTTCGGATCGTCGATCTCCACGGCTGCGGGCCGGGGACGGTTCGCATCGAGTTGCACGAACTCGCGGCGGAGTTCGAGGCCCCGCGGCAGGTCTCCATCGGCGGCCGCCCGACGATCGAATGCGGTGAGCAACGCCTCGCGTGCCGCGGCCGCGGCAGGATGGCCCCCCAACCGGTCAACGAGCGTCTGCAGCCGGCTGATCTGCCGGGCACCCCCGGGCTCCGCGGCGGTCGCGGCGGTCGCGGCGGTCGCGGCGGTCGTGGCGACCAACTCCCGCAGATCGGCGGCGATCTCTTCGCGGAGCTGCTCGGCCGCGCGAGCCGCCAGCTCCGCGAGCCGGCCGCGGATCCACCGGTCGGGATGCACCTCGAGCGTTGGATCGGATGGATCGGTGAACAGTTGAGCGGGCTGCGGCCCCTCGTCGGCCCGCAGCATCCCGCGGCATGCCCGCCAGGCCGAGGCAAAATCGCCGCGGGCCAGAAATCCGTCAACCGCGACGCGGACCACCTCGGGAGCCGCCGCCACGGTCTCGGGCCACTCGGTCCACCCGCTGGCCGCGTTGGCAAAATCGCGACGCATGCCGTACACGAGCGCATCGGCGACGGCCCCCGGGGGAAGGCGGAGGGTCGCGGCTCCGGCCGCCCGTCGCAGCCGTGCGAGCCCCGCAGCCACGTCGCCGCCGTCGAGTTGCAGTTGTCCCGTCCAGTACGAGGCCCATTCATCCTCCGGACGTTCGCGGAGGGCCGTCTCGATCCTCGACTCGAGCGGCTCGGTCTGGTGATAGATGTCGATCGAATCGACACCGCGCGAGATGATCTCGCCGCGGTGCGCGACGAGGTTGCCGGGGGCGATGCCGCCGCGGGCGGCCCGTCTCGAGACGATAGAGCCGTCGGCCACGGCGACCTCGACGATCTCGGGTGAGTCGAGGGGCAGGAAATAAGTCGTGGCGGTGAGGATGCCGCGGCCGCTCGGCCTGCAGCCCGACGGGTGCGGCCGCTCCCAGAGCCGCCTGCCGGTGTCGGCCGCGAGCGCCTCGACGCCGTCGCGACCGACGACCACGACCCTGCCTTCGACGACGCCGGCGAGTTGTCGGTGGCCCCGCACGGGCTCCCGCCACGCCGCCACGCCGTCGCGGAGGCCGAGGCAGATAAGTTCCTCCGAGTCATATGCCGCCAGCAGCACCCTTCCCCCGGCGATCACCGGCATGGACTCGTGCCGCCGCGATGACGTCTCCTCCTCCCGGCCCTCTGCGATCCCCCGCAGCCGTCCCAGGCCGGGGGGCATCTCGGCGGCCGCGGCGGTTGAAACCGGATAATGGTGCGCCCAGAGGAGCGTGCGGTTCGCCACATCGACCGCGACGACGGCCCCGCCGCCCAGCGGACACACGAGCACTCCGGCGGCGTATGCCGGGGTCAGCCCGGCCAGCCGACGTGCGAACGATTCCGGGTTGGCCGCCGACTGTCGCTCATCGAGATCGGCGAGGGGCTGCGACCAGCGCACCGTCCCCGAAGACGCCTCGAGCACGTCGAGCCGCAGCTGCCCCCCCTCCTCGACGAGCACGAACAGTTCGTCGCCCATCACCAGCGGCGCTCCCATGTACCACGTTGTCGGCGCCGCCCCCGGATCGACGGCAGGAAGCCGCCAACGGACGGCCCCCTTGCCTGCGACCTCGTACGCCGTGAGGGTGTTGCCGCCGCGCCACCCGCCGCCGTCGCCGCGGCCGAACCTCGCCTCCAGCACTCCGGCCGGTGGTGCGGTGAGTGCATCGGGATGGCTCTCGACGGCAAAGACGTGGCGGCCGTCGCTCGACAGGCCGCCGCTCGTGGCATCGTCGAACACGCGGGCCAGCGCGGGCTCCGGTCCACCATCGATGGAGGACGCGGCAGACGCCGGAGGGACGGCTGACGCGAGCCAGAGCCGCTTCCCCGTCTCGAAGTCGATCGCCAGGATGCCAAACTGGGTGTGGGCGACGAGCGTGCCGTCGATCGCCAACGGCGTCGCGGCGGGCATGGCGAAACCACCCCCTGCGGCGATGCCCCTCCGGCGCTTCTCGAGCAGCCGCGACTCCTCCGGATGCCGCGTCAGCGGCACGCGGTATCGCGGCACGAGCAGCGGACCGGCGGCTTCGACGATGGCGTTGCGGGCCGCGTCGCCGCGGGGCATGAGCCAGTCGCCCGCGCTGCGGCTCGGCGCGGTCCCCTGGGCGTCGAATGCCCCCAGCCAGTCGTCACCCCCCTGATCCTGCGAAAGCAGGACATCCCGGCCACCGACCCGCACGGGGCCGGCGGCACGTGCCCCGGCGAGACGGGGCGGATCGGCGGCAGCCGGTTCGCCGGCCCGCCGGCTGGCGGCCGCCCGCATCAGGGTGAGCGTGGGCTCGAACGTCGCGGCCTCCGCGGATGCCGCGAGTCGCTCGATCCACACCGCAGCCACGAGTGGCTCGCCCGCTTCGAGCGACTCGAATGCCGTCACGAGCGCCGCCTTGCGGCCCGCCGGCGTGTTGAACCAGCGGCGGGCCACCGCGACGACCGCCGCGGAATCCGCGCGACCGAGGGCCTCCGCCAGCGCCCGCTCGGCACGGCTCCGGCAGAGGAGCGCGTAGGCTTCACGGCCCGGCTGCGGCATGCTTTCCAACAGCCGCGTCACCTCGTTGCGAATGCTGCGCCGAGTGGCTCCGACCGTGCCCCCCTGCACGAAGGCATCCCGATCATCCGCGAGCAGCTCGTCGATCAGCGCGGCGGCGTCCGTCCATCCGCCGGCATCGACGAGCCGCCGTGCCCGGTCGAGCTGCCGCTCCCTCGCGCGGTCGGTCGGCAGAAACACGCCGTTGTCGTCGGCCGAATCGGAAGCGGCTTCGGCGAGCGGCAAAACGCCATCGTCTTCGGCCGCACGCACGTCCGTCACCGCCCCCGCCGGCAGGACCACCAGCAAGACCGCGAGCATCGCGGCCACCGCCCACATCCATCGGCCGCGCGGACGGGCGGGATTTCGGCGCCGGCGATGAAGAACGGGCACTGCCATGAATCGGGGAGCCTGGCGACCGATCGGGTCCCTGAATCGTATCACCTGCCCCCGAAAGGTCGTGCCATCGGCCGGCCGCCAGGTGCTCTCTCTCGCCCCTGATTCGCGCGGGCCCCGGGGGAAAAGAAGAGCCTTCCGGCCGGTTGTCCACCGCCCCGGGGACGCAGGCCGCCTGCACCCCGGCCGGGAATCCCACCGGCGTTTTTCCCGGGGATTTTCGCGTTCTGGGAGCCGCAACGCCGGGAAAAACACGCGTTCAACGGGGGAAAATGGCCTTTTTTTCGGGCCAGGACGCTTTTTTTGGGTTGCATTTTCAGACCCACGAAGTCTAATCGGCCCTCGTTCGGCGTTTTCAGCCGATATTTTCTGACGGCGGTGGGGTCTCTGCCGCAAACAACTCTGGCATTTGGGAGGACTGGCAATGGCGAAGAAGTCGGGAAGCAAGCCGATGACCAAGACGGAGATCATGCGGAGCATCTCCGAAACAACGAACCTTCCGAAGAAGGACGTCGTGGCTGTTCTGGAATCACTGACCACCGAGATCCAGAAGGCCCTCAAGGGCTCCGGGATCGGCGTGTTCTCGATCCCCGGCCTTGTGAAGATCGAGCGTCGCAAGGTTCCGGCCCGTCCGGCCCAGAAGGGTGTCAAGAATCCCTTCACCGGCGAACTGCAGGACCGTCCGGCCAAGCCGGCCAGCGTGAAGGTCCGCGTTCGCGCCCTGAAGAACCTCAAGGCGATGGTTTCCGGCTGAGCCGCGGAAACGATCCTTTTGTGACCACTCGACGGGCGGCATCCATGCGATGCCGCCCGTTTCTTTTTTTCCCGACGGCAAACTGGGCAAGCGGGGCGGCCGCGAGTTTGATCATCGCGGTCGTACGGACTGGGGAAACGGGGTGGGGTTTGCCGATAGACACTCCGGCCGCCCGCGGACAAGGTCATCCATGACCCTCGTCCTCAGCCTGCTGGCCGCTTCTGGAGTCGTCGCCATGAAAATCCGGTCCCGCCCCTGCCCGTTGCTCGAGCGGAATTCCCATTCCACGGCGATCGACGACGCTCCGTCACCCTGGCAACTGCGGCAGTGCGTCGAGACGGGTTTCGTCTACCTGGCGAACCCCCCGGCCCAGGAGCGTTTCCGGGACGAGTTCGCCTGGGAAGTGACTCATGCCGAGGAGTCACACCGCCGCCGCCGCGCCGAACCAAGACTCTACGCCCTCAGTGGAGCCCTGAAGACGTTCCGGCAGCGATTCCTCAAACGCGACAAGGTCGCCGCCATCGTGCAGTCGCTTGTCCGCGAACTCGGCAACGACGACGACGGGCCGATCCGCCTGGTTGACGTCGGCTGCGCGCAGGGCACGCTCGCGATGCGGGTGGTCCAGAGGGTGCCGGAGGACATGGCCGCGAGGCTGGAGCCGATCGGCATCGAGATCTCGACCCATCTGGCCGGTCTCGCCGAGCGGGCGCTCCGCGGCCGCGGAGGCCGCTGCATCCATGGCACCGGAATCGAAGGGCTCGGCGAGCTCGATCGGGGCAGCGTCCACGTCGTCGTGCTGTCCTGCATTCTCGAGCACGAGATCGAACCGTTGCCGCTGCTGCGCCGCTGCCGTGAACGGCTGACCCACGGCGGGCGGATCGTGATCAAGGTGCCCAACTACGCGTCCGTCGGCCGCCACCTCCGCGGGCCGAAATGGTGCGGCTATCGCTGGCCCGACCATGTCAACTACTTCACTCCCCGCACGCTCGCGGCGATGGCCGTGGCCGCCGGCCTGGAGGTGAAGCGGATGAACGTCTTCGACCGCTCGCCGACGAGCGATTCGCTCTACGCGGTCCTCGGCCGCGACCCGGCATTCGTCGAAGCCGCCCCGCATGCCGCGGCTCCGCGGCTGCGTCGCTCGGCCTGACGGACCGGCGGCCTTGCCCTCCGGCTATTTTCCAGCGGGCTGTTTCTCGCCCAGCTTTTTCATGAGCGCATCGTGCTCGGCGATCGCCTTGTCCAGCGACTCGTCGATCGTCTGACAGCAGTCCATGGCGGCCTTGGCGTCGAAACTGTCCTGCAGGCAGCAACTGCAGAGCGTGGCGTGGTTGAGCTTCGCTGCCGCGAGATTGCGATCGATGCTGTCCAAGGAAGCCAGCGTTTCCTTGTCCTTTGCCGCCTCCGCCTGCCTTCGCATCCAGGCAAGATGCTTTTCGGACTTCGTGATGGAGTCGCCAATCTCGTCCGTAGCCGCCTGGACGATTCGTGGGCTGACGACGACGACCCCCGGCTGCTCCCTGATGACCACGCCCTCCCGCACGATCGGCGGCTGGGCGACGACCTGCGGGGCTGAGGGCTGGGTGCTGCGTAGGTACTCCCGGAATGAACCGGTCGATTCCCTCGCACCGCGCATGGCGTTCCTCGCCCCTCGCCCGTAGAAGTTGTACTGCCCGCGGGCTTTTGCTCCCGCGTCCGATTGCGCGAAGGCCATGTCGGCAAACAGCGGTACCGCGGCCAAGAACACAACTGCGAGGGATCTCATGGTGTTCGCTCCACAAAAGGGGATGGATTTCCGCTTCCGTGCACCGATGTATTCGTAAGCAGCAATCGCCCGCCCGGGAAATGGTCAGCCCGCCGAGACCGCATGTGCAACGGCCGCTTGAAGGGGACACTCCCGCACGCCCGCGTGAACGCTGCGGCCGGAGCGGTCACGCGGCCCCTGCGGTAGTCGGCCCGGGGCTCGATCGGCGATACTCGTGATCGTTCGTGGCGGACCGTTTTCCTGGAGATGGATGGATTCACGATGGGCAGCAAGATCGTCGGCAGACTCGTGCTCCTCCTGGCCGCGGCCGCCCTGGCCTTTGTCGGCTGGCAGGAGTGGACCCGCCGGCAGGCGGCGGGCATCCCCGCGGGCATCGTCTCCGGCAACGGGAGGATCGAGTCGGTCCAGGTGGACGTGGCCTCGAAATACGCCGGCCGCGTGAAGTCGATCAGGGCCCGGGAGGGTGACGTCGTCGCCAGGGGCGACGTCCTCGTGGAGATGGACACCGCCGAACTCCAGGCGGAGCTGGCAAAGGCGCGGGCACACATCGCGGAGTCCGAGGAGTCGGCCGCCGAGGCGGCGGCCGAGATCGCCAGCCAGGAAAGCCAGCTCCTCTTCGCGAGGCAGCAGCTCGCGCGGGCCGAGAAGCTGCTCGCCTCGAAGACGGTCACGCGGGATGAGTTCGAGGAGAAGGAGGCCCGGGCGAAGGTGGCGGAGGCGTCGGTCAACGCCGCCAAGGCCAAACTCCGTGCGGTCACCTCGTCGGTCGAGGTGGCGAACGCGGAGGTTCGCCGGGTGCAGGCCGAACTCGATGACGCGATCCTGAAGTCTCCCGTCAGCGGTCGTGTGCTCTACCGGCTGGCCGAGGAGGGGGAGGTGCTTGCGGCCGGCGGCAAGGCGCTCACGCTGCTCGACCTCGGCGACATCTACATGGAGATCTTCCTCCCGGCCCAGGAGGCCGCCCGTGTCAAACTCGGCGCCGATGCCCGGATCACGCTCGACGTCCGTCCCGGGGCCGCCGCGCGGGCGACCGTGAGTTTCGTGTCGCCGGAAGCCCAGTTCACGCCCAAACAGGTCGAGACCCGGAGCGAACGCGACAAGCTCATGTTCCGCGTCAAGCTCCAGATTCCCCCCGAACTCGTGCTGCCCTTCATCGAGCGGATCAAGACGGGGATCCGCGGCGTGGGCTACGTTCGGCTCGACGACTCGGTTTCCTGGCCCGAGAGCCTGCAGAAGCCGTTCCCGCCACCGCCCCAGCCGGCCGCCGCTCCGCCCCAGCCCGCCGCCGACTGATCGCCCGTCGCCCCACGTCTCCCTGGAGTTTCCGTGCCAGCAGCGACTCGCCCCGCCGGGGATTCAGCCGGGCTCGTGGCGTCGGTCGCCGGCCTGCGGCACCGCTACGGCGGCACGACCGCGCTGCGGGATCTTTCGGTGGGGATTCCCGCCGGCGGCATGGTCGGGCTGATCGG
>SXGQ01580518.1_pt1 | contig 25391 bp, 7 predicted proteins | sample 3178371 | NCBI WGS metagenome assembly SXGQ01 (sample SAMN11356859, study PRJNA531348) | freshwater metagenome | isolation source: freshwater sample F1-20 | place: China: Fuxian Lake, Yuxi | collected 2017-12-25 | reverse complement strand
TGCGGGCACGGGCGGCACCCTGAGCACGGAAAAGGCGGTCACGGTTTCGGTGACCGATGTCAACGACAACGCTCCGGTGTTCACCAGCGGCGCCGTGGGCGCCGTGGCAGAAAACGCCGCCACCACGACAGTGATCTACAGTGCGACGACATCCGATGCGGACGGCTCAACTGCCAACCGGGCTGTGGTCTACAGCCTCAAGGCCAACACCGGGGATGTGAGCCTCCTGGGCATCGACAGCCAGACGGGTCAAGTCACCCTCAACAGCAGCGCGAACTACGAAAGCAAGAACAGCTACAGCTTCACCGTGGTGGCGACCAACGCTGGCACCGGAACCACATTGAGCACCGAGCAAGCGGTGGTGGTGAGCGTGACCGATCTCAATGACAACGCACCAATCTTTAGCAGTGGTGGCACTGGCACCGTGGATGAAAACGCAGCCACTGTCTCCGCGATCTACACCGCAGTCACCCTGGACGCAGACGGCACTTCCAGCAACACAGCGGTGGTGTACAGCCTCAAAGCCAATACTGATGATGATGCTTTGCTCAATATCGACAGCAGCTCGGGCGTCGTCACACTCAAAAACAGCGCGGACTTTGAGAGCGGTAAAACCCAATACCGCTTCACCGTTGTCGCCGCCAATGCAGGCGCTGGAGCGACGCTGACCACCGAGCAGGCCGTGTCGGTGGACGTGACCGACTCCAATGAATTTGCTCCGGTGTTCAGCAGCGGCGACACGGCCAGCCTGATCGAAAACGCCAGCACAAGCACGCTGATCTACCAAGCCGTTTCCACCGATGCCGACGGCTCAGCCCTTAACCGCGCGGTGGTCTACAGCCTGGCGGCCGGGGTCGGTGATGCGGCGCTCTTTGACATCGATGGTGCCTCAGGTGCGGTGACGCTCAAGGCGGCGCCAGACTACGAAACACACAGCAGCTACAGCTTCACGGTGGTGGCGACCAATGCCGGTCATGGAGCGACCCGAACGGCCCAACGGTCTGTCACGGTCACTTCCACGGACTTGAACGACAACGCCCCGGTTTTCAGCAGCGGTGGTCAAGGCAGCGTTTTGGAAAACGCCGCTACAGCGACCGCCATCTATACCGCCGTGACGAGTGACGCTGACGGGACACTGATCAACCGGGCGGTGGTCTACAGCCTCAAAGCCAACACTGGGGATGTGAGCCTCCTGGGCATCGACAGCCAGACGGGCCAAGTCACCCTCAACAGCAGCGCGAACTACGAAAGCAAGAACAGCTACAGCTTTACCGTGGTGGCGACCAACGCGGGCAGCGATGTCACAAAGTCCACAGAGCAAGCGGTGAACGTGAGCGTGACCAATGTCAATGAAGCCCCAACGGCCAGCAGCCAAACGAGGACCTTGCTGGAAGATGCCAGCCTGACTCTGAGTCTGAGCGATTTTGGTTTTCAGGACGTGGACGGCGACAGTTTGAGTTCGGTTTCCTTTACGGCCTTGCCCAGCCAGGGTGAGCTGCGGCTCAATGGCAGCGCCATCACACAGGTACCCAGCGCGGTTTCGGCGGCAGACATTACAGCAGGGTATCTGGTGTATGTGCCGCCCAGCCAGGTCAGTGGCAGCGATCTGGCCAGTGTCTCGTTCCTCGTCATTGACAACGGCGGTACTGCCAACCAAGGTGTGAACACCAGCAGCACCGCAGCGAGCCTGACCTTCAACGTTACCACCGTCAACGATGCCCCGGTGCGTTCGGGCAATCTGCCCGCGCTCGCCCCTATCAACGGAGACAGTGCCAACAGCACAGCGGTGTCCATCGGTTTGGGTGCGGTGGTCTACGGCCCTGGCGGCGGTGCCGACGAGTCTGCGCAAACCCTGACTTACAGCATCACCCAGATCCCCTCGTTTCTGACCCTGTGGCTGTCCAACGGTACAACGGCCGTGACCACTGCCAGCACCGGCTTGACGCTGGCCAATCTTCAGGGTTTGAAGTACAAGACTGTCGCTGGCGCCCATGGCACCGGTGTGGTCGCCTGGACCGTGACAGACAGCGGCTCGGGCACCTCGCCCGACGTCAACATGCTCAGCGAAAGCCTGAGCGTGACGGTCAAGGCCCTCAATCAGGCTCCTGTCAATACCTTGCCCAGCACGCCCTACAGCCTTGACAGCGGCGCTTTGGTGCTGACCGGCTTGGGTGTGTCTGACGCTGACAGCGGTGCTGGCGTGATCTCGACCCAACTGAAGGTCACCCATGGCACCCTGGATGTGGCCTCAGGTACGGGGGTGACCATCTCTGGCGCTGGCACAGCCACTGTCAACTTGTCCGGGACCGTGGTCAACGTCCACAACTTGCTGGCAGGCGCTGGGGTGACCTTCAACGCCGGTGCAAATCACGCTGCCTCTGGTGCCGTGCTGACCATGACCACCAGCGATGCAGGCAATACGGGAGTGGGTGGGGTGCAAACCGATGTCGACACCATAGGCATCTACCCGTCCAACCTTGCATCGCCACCGCCTATCCTGGCCTTGGGCCCGATGTATCTTCGGCAGGGCTTGTGGGGGTCGGGGTTGGGAGTGGTTGCGGGCAGCCAAGTGGTCGACCCGAGCATGTTCCTGATCAATGATCCGGCCAATACGGTGCCCTCGGGCTTGACCGTCAGCATCACCGGTGGTTCAGACTTTGGAAGTTCCAGCACCCAAGACAGCTATTTTTTCAAGCGCACAGCCCCAACCGTTGCTGTGACTTCTTTCACCCTGGCCGAGATCAATGCAGGGGACATTCGCTTTTACTACAGCGGCAACCGAACAGTCCCGACCTTCACGGCCAGAGTCAGCAACGGCAGCGGCTTGAGCGCGTCTGTGACATCGGACATGCGCTTTCTTACCGAGGGAGCGGACGGCACGGGCGGAGTGCTGCTTTATGGTGATGGGTCAGGTTCGGGCGGGCAGTTCGGTTGGAATGCCGCCAACGGCACCGGCGGGGCAGGCGGTGGGAGCAATGACAGCTTGACAGGCAGTTCGGCTTCAGACGTGATTTTTGGTGACGGCTCGGGTGGCGGCGAGGGCTCGGACTGGACGAGCTGGTCCAGTTACAGCAAAGACACATCCGCGGGCGGTCTGGCCGGATCGGGCAGCGACGTCATCAATGCTGGCGCAGGCAACGACATCATTTTTGGCGACGGTTTCAATGGCACCGATGTCACCGGTGTGGCGAAAAACAGCATCTGGGGTGGCAGCTACAAAGGCGGCCCTGGGGGCTATGGGGGCGGCGGGGGTGCCGCGGCCTCGGGTGCAGCGAGCATTGGCGGGGGCGCCGGGGGCAATGGCACGTCCACCTACTCGACCAACACCACCGCCGGACAGGTGGCGGGCTCTGCCAACAGCGTGGGGATTCCCACCGCAGGCACCGCCATCTTGTCATTTGATGACTCCCCTGACACGCTCTACACCAGCGGCGCGGGTGCGGGTGTAAATGCCACATCGAATCCGCTGACTTCTGGTCTCGGTTTGATGGGCGTGGACGGTGACGCCAACGTGGTTCAAGCCTATTTGACGTCAAGCACCTACAACCAAGTGCTTGCAGATGTGAGCAAGAGCAGTGGCTACGACAGGCGCTTGTTTGCTCAAGCCATGGGCGATGGTGCGGACCTCATCGACGCCGGTGCCGGGGACGATTGGGTGATGGGAGGCTATGGCAACGACATCATTACGGGTGGTGCGGGCAACGACACCCTGTGGGGCCGGGGTGGAGGTGACTGGCGATTCCTGGACTACAAAACCGATGGCAGCTCCTCGGGCAGCGAGTACGCCGTGTTCCGATTCACTGATTTGCCATCGGGCCAATCGGTGACCATTGGGGGCTTGACCCTCGCGGCAGGCAGCAATTTGCTGGCTGCGGATGTGGCCAGAGCCTTCCAGAGTCTGGCCAATGGCTCGGTGGGTAGAAGCGTTGTGGGAGGCAGTTTTCGGGGCACGCTCAGCGGCTGGAGTTCGGCGGCGATGAATGCCGAAAGCAACATGGTGGTGTTCACCGCAGCCACGGCCAACACCAACGTGACCGACATCAGCTACAGCTTTAGCAGCGCAAGCATTTTGCGCGAGAACGACCTCTTCGTTTGGAATGCGGACGATGTGGGTACAGGCGCCATTGACACGATCAAAGACTTTAGCCCGTGGAATGGCAGCAGCGGCGACCGGCTGAACTTGACGGCCTTGCTCGGAGGAAGCAGTCAAAGCACCAATCCGGGCGATTGGATTCGGGTCGTCAATGGCCAAACCGTCAACGGGGTGAGTGGCAGCTCAAGTCTGGTGATCGATGTCGACGGCCCAGACAGTGGCACGGTTGAGCAGGTCATCGCGCTCGAGGGCGTGGATTGGAGTGCTTACACCTTGGATCAGATCTATCGATCAGGTGTGCTGGTGCTGACGGTCAACCAAGCGCCTGCGCTCACGAGCATTGCGACCAACCCCACATTCACCGAGACCAACCGACTCGGTGTGCAAGCGGCTGGCGTGGCAATGTTCTCGGGCACGACCATCAGCACGAACGACGATGGTCAATCGGTCAAAGGCCTGCGCTTGACGGTATCGGGACTGGTCGATGGCGACGATGAAAACTTGGTGATTGACGGCTCGACCATCGCTTTGGGTGCCAGCCGGACCGGCGCCACCGCCATCAACGGCATGAGCTACAGCGTCAGCTACAGCAATGGTACGTCCACGGTGGTGCTGACGCAGTCCTTAGGCTTGGCCACCGCTGTGGCCAATGCCATGGTCAATGCCATCGGCTACAAAAATCTTTCTGTCGACGACCCGTCGCCCGGGCAAAGGACCTTTACCCTCACCCAGGTGAGCGATACCGGGGGCACCATCAAGGGCGGTATCGACACCACGGCCTTGAATCTGGCCTCCACCGTCACCGTGGTTGCGACCAACGACGCCCCCACGCTCACGGTCACAGCTTTGGACCCGAGCTTTGTGGAGGCAACTGGCGTGGGAGCTCAGGCTGCTGCGGTCAAGGTATTTTCGTCTGCCAACGCCAGCGCCATTGAGGGGGCGCAGTCGCTCAAGAGCTTGACCTTCACCCTATCGGGCCTGGTCGATGGCGCCTCCGAAAAAATCACGGTGGACGGCAGGGCGATCACACTTGGAGCCAGCAGCACCGGCAAGACCACGACGAATCTGTTGGATTACAGCGTTGACATCAGCGATGGCTCGGCCACCGTCGTGTTGAGCGCGTCGGGCATATCGTCTGCAGTCGTCAATGCTGTGCTCAATAGCATGAGCTACCAAAACACATTGACCGATACGCCCACTCCAGGTGTGCGCACCTTCACCCTGGAGCAATTGGTCGACACCGGTGGCACCGTCAATGGTGGTCTGGATACGCTGGCGTTGAACCTGAGCTCGTCGGTGACCGTGGTGGGCGCCAACGACGCGCCAGCAGTCGGTTTGCCCAGCAGCAATTATGCGCACAACTCTGGCACGCGCTCGCTCACTGGCTTAAGCGTATCAGACGCTGACAGCGCTGCCGACACCATCACGGTCACGCTGGAGGTGACCAACGGCGTGCTCAGCGCCAGCAGTGCCAGCGTCACTGTTTCTGGCAGTGGTACCGCCGCGCTCACGCTTGCGGGCTCGGCGGCCAACATCAACAGCTTGCTGTCTGCAGGTGGCGTGTCATTTACCACCGGGGGAACTTACAGCACCGTCGGATCCGTGCTCACCATGACCGTCAGCGATGGGGGCAACAACGGGGTCGGTGGTGTATTGGCAGACACCGGCTCGATCGGCATCTATCCATCGTCGGTTGATTCGCCGCCACCGATCCTGACTCTGGGGCAGATGCTGTTGCGCAGGGGCTTGTCCGATTCCAACCTGGGCGTACTGGGCAGCAACCAATATGTCACGACCGACATGTTCGTGGTCAATGACCCGCTCAAGTCGTCGGCCAGCAACCTGACCATCACCATCACGGGCGGTGCTGAGTTTGGCGCCTCGAGCACGCAGGACTGTTACTTCTACAAGAAGACAGCCCCCACCTCTGCGGTCACGTCTTTCACCCTGGCCGAGGTGCAGGCCGGCAGCATTGGTTTTTATTACAGCGGCTCCTCAGCGTTGCCAACCTTCACCGCGACGGTATCAAACACAAGCAAAACAAGTGCCAGTGTCGACTCCAATGTGCAGTTCTTGGCCCAGGGTCTGGACGGCACGGGCGGGCAGATCAAATTTGGCGATGGTTCCGGAAGAGGAGGCAGCGGCAACTATGGCACCAGCAGCCCCAATGGTGTCAACGGGGGCGGCGGTGCCGATACGCTCAGCGGCACGGCCAGCGCAGACGTTTTGTTCGGTGACGGCTCCGGAGGCGCTGGCGGCAGGACCAGTGGGGTTGACGGCTTGGGTGGCGGTGGCGACGACACCATCAGCGCGGGCTCTGGCGACGACATCATCTTTGGCGATGGATTTGATGCCGACAACTTTGCTGGCGGTTATGGCGGTGGTGGTGGAGGGGGAGTCAACGCGGGCAGTGGGTCGGACTCGCGCGCGCCCGGTGTTGGCGGGATTGGCGCAGGCGACGGCGGCAAGGTGGTCAATGCATGGACACCTTATGCGGGTGAAAACACCTCCATTGGCCCCGTGCAGCTGGGCCAGGTCAATCAGGGCTACAACGGTGGCGGCGGTGCAGGTGTTGCAGCCTCGACCAGCGACCTGACCTTGGGTGTCAGTGCCTATTTGACGACCTCCCTGTACCAAAGTGTTCTCAACGACATCAGCAAGGGTGCGAACGCCGATGGGCGGCCCTTTGGCCAGGTCATGGGCGGTGGCGATGATGTGATTGATGCCGGCGCTGGTGATGACTGGGTCATGGCCGGCTACGGCAATGACACCATCACCGGTGGATCTGGCAACGACACGATGTGGGGCCGAGGTGGCGCCGCTGACAGCTCGCCCCCCACTGACAACGACTTGTACATCTGGAACTCGGGCAATGCAGGCACAGGAGCCACCGACACGATCAAGGATTTCACCGTTTGGAACGGCACCGCGGGCGATCGACTCGACATCACGTCCCTGCTGGTGGGTTACAGCGCGAGCAAAAATTTGTCGGAATGGATCACTTTGCAGTCCGGGGTGACGATCAATGGCGTCAGTGGCAGTTCACGCATGACCATCGATATTGATGGCGCTGGCACGGGAACTGGCAGGCAGGTCATTGAGTTTGAAGGGACGAACCTGAGTGCCTACTCCGTGGGCCAACTGATCTCGGCAGGGGTCATGCGGCTGGCCATCAACTCGGCCCCGACGCTCAGTGCCACACGGACCCATCCGACCTTCACCGAAACCGCGCAGGTGGGTGTGCAGACCGCAGCCGTTGCCCTGTTTTCTGGTGCCTCGGCCAGCACCTCAGACTCTGGGCAATCGATCAAGTCGATTGAACTTCAGATCTCTGGCCTGGTCGATGGCGCAAATGAGAAGATCCTGATCGATGGCACCACCATTGGCTTGGGGGCCAACATCACCAACAGCCCGACCACAGCGACCAACGCCATGGTCTACCGTGTGACGTTGTCGGGCGGGACAGCCACGATCACCTTGACCGATGCCCAGGGTATCAGTGCATCGGCCGCAGCCAGCCTGGTCAACGGCATCAGGTACCAAAACACGGACGTGGACGACCCCACAGCGGGCGCGCGTACGGTCACTCTGACGCGGATCACGGATACCGGCGGTACGCTCAATGGCGGCGTTGATTCAACGGCGCTCAGCATTGCGTCTACTGTCACGGTCGTGGCAACCAACGATCCACCCACCCTCAGCGCCACCCTCTTGACCAAGACCTTCTCTGAAGTGGCCGGCTCTGACAACCGGGCAAACGCAGTGGTGATCAGTGCCACGGTCAGTGTGTCCGATTCGGAAGGAAGCAGTCAAATCAGATCGGCGACCGTAAGCATCACCAATGCCCGGGCGGGTGACGAATTGCTCTTCACAGACACGGCCAAGATCGGCGGAAGTTACGACAGCGGAACCGGGGTGCTGACCTTGAGCACCATCAGCGGTCAAGCGCCCACCAATGCCGACTACAGCGCCGCGCTGCGAAGCGTTAAGTTCAACAACACGCTGGACACGCCAGACACCACTGCGCGAACAATCACATTTAAAGCCACAGACATCAATGGCGCCAACAGCACCAGCTTTGTGACCGAGACGGTCAATGTGGCGGCGACCAACGATGTGCCCACACTCGCCGGCACGCTTTCAGCCAAGACCTTCACAGAAATGGCCGGGGCCGATACCACGGCCAATGCGCTCGTGGTCAACAACACGGTCAGCATCAACGATCTTGACGGCGCCAGCCAAATCAACTCGGCCACGGTGACCATCACCAACGTCAAGACCGGCGATGTCTTGCTGTTTACCAACACCGCCAAGATCAGCGGCAGCTACAGCAGCAGCACCGGGGTTCTGACTTTGAGCACCATCAGCGGTCAAGCGCCGACCAATGCGGACTTCAGCGCTGCGATGCAAGCCGTCAGGTTCAACAGCACCTCCGATGCTCCAGACACCACGGCACGAACCATTGCATTTAAGGCCACCGATAAAGGCGGCGCGACGAGCACCACCTTCCTCACCGAAACAGTCAACGTGGTCGCCACGAACGACGTGCCGGTTTTGACCGGTACTCTGTCGACCAAGACCTTCACCGAGGTCAACGGGGCTGACACCGCGGCCAATGCCGCGGTGATCAACAGCACGGTCAACCTGAGCGATTCGGACGGCAGCAGCCAAATCAATTCGGCCACCGTGTCCATCACCAACGTGAAGTCCGCGGACGCTTTGCTATTTACCAATACCGCCAAGATCAGCGGCAGCTACGACAACAGCACCGGGGTGCTGACCTTGAGTGCCATAAGTGGCCAAACACCTAGCAATGCGGACTACGGCGCCGCTTTGCAAAGCGTTAGGTTCAATAACACCTCAGATACGCCAGACACCACCGCGCGAACAATCACTTTCACAGCCACAGACATCAATGGAGCCACCAGCACCACCTTTGTGACCGAGACGGTCAATGTGGTGGCGACCAACGATGTGCCCACTCTGGCCGGCACTGTGTCGACCAAGACGTTCACCGAGGTCGATGGTGCAGATACCGGGGCCAACGCCGTGCTCGTCAACCCGAGCGTGACCATCACTGACTTGGACGGCAGCAGTCAAATCAGCACGGCGACGGTCACGATCACGAACCCCAAGACCGGCGATGTCTTGCTGTTTACCAACACCAGCAAGATCATTGGCAGCTACAACAGTGCAACGGGAGTGCTCACCCTGAGCACCATTGGTGGACAAACTCCTACGAACGCAGACTTCAGCGCTGCACTGCAAAGTATTGGATACAACAACACTTCGGATGCGCCAGACACCGCTGCGCGAACAATCACTTTCAAAGCCACAGACATCAATGGGGCCACCAGCACCACCTTTGTGACCGAGACGGTCAATGTGGTGGCGACCAACGAAGTGCCCACGCTGACCGGCACTGTGTCGACCAAGACATTCACCGAGGTCGATGGTGCAGATACCGGGGCCAACGCCGTGCTCGTCAACCCGAGCGTGACCATCGCAGACTCGGACGGCAGCAGTCAAATCAGCACTGCGACGGTCGCGATCACGAACTCCAAGACCGGCGATGTCTTGCTGTTTACCAACACCAGCAAGATCAGTGGCAGCTACAACAGTGCAACGGGAGTGCTCACCCTGAGTACCATTGGTGGACAAACTCCTACAAATGCAGAGTACAGCGCTGCTCTGCAAAGCGTCAGGTTCAACAACACCTCGGACACGCCGGACACCGCTGCGCGAACAATCACTTTCAAGGCGACAGACATCAATGGGGCCAACAGCACCAGCTTTGTGACCGAGACGGTCAATGTGGGGGCGACCAACGATGTGCCCACGCTAAGTGGCACGCTCTCGGCCAAGACCTTCACAGAAATGGCCGGGGCCGATACCGGGGCCAATACATCCGTGGTCAACAACACGGTCAGCGTCAGCGATCTTGACGGTAGCAGCCAAATCGACTCGGCCACGGTGAGCATCACCAATGTCAAGGCCGGTGATGTCTTGTTGTTCACCAACACCGCCAAGATCAGCGGCAGCTACAGCAGCAGCACCGGGGTGCTGACCTTGAACCCCATCAGCGGTCAGGCCCCAACGAATGCAGACTTCAGCGCTGCGATGCAGGCTGTTCAATTCAATAACACCTCGGACACGCCAGATACAACGGCCCGAACGTTGGCCTTCAAAGCCACCGACGCCAGCGGTGCAACCAGCACCACCTTCTTGACCGAGACGGTCAATCTGGTGGCTGTGAACGATCCACCCACGCTCACGACCACTGCCATCAGCCCCGGTTTTACAGAAGCCGCAGGTGTGGCGGCTCAAGCCAGTGCCGTGGCGCTCTTCTCAAACACGGACTTCAACCTGGTCGAGGCCGGGCAAAATGTGAAGAGCTTGACGTTCACTGTCTCTGGGCTGGCAGACGGCGCCAATGAAACGGTTGTCGTCGACGGCACCAGTATCACACTGGGCGCGAACATCACCAACAGCCCTAGCACGGCGACGCAAGCGATGGTCTATGGCGTCACGCTTTCGGGCAGCACAGCGACCGTGACCCTGACCAAGACGGCTGGCATCAGTGCCACACTGGCCAATGCGCTGGTCAATGGCCTGAGCTATCAAAACACCAGCACCGACAACCCGACTGCCGGCAACCGGGTCATCACGATCACGCAGGTCAGCGATACGGGTGGCACGCTCAATGGGGGATTGGATAGCTCGGCGCTGAACATCGCTTCGACGGTGACGGTGGTGCCCGTCAACGATGCACCCACCTTGACAGCCACCGCACTCAATGGGACGTTCACTGAGGCAGCTGGTTTGGCCACCCAGGCCGCTTCGGTGTCGGTCTTCAGCAGCGCGGCGGTCGGACAAATTGAGACAGGTCAGGGCGTCAAGAGCCTCACATTCACGGTGAGCGGCCTGATCGATGGTAACCACGAAAAAATCGTGGTGGATGGCACAACCATCGCGCTGGGGGCTGATGGCAGTGGGTCGGCTGCCACAGCCAATAACCAAATGGACTATGCGGTCACGATCAGCGCTGGTACGGCCACAGTCACGCTGACCCGGTTGCAAGGCATTACGGCGGCAGCCGCCGCTGCCCTGGTGAACGGGATCGCCTATCAGAACACCATGACCGATGCGCCTGGTGCGGGTGATCGCACCTTTAGCCTGACACAGGTCGTGGACTCGGGCGGGTCCGCCAACAGCGGAGCCGATACGTCGGCCCTAACTGTGAGTTCCAGGGTGACGGTCGTCGTCACCAATGACGCACCTGCGGCCAGCGGCAGCGCCACTCTTGCTGAGGTCGCAGAGGACACCCTGACACCATCGGGCAGCAGCGTGCAGAGTCTGCTCAGCGGGAATTTCAACGACAGTGCCGACCGGGGCACTGGCGCAAGCGGCGACAGCACGCTGATCGGTGCTGCCATCGTTGCCAATGCGGCGTCTGGCACTCAGGGCAAATGGCAGTACAGCATCAACAGCGGTACCAGCTGGTCGGATCTGGCGACCACCGGACTGGCCGACGCCACGGCCTTCTATTTAAGTGCCAACAGTATGTTGCGATTCCTGCCGGTCGCCGACTACAGTGGATCACCGGGTGCCCTGAGCGTGCGTTTGGTGGAAAGCGGTGGCAGCAGCTTGACCAATGCCAGCAGCATCAACGTCAGCACCAACGGTGGCGCGTCGCGTTTCTCCAGTGCGACGGTCAGTTTGGGGACCAGCATTTCGGCCGTCAACGATGCGCCGGTGGCCACAGGAACAGTGCCAAGTTTCACGGCGGTGAACGAAGACAGCGCAGTTGTCACCGCTGTATCGCTGGGGTTGAGCACATTGGCCTACGGCGTCGGCGGGGGTGCCGATGAAAGCTCTCAAACGCTCAGCGCTCGGGTGACGCAAATTCCGAGCTTCATGACGCTTTGGAAGGCGGACGGAACAAGCCAAGTCACCACGAGCACCACTTTGACGGTCGCAGAGCTCCAAGGCCTGAAGTACAAAACCGTTGCCAACGGCTATGGATCGGGCGCCATTGTTTGGACCATCTCAGACAGCGGCAGTGGTGTTTCTCCAAATGTCAGCACGGTGTCCCAGAGGCTTGCGGTGCTGGTCAATGGGCTGGGCGATGCGCCTGTGATCGATGCCTCGGTGAATCTGGTGCTCGGCCCAGTTGCAATCAATGCGGGCAACCCATCGGGGCCTGTCGGCTTCTTGCTGGTCAGCCTGTTGGGCGGCGTTTCCGACACCGATGCCAACGCGGTCAAGGGGTTGGCCATCGTTGGGAACGACACCACCAAGGGCATTTTGTATTACTCGACCGATAACGGGGTGACATGGAATGCGGCAGGCACTGTTAGTGACAGCCAGGCCCTGCTCTTGGCCAACAACAGCAGCACCCGCGTGTACGTCAAGCCCGATGCCTCCTACACGGGCAGTGAGGTCAGCGTATTTACCGTGCGTGCCTGGGACACCACCAGTGGCACGCCAGGGACCAAGGTCAACATCACGGCCACGGGTGGCAGCACAGCCTTCAGTTCAGGCACTGACACGGTAAGCATTGTTCTGACGGACATCACGGCGCCTGCGCTCGACCTCGACGGTACCGCTGCAGGGGTCAATTACAGCTTCAATGCAGCCAGTGCGGGCAGCGGCTACAGCGTCGACAACGGTGCCAGCAACCTGACTGCTGCGTCATTGGCGGATGGCTCAAACATTTCGTCGATCCAGATCACCCTCAACAGCTCAGACGTGCCAGTCGTCAGTGGAGAGCAACTGGGTTTGGGTGGGGTGGGCATCGCACTGTCGGTCGCTGTGCCGGCCAGCGTCAGTTTGGGTGGGGTGAACTGGGGGGTGTCTTTGGCGTCAGGTGTGTTGACTTTCACGGCACCCAGTGGCGGTACCGCGGCCAGCAATGCGCAGGCCCTTTTGCGTAACCTCGAATACAGCTACAGCAGCGCACCTGCTGGCAACCGAACGCTGAGCTGGCGAGCCACCGATCTGAGCGGCAATGTGAGCGAGGCTGCTGTGACCAGCATCAGTCATGATTCGGCCGGCCCTGTGGTGGACCTCCTTGGAGCCAGCGCAGGTCTGGACTACACGGCCACCATAGTGACCACCGGCAATGCGAGCACGGGTGTGGCCTTGAGCAGCAATGCCAGCCTGACCGAGCCCAACAGCATTGCCAGCGTCAATGTCACGGTCGCTGGTTTGCTCAATGGCAGCAGCGAAAAGCTGAGCGTGGGCAGCACCGATCTCAGCGCCGATGGCAGCAGCTTGCCGGTGGGGGTGAGCGACGGCACCAACACCTGGAATCTGAGTTACAGCGCTGGTACCTTCAGCTTTTCGATCGACGGTGCATCGGCAAGCCAGGCTCAAACACTGATCAGCAGTTTGCGCTACAAGAACTCCGCGGGCACCGTGACGGATGGAATGCGTACTTTCACGGTCAGCGCTACCGACGCGTTTGGTCAGACCAGCGCCTCGTCTGCCGTGGCCACCGTGTTGGTCAATGGCGGTGCGCCTGCGGTGGCTTCGTCTTCAAGTCTGGTTACGGCCGACAGCAATGGAGATGGTGTGTACGGAGACGCATTCACCGTGACCTTTGCGGAGCCGGTTTTGAGCAGCAACATCAAAAATGCGGCAAACTGGTCGGTGAGCAATCCAGCACTCGCGATACAGAGCGCAGGTTTTTCCAGCAGTACCGGATGGGTGGTCACTTCGGCAAATTCCACAACGGGTACGCTCACCATCAACAGCAGCAGCAACAGCAGGGCCACGTTCAACGGCGGTGGCAACACGGTGGGTAGCCTTCTTCAGCAGGTGCTAAACACCGTACCCGGTCAGAGCTATTCTGTGAGTTTCACCTTGGCCAGCTCGAGCACCGGATCTGTTTCTGTGCAAGCCGCTGCTCTGAATGGACCCAGCACGTTGGCTTACAACACAGCGACCACATCGAGCAACTCACCAACAACTTTCAGTCTGAATTTTGTGGCCTTGAGCGCGAACACCTTGCTGCAATTTAGGGACACCGCGACCACTGCGGGCAGCGATGCGTGGCTCGACACCTTGACGGTGGTCACGCCCGCATCCTCGACCACGGGCAGCCTGGGCAGCTCACCACGCATCGAGGCGCTCAATGCGTTCATGCTTGGCGGCGTTGAATACGCGAGTCAGTACCGCATCACATCGGGATCGGGTTCGGCTTATGGAACCAACAGTACCCTGAGCATCCCGAACACTGCGGTGGTAGATATCACCAACACGGCCGCAGGTGTATCTGGCAATCAAACCTTCACCATGACGGACATTACGCCGCCAGCAGGGCTGACGGCGGGCGATGCCGCCATCACGACGGACAACATCATCAGTACCGCAGCAGGCGATGCCACGGTGACACTGACCTATAACTTCACGGTTTCTGACGCCACCCACAGCAAGGTCCGCTACTACCTCGATGGGGTGGAGCTCACTGGCAAAATGAGCACGGTCAGCACGCCATCGACAGCCACCAGTGCTTCTCTGACCATGGACCGGGCCGATTGGGGCAGCGATGGCATCAAGAGCCTGACGGCGCGCCTGGAGGACAGTTCTGGCAACCTGGGGCCGCTTTCGCAATCGAGGCCCGTGACGGTCGATACGCAAATCATGCAGGGCGTTGCGTCCATGGTGCGCACTACAGGCAGCAACGCCAGCGCCACCGCGGGCGATGTGATTTCCGTCACGTTCAATGAGGCCGTGCTCTTGGGTACCTTGCCCGCAGCCTTTGGCTCGACCGCCTCGGCCGCGGCTGTGGGTGCAGTGGGAGGCTATAGCAAAACCTGGAACATCACGCTGGGCGGAACAGGCATCAGCCTGTCTGGATCTACTGGCAGCGTGAGCTTTGCCGGCGTCAAAGATGTGGGGCAAAACACGGGTACGTTGACGGCCAGCGTACCGGCCGATGTGTTGGACATGCCGCAAATCACGTCTCTGGGCAACATGACCTCGGACAACGTGATCAACAGTTCTGAAGCCGCTGTTCAGCAAACCATGAATCTCGAGTTGGCCACCGTCAGGGCTGGCGATGAGATCAAGCTCTACAGGGACGGTGTGCCCATTCCTTTTATCGTGACGTTCACGAGCGGTGATCAAGAGGTGTCAAGCTTTTCCTTGCCAGTGGGTGTGAGTTCGACCACGACCCTGCCGATTAAACTCAAGACGGACACCTGGGGTGCGGACGGTGAACGCGTTCTCACGGCCACCATCCAGCGCGGCGGTGGGACGCTTTTTGCATCTGATGAGCGCCACGTGTATGTGGCGGCCGATCTAGAGCACTGGTCGACCGCCAATGGCAATGCCATTTGGTTTGATCCGTCCACGGAAATCAGTTTGAGTGACGGCATATGGGCCGCCAGTGTGGGTGGACTTCAGACCTCCGCAGTCAATGCCACAAAAACCCCCACCCTGGTGCGCAGCAGTGACGGTGCCAACTATGTCAGTTTCAATTCCACGGTCAACGTCAGCTCGACGGCGGCCGTGTTGCAAACCTCTGTCCCCACATCGACGCTGGACATGGCCGGCAAGACGTCCTTCAGCATCTTCAACGTCCAGCAAAGGGCAAGCACCGCTGGAGCCACCCAGCTATTCTCCCTGGGTGTTGGTTCGACTGAAGCCACCGGCTACATCAACGGCTACAGCTCTACGTTCAACTGGACTCGCAATGCCGTCCGCGCTTATTCGGCCAATTCCACCATTGCTTTGCAGCCTGCGCTGGTGGATGTGGTCACTGCGGTTTCGGGATCGGGTTCGGACTTGACAGCCACTGATACCAGCTACATCAACGGCAAGCAGTCGGCAACGGCTACCAACAATATCAGCTCGTACGCCTACTCTCAGAGCCTGGCCTTCGGTGGTAACGCAGCCCTCACTTACGGAGTGCATGTCCATGATGGCTCCTGGACGGGCGATCTGATTTTGTTCAACCGGGCTGTCACCAGTTTGTCTGGGCGTCAGGAGATCAATGCTTACTTGGCGATCAAGTACAAGACCATGGGCAATGCTGTCACTGCCCCGAGCAGCGGCGTGTTTAACCTGTCCAGCAGTGCCGCCGCCGATACCTTGATCGACGACGTGCTCGATCGCCGGACCACGGGCGCCATCGATGACACGGCCCTGATTGCGGGCAATGACTGGGTCAATGCCGGTGCGGGCAATGACACCCTGCGCATCAAGGACTTGCAGTTCCGTCAGATCGATGGTGGAGCGGGCACGGATATGCTGGCCCTCGATGGCACCTACAGCGGGTCCAGCGCCATCGTATTGGCCGACTTCGTAAGCAATGTGCGAGGTGACTCCGCTTCTGACTCAGCCAGCAATGCCCGGGTGGCAGCGGCCGGGTTTCACAGGTTGCTCGGGATCGAGCAGATCGACTTGCGCACCCACACCGGTGCGCAAAGCTTGGTTGTGACGGCAGCTGACGTGAACCAAATCAGCGAAACCAATGCCCTGGGCGTGGTGCTCGGGGCCAATGACAGCCTTTCGATTGACGGCTTTGCCAGCAGCAGCGCGACCTGGGGCTACTTCACACCGTCCGATGGGGCGGTTTATGACCAAAAGTGGGTCGGTGGCAGCGGCAGCTACACGCTCTATGCACTTGGTGGCAGTTTGCCCACCCTGACCGCGGTCAGTGGTACGACCGGCAGCGACACTCTGGTTGGAACCTCGGCCGATGAGACACTCAGTGGTGGCCGGGGCGATGACACCCTCACGGGGGGCGCGGGTGTTGATATTTTCCGATTCAATGGGGGTGAGATCGGATCAGATACGGTGACTGACTTCACCAAATCCCAGGGTGACAAGCTCGACCTGTCGGGCTTGCTGCTCAACAAGGGGCTGGACAGTTCGCTGTCGGACAGCGTGAGCCGCTACCTGAGCCTGAGCCGCGTCGGCGGCAGCAGCGACATGGCGCTCAGGGTGGATCTGGACGGGGAGGGCAATTTCACTTCGCCCGAGCAGACCATTGCCTTGAGCAGTGCCTGGGGCAGCAGCAACTTGGGCGAACCGGGCAACACCACGCAAGAGCTGAGCAATCTGATGACCTTGATCGCAAACCGGGTGATCGTCGCCTGATCTCGCCGGCATGGCTGAGCGCCCTGCGCCGGTCCAGCCTGTTGGCTTTTGAGCAGCGGGCCAGATTGCGGTCAAAATACGGGCTCGCCCGCGCCTGATCGGGTCGGTTGGCCCTGGGCCCGCCTGACGACGGGCTTGCGAGGATACAGTTCTCACCTCAGCCTCAATCTTTTTCATGGTTCAATCAGACCCCTCCCAGGATTCCCAGGCCCGTGCCAAGGCGGCCGACGTGCAGGCGCTTGACGCGCTGACCGGCGGTGCCTTCAGTGCCCCCACCTCGGGTGAGAGGGCGGCCCGTATTCGCGCCTGGATGGCGGGCGATCCCCCGGCCGAGCAACTGGCCGAGGTGTTTCGGGAGCTGTCCAATCGGGACAAGGGTGCTGCCAAGCCATTGCGGGAAAAGCTCGACGAGCTGCGCCGTGCGCGTGGTCAGGATGCGCTGGCTGCCGATTGGGCGGCCAAGGCCCAGGCCTTGCTCGATGGCTCGCGGCTTAACCTGGCCGACGCCTTGGCCTGGCAGCGCGATGCGGCCAAAGCCGGTGCTCCCCTGTCGCGCGAGCCCCTGGCTGGCCTGAAGCTGCTGCTCAGTGAGCGCGTCAAAACCATCGAAGACCTGCAGCACCGCGCTCAGGTGCAGCGTGAAGCGGCGGTCCTGATTGCCCAGCGCACCGAGGTGCTTTCGACCAAGCCCTGGCTTGAGGCGCAGTCGATCTGGGCCGGGCTGCGCACGGACGTCGGCCATTGGCAGACTCAGGCCCATGCCCTGACCTGCGATCCGGTCTGGCCCAGCGTGGATCCGCGGTTTCCTGTGCAGATCGAGGCCGCTCGCCAGCAGCTGCTGGCTGTTTGGGGCGCTTTCGAAGCGGCTTTGGCGATGGCCGTGGCCGCTGCCGACGATGTCGACGCACCTTTGCCGGCTGTGCCGGTCTGGGCCGACCAATTGCGTGCCGCGCGTGGCCAGGTGGCGACTGAAAAGGCCGACAAGCTGGCCAAGCCCAAGGTTGACCCGGCTGTTCTGGCTGAGCAGCGCGCCAGTGCCAAGGCCGCTGTGCAGCAGGCGCTCGATCTGCTCAAAAAGGAGCTTGCCGAGGGACATGGCAAAGCCACGCCCAAGGCGGCGGCCGATCTGAGGCAGGCGCTCAAAGAACATGTGCGATACATCGAGGGTGCTCTGGAGGCCGATGCGCACGCCACGCTCACTGCGGCTGGCGAGCTCGAGGGATGGCAACGCTGGCGCGCCGACCAAATTCGCGACGAATTGCTGGTCAAGGCACAGGCGCTTGTTGAAAAGCCTCTGGGCGGGCGCAAACAACAGGAGGCCTTGCGCCAGTTGCGCGAGCAGTGGAAAACCAGCGATCAGGGCGGGGTGCCCAACCATGGTCTCTGGAAGAAGTTTGACGAGGCTTGCAACCAGGCCTACAAGGTCGTGGAGGCGTGGCTCGAAAAGACCCGCGAGCAGCAAGAAGCCAGCCGGGCTCAGCGCCGCGCCTTGATGGACGAGCTGCGTGCGTGGAGCCAAGGCCACCAGGCCAACGCCGACTGGAAGCTGCACATCCGTAGCCTCCAATCGTTCGAGCAGCGCTGGAGAGATGGCGGCCATCTGAGCGAGAAGGCCTATGCGGAAATGCAGGCGCAGTGGAAGGCGCTGATGGAAGAGGCGGGTGCTCCGTTGCATGGCGCGCGTCAGGAAAGCCTGGCGCGTCGACGCGCCCTGATCGACGAGGCTCAGGCCCTGGGTGCGCAGGCGCAGCTGCGCATCGACGCCGTGCGCGCCTTGCAGCAGCGCTGGCAGCAGGAAGCGCAGAGCGTGCCCATTGATCGGCGCCAGGAACAAAAACTCTGGGATGCCTTTCGCAAGCCGATCGACGAGGCTTTTGCCCGCAAGAGCGCCGAGCGCGAGAAGGCTGTTCAAGCTCTGGGTGAACACGACCGTCGGGTGATCGCGGCGGCGCAGGAGCTCGAACAGGCCAATGCCTCTGGCGATGCGCAAAAAATTCAGGCTGCTGCCAAGGCCCTGGAGGCAGCGATGCGTGGACAGGCGGTCGCAGCGGCTGCCGCAGCGGCGCCGGCGCCAGACGCTCCAGTGCCGGCCGAAGCGGCAAAGCAGCCCGCTGCTGCCGATGCTGTTGAGCAGGCCGATTCGGCCAAGGCCGATGAACCCGGGGCTCAAAGCACCGACGACACTGATGCAACGCAGGAACAGCCAGCGCCAGCCAAGCCAGCGCCCAAGCCCGTGATCGCCATGCGTGGTGATGACCGTCCGGGTGCGCGCAGGCCCGAGATCGCGGCGCCAGCTCGCGGCAACCGCTCTGAGCGCCCCGGGCGTCCCGGTGAGCGCGGCCGGCCCGCCGATGTCCGTGGTGAGCGCCGTCCGGGCGAGCGGGGCGATCGATACGCGGACCGAGGCGATCGGGCCGAGCGTTTTGGTGACCGCGTCCGGCCCGAGGAGCGGGGTCCGCGCTTGGGCGATGCCGCTTTTCGGGCCCAGCGCGATGCGCTCGAGCACGCCCAGTTGGCGCTGCGCAAGCTCGCTGCCCAGGCCCATGGCGAGGTGCTGACCCAGTTGCTGACCGCCTGGGAACAGCGCAACCCCGAGCTCATGCCCACGGCTCAAAGCTTGGGCAAGGTCGTGTCGGCGGCCGATCGCAGCCGCTGGAGTCAGACGCTCGCAGCCCCGGTGGCCGCAGACACCGAAACCTCTTCTCAGACGCTGCTTAGGCTTGAGATCGCAGCCGATTTGCCCAGCCCTGCCGAGCATCTTGCGGCGCGTCGCATGATGCAACTGCAGTTGCTGACCCAACGCCATGCGCCCTCGCCTGCCCAGACCTGGGGCGAGGACGTGGCCAAGGTCTTTGCCGGCCCCCACCAGACAAGCCAGGCGCGTCGCTTGCAAAACGTGCTCAAGGCTTTGCTCAAGCGCTGACCCGCCTTGGGTTCGTACCGCACGCTGTGACCACCCGAGCGAGTCCGTCTGGCGCAACTGGCTCGCTCACGCGCAGCTTGATCGGTCTGCTCGATCGCCCCATCTCTCAGGCCGACCGTCAGCGTGCGGCCTTGCACTTGCTTGACTGGCTGGGCTGCGTTCAACTCGGACGCACTGCAGAGGTGGGTCTGGCCTTGGCTCGGCTGGCCGATCAAAGTGCCGCAGGGCCTTGCACCGTTGTGGGTGCGGGGCTGCGAGAGGCGGGCATGGCGGCCTTGGTCAACGGCGGCCTGGGCAATGTGTTCGAGATGGATGATGTGCACCGGCGCTCCATCATGCACCCGGGAGACACCGTGATTGCGGCTGCTTGGGCGGTGGCCGAGCGCGAAGGCAGCAGCGCAGCGCAGTTGCTCGAGGCCATGATCCGCGGCTATGAGGTGGCCATTCGTGTGGGCACCGCCGCCGGTCCCAGCCACTACCGCAATTGGTACAGCACCGCCACTTGCGGCGTGTTTGGGGCGGCCGCGGCCTGCGCCCACCTGCTCGGCCTGAACCCTGAGCGCAGCGCAGACGCTTTGGGTCAGGCCGGGATGATGGCCGCAGGGCTCTGGCAGTGCCGCAATGAGCCCACGTTCTCCAAGCAGCTGGCTGCCGGCCGAAGCGCGCAGTCTGGGGTGCTGGCGGCCGATCTGGCGCGCATCGGCTTTCCCGGTCCCAAGCAAATCCTTGAAGGTAGCCACGGTTTTTTTGCCGCCTGCTGCGACCACGCAGACGCCGGCGCATTGCTGGCAGATCCCCTATCTCCCTGGAAGCTCTATGAGGTCAGCTTCAAGCCCTGGCCCGCGTGCCGGCATGTGCATCCGGCGATCGAGGCGGCCCTGAAATTGCGTGAGCAACTGCCTGCAGTCAGTCAGATCGAATCTTTAACCCTGCGCACGTATGCCGACGCGATCTCCTTTGCCGACTGCCCCGAGCCCGAAACCGCCCACCAGGCGCGATTTAGCTTGCAGCACGCTGTGGCCGTGGCCTGGTTGCGCGGCGACATGACGCTACAAGACAGTGAGCCGGCAGCGATCGCAGATCCTGCCATCGCGGCTCTCAGGGGCAGGGTCAAGGTGGTGTGTGATGAGCAGTTGACCCTGGCCTACCCCGAGCGCTTTGGTGCCGTGCTTTGTGTGCGCAGCCCAGGGGGCCAAGAGCGCGTGGCCACGGTGCAAGCGGTCAAGGGAGATCCTGAAAATCCGTTGTCGGCCCAGGATTTGCAGGACAAAGCGCTTGGGCTGATGTCTGCTGCGGGCCTGAAGCCGCAGATGGGTCAGCGCATCGTCCAAAGCTGTCTGGACTTGGCGCAGGACGGGCCGATTTCAGCGCTCAGCGCAGCACTTCGCCCGGCCTGAGCGCCGCGGCATCGCTGCGCGGGCCTGGCACACCAGCATCAGCCCGCAAAAAATTCGTCGAACAACGCCAGCAGTTCCGGCAGTTCTTTGGCAAAGCGCGATCGGTTCACGAAATAAGCTTCGCAAGCCACCGCGAAAAATTCTGCAGGCGCAGTGGCTGCGTAAGGATCGAGCCAAGGCATGGACCCGCCAAAGCGCTCGGCCAGGGACAGAGCTTCCGCAAAGTCGTCGTAGGCCGCCTGCATGACCTGGGGCCAGCGCTGGGCCAACTCGCGCGAGGGCAGGGGCGGACGGCCGTCTGCCACGCCATCGCGCATATCGAGCTTGTGCACGAATTCGTGAATCACCACGTTGTAGCCAGTCTGACTTGACGACTCCTGCACATCTTGCCAGCTCAAGGTGACTGGCCCGCCGGGCATGGCCTCACCACTGAGTTCTTCCAGATAGTTGTGCACCACGCCGGCCTCGTCGTGCAATTGACGGGGCGCCACCATGGCGCTGGGGTGGACCACGATGCCCAAAAAGTCGTCATACCAGTGCAGCCCCAGCTTGAGCACGGGCAGGCAGGCCTGGGCCGCTATGGCCAGGGCCATTTCGTCGGTGATTTGCAGGCCATGGGCGCCGGTAAATTGCTTGCTTCGTAAAAACTGGCTGCAGCTCAGGCGCAGCGCCTCTTGGTCGGCTGCGCTGCGCTCCGCCAAAAAAGGGTATTGCGCCAGAGTGACTTCCCACAGAGCCTGTGGGATGGGCGTGGCGCTGGGGCCCAACTTGTCTTTCAGGCGTTGCCACCAATGGCTCATGGACTCGGGACGCGCTGTTGTGGCTCAAGAAAGCGCCAGCCGCTGCAACCGAGGCGCTGCGGCGGGCAGCAGCGAGACCCGCAGCACCTGCGCGCGCGGTGGCTGGGCCGCCGCGTCCCAGTCACTGAGGACCTGGCGCTGCAGACCCTGACCCAGGTCATGCCCCGCGGGTCGGTGGGTGTGGCCGTGGATCAGGGTGCTGGCCCGGGCATCGAGCAGGCATTGACGGGCGGCTTGCTCGTCGACGTCTGCATAGCCGTCGCCCTGGGCCCAGCGCTGGGCCTGATGCTGCTGGCTCTGTTGACTGACATGCCTGGCAATGGCCTGCCGCTCGGCCAGTGGTTTGGCCAGGAAGGTCTGCTGCCATCCGGGGTCACGCACCTGCTTGCGAAAAGCCAGGTAAGCCTCATCGTCCAGGCAAAGGGCATCGCCATGCGACAGCAGCCAGCGTTGCTCCCGCAGGATCAAGGTGCAGGGGTCGGCCAGTAGGGTGGCTCCGCAGTTCTTCAAGAGATCCGTTCCCGCCAGGAAATCGCGGTTGCCGTGCATGAAAAACAGGCTCAGCCGCTCGCTGCTGCGGCGCATCAGATTGACGCACTGCGACTCGAAGCCAGAGGGCCGTGATTGCAGGACATCGTCGCCAACCCAGACCTCAAACAAATCGCCCAAGATGAACAGTGCATCGGCTGGCGTGTCGGCCATGAAGCGCGCCCACGCAGCCTGGGTTTTCGGCGCGCCGGCATCGAGGTGAATGTCAGAGATGAAATCCAGGGTGCGCCAATGCTCGGGCACCCGGAGTTCTTGCAGGCAGTCCGCCACGCGCTTTGCCGCCTTCAGGCCAGCAACTGGGCCTTTTGAATCACGACGTCTTTCTCAGGTACGTCATCATGAAGACCGCGCCGACCGGTCGGGCTCGCAGCGATCTTGTCGACCACTTCGGTGCCTTCAACCACTTTGCCGAAAACGGCATAGCCCCAGCCTGAAGCGTCGGGAGCGCTGTGGTTGAGAAAGTCGTTGTCGGCCACGTTGATGAAAAACTGGGCGGTGGCCGAGTGCGGAGCGCTGGTGCGGGCCATGGCCATGGTGTAGTGGTCGTTTTTCAGGCCGTTGTTGGCCTCGTTTTCAATGGCCGCATCGGTGGGCTTTTGCTTCATGCCCACTGCAAATCCGCCCCCCTGCACCATGAAGCCAGGAATGACGCGGTGAAACACTGTGCCGTCGTAATGCCCTTTGCTGACATAGCTCAGGAAATTGGCGACGGTCTTGGGCGCTTTGGCCGCGTCGAGCTCGACCGTGATCGAGCCGAAGGAGGTGATGTGCAGTTGGACTTTTGGGTTGCTCATGGCGTTAGCGCAGTTCGGTTGCAGAAAGGATGACCACGGGTGTGCGTGGCACATCGGTGGGGAAGGGGCCGCCGGCGCCAGTGGGGCGGGACTTGATTTTGCCCACCACATCCATGCCGCTGATGACCTTGCCAAAAGCCACATAACCGAACAGTTGTGGGGCCGATAACAAGTTGGCGCGGGGCACATTTTCATACACCCGGCCCTGGTATTCAAAACGCGGCACCGGATCCCCCGGCGGGATTGGGGTTGGGTTGAGAAAGTCGTTGTCTTTGACGTTGATAAAAAACTGCGATGAGGCCGAATTTGGGTCGTTGGTGCGGGCCATGGCAATCGTGCCCACTGTGTTCAGGGGGCCGCCGCGCGCCAGTGCTTCACGCCCCTCGTGAGCAATGGGCGCGCGGGTTGGTTTTTGCTGGTACTTGCCGTCGTATCCGCCACCCTGGATCATGAAGCTCTCGATCACCCGATGAAACACCGTGCCGTCATAGTGTTTGTCGCGCACGTACTGCAGAAAGTTCTCAACGGTTTTTGGCGCCTTGTCGGCGTACAACTCCACCACAAACTCCCCTTCGCTGGTGACAAATTTCACCCGAGGTGTGTTTTGTGCCTGGGCCAGGCTCACATGAAGTGCAGCGCCGGCCATCAGGGCGGTGGCCAAAAGGCGTCGCAAAGTCTGGGCAAAAAACATGTGTAGGACCCTTTTGTGTCGATCGGTTTTTCAGTCGTTCAGGGGGTACTGGGCGGGTTGGCCAGCTGCCTCAACGCTTCGATTTTTGGAGCAATGCGCTGGCGGCCGGGCTCAATTTGCAGCGCTTTGCCATAGGAGCGCGCCGCCAGCTGGGCCAGCACGTCACCCAGATTTTCATGGGCTGTGGCATAGGCTGGGTCATTGCGGATCGCCATCTCCAGCGCAGCGCGGGCTTTGTCAAGCTCGCTTCTGGCGGCCAGCAGCACGGCCAGGTTGGTGTAGGGCTCGGGCAACTCCGGGTAGTCCTGAGTCAGGGCCACGAACACCTGCTCGGCCTCGTCTTTGCGGCCACTGTCGGACAGGATCACCCCGCGCATAAAGCGCATCTGCGGGTCGCGCGGCTTGGCTGACAAGTGGCTCTCAGCGCGGGCCAAAGCCTGAGCCAGTTGGCCACTTCGGGTCAGGCGGTTGACCTCGGTGTATTCATCAGCCCAGACCGTGATCGGCCCTGCGACCAGAAAAGCCAGTGCCAGGGCCTGCCACCGGCTGGCCGCTGGCATTGAATTGGCGCCAGCATGGGCTTTGCGCAGCAGGGGGGTCGCAGGTGTCATGGCCGGGTGTGTTCAAGCGGTGGGCTCAGGCAAGCGCTTTGCCATTTTGCGGGCTGGCTGCTGGCTTGGCACAAAAAATCGCCGCAGCTCGGGCCCAACCCTGAGTGCAAATTGTAGCGGAGGGGTATAGTTGGCGGCTTGCGTCCCGATGAGCGAGTGCTCAATTCGCCTAGCCGTCTTTTCCTGATCCCCGCAGCGCGCAGCCTGACCTTTTCGCCCGTTCTTTCCATGAGCCTTCGTATCTACAACACGCTCTCGCGTGCCGTGGAGGATTTTTCCCCCTTGCAACCCGGTCACGTGCGCATGTATGTCTGCGGCATGACCATCTACGATCTGTGCCACATAGGTCATGCCCGCATGATGATGGCCTTCGATGTCGTGCAACGCTGGCTCAAGGCCAGTGGCCTGAAGGTGACCTATGTG
>SXGQ01538902.1_pt1 | contig 25394 bp, 19 predicted proteins | sample 3178371 | NCBI WGS metagenome assembly SXGQ01 (sample SAMN11356859, study PRJNA531348) | freshwater metagenome | isolation source: freshwater sample F1-20 | place: China: Fuxian Lake, Yuxi | collected 2017-12-25 | reverse complement strand
GAAAGCCTTCAAACCGACATCCTTCGCAAGACCATCATGGAAACGGATCGCAATTCCCTTTTCCAGACACTGCTCCCAAGAATGATTTCCGTTGAGAGGATCTTCGAACAAGCCGACTGCAACATCACCCCCTCGACCTTGATTAGCATCTCCATAATACTTGGCCTGGTAGGGATCGGAATTCCGATGGGTGTGGGCCTGCCATTTTATGTCGTTTTCATCGCTATCCCGCTGATGCTCATCCCATGGGTTTGGCTGATTCAAAAACGCAAGGCAAGATTGAAAAGGTTCTCCGAGCAATTTCCCGAGGCGCTGGAACTGCTTGCCAGGGCCCTAAGGTCAGGCCAAAGCCTGGCGGCGGGACTCCAGGTTATCAGCCAGGAAATGGTGGAACCCATCGGCTTAGAATTCAGCAAGGCTTACGAGAGGCAAAAACTTGGCATCCCCATTGAAGACGCGCTCAAGGAAATGTGCAATCGTATTCCCAGCCTTGATCTCAAGTTTTTTGCGACCTCGGTCGCCATTCAAAGACAGACGGGTGGTGACCTTGCCGAAATCCTTGACAAGATAAGCCATATAGTCCGTGAGCGATTTAAAATCCTGGGCCAGGTGGCAGCACTCACCGGCGAGGGGCGCATGAGTGGCGCTGTTCTTCTAGCATTGCCCATAGTTTTGTTTCTTTACCTTCGCATCAGCAACCCCGAGTATATCCAGCCCCTTTGGACCACGGAAATCGGAAGAAAAATGCTGGCAGGCCTAATAGTGGGCCAAGTGCTGGGTGCCATCATCATCAAAAAAATCGTGGACATCAAGGTTTAGAAAGGAGGAGCAAAATGGTATTTCCCGAATTTGTGCAGGACCTGATCCCATTGATACTCGCCCTCCTTGTTGGTTTCGCCATCTGGAGCCTCTTGAGTTTTTTTTCCTCAAAGACAAGCGATGCCCAGGCCAACCGGCTTAAAAAGCTCTCGAACAGGGCCCAGGAAAATGTCGCTGAAACCACCGTAAAAAAGGGAAAGCTTGATATCCTTTTGCAGACCGCAAAGGCCCTGGCATCGCCCATGATGCCCTCATCCGAGGGCGAGCAGACTGAAATCCGGAAGGAACTTTCCGCGGCGGGTTTTCGTAGCGAGAATGCGGTCCCTGTTTTCCAGGGTATCCGATTCATCACCCTCCTCGCCTTCCTTGTCCCCTCCGTCGCCTACTACATCCCGATGTACGGCATGAATTTTGATGGGCTCAAGTATGTGGTAATTTTCAGCGCATTGGGAATGTACATCCCAAAGATCGGGCTCTGGTACATACGCACCACCAGGCAGGAGGAAATTTTCCTCACCCTTCCGGATATCATCGATCTGCTCGTGGTTTGTGTTGAAAGCGGCCTGGGGCTTGACGCAGCCCTGCGCAAGGTATGCGATGAAATGAAGGATCATGCGAAGGTGATGGCATCCGAATTGAAGCTTGCGAATTTCCAGCTTCAAATCGGCCGGACCCGGAAGGATGTTCTTCGCGACCTTGGTGAAAGAAACGGGGTTGATGACCTTCGCGGCCTTACCACCATCATCATTCAGGCCGATCGCTTTGGTTCATCCATCGCAAACGCGCTAAGAGTCCAGTCAGACACCATGAGAACCAAGCGCAGGCAGTTGGCGGAGGAAAAGGCATCCAAGTGCGCGGTGCAACTGCTTTTCCCCATGTTATTTTTTATTTTCCCCGGGGTGTTCATCATTCTGGTCGGCCCTGCCGCAATCAAGATGATGATGTCGGGGGCGTTTTGATTTCAATCACCAGGCCATGAATGGCCCGGTCGCATATAAGTCGGATTTTTTACAAGGAGGTTGGTCATGATTAACTCGAAATTCAACATGGGCAGGAAGATTTTTCTCGGCATCATCCCCCTGAGCCTGGCCTTCACCGGTTGCTTTGGCTACCGCGATGTGGTCGACCCTTATTACCCCAAGCGCTACAATGTGGATGCTCGTAATTCCGTAAGAACATCCATGGCACCCCAGGTTCAAAATGGGAATGTGCTGGATCAAACTGTCTGGGATTTCCATTTTGAAGCGGGTAAACCCGAGCTTAATGAAATGGGGAAAGATCACCTGAAAAGGCTGGCCCGGAGAAGGCCCATGGCGCAGGAGGTTATTTTCCTACAGGTCGCCCAGAACCCCGATGCCAATAACAACGAACTCAACAAAACCAGAAGCGAGAACATCAAGTCCTACATGAATAAAATTTCCGAAGGCAAAACGCATCCCGAATTTCAGGTGGTGTTGCACGACCCTGCGGAGGTTTCTGGCTCTGGGATCGAGGCAGCCCGCGTAATAACCGGCAAACAATCCAGTGTCTCGGGTGTTTTCATCCCGGGACAATCCGGGTCATCCTCTGGTGGCACAAGCTCAGGACAAAGCGGCGGTGGAAGCGGCTCTTCCGGTGGCTCCTCGGGAACAGGCAACACAGGTGGCTATTAATCACCTAGAATAAAGCTGTTGGTCCTGATAGGGAGATTTCAGCTTGGAATATTTTGATTATTTGTGGAATTTTATCTTTTCCGACAGGGCGATATTCATTCAATTTTCATTGATAATACTCGCCTTCGGAATCTGGTTGCTCATGCGTAAATGATGCTTAAGGAGCGAAAGTGAAATCCCAGGGACAAGATCAATACACCCCAACCGCGCCTCAATCTCCGGATAATCTCAAGGAAACCGGATTGAATCTGGGCATGCTTTCCGAATTGGTCCTCAAGGTTCTTTACACAAGGGGAACCATGCAGGGAATGGATATCGCCAAGACACTTTGCCTGCCATTTAAAATCATCGAGGAAAATTTGGTTTTCCTCAAAAACGAAAAGTGCGTTGATGTCGCGGGTGGCGATCTTATCGGGAGGGCCAGTTATAAATTCAACCTCACGGAACTGGGAAGGCGAAGGGCGCAGGACGCCATGAAACTTTGTGGCTATGTCGGCCCGGCCCCCGTCAGCCTTGAGGATTACATCGACCAAACCTACAAGCAGGCGGTCACCAACCTTCCTGTTGATCCCCAGGCCCTGCGCGAAGCCTTCAGCCACCTGGTCATCACCGACGAACTTTTTAACGCGGTTGGCCCCGCAATCCTCAGTGGCAAATCCATCTTCATCTACGGACCCCCAGGCACCGGAAAAACTTCCATTGCCCAAGCGATAGGCGAGTTCATGAATCGCAAGGGTGGCGATATTTTTGTTCCCTATGCCTTCCAGTATGAGGGAAACATCATCACCATTTATGACCCTGCGATCCATGTGCGCAGCGAGGAAAAAACAGAGGCCCCCAAAGATGAGGCGGATGCAGCCATCCGAAGGTTATTAAACACCAGCAATCAGGATAACCGCTGGGTTCGGATTCGAAGGCCTGTAATCATCACAGGTGGCGAGTTAAGCCTTGCCATGCTTGAACCCCGTTACAGCCCCGAAGCCAACTATTACCAGGGGCCGCTGCATGTCAAAGCAAATGGTGGAATCTTTCTGATCGACGATTTCGGCAGGCAACTTTGCAGCCCCAAGGAACTTCTAAACCGCTGGATTGTTCCCTTGGAAAGCAGGGTGGATTACCTAAATCTGGCAAGCGGGCAAAAGTTCATGGTGCCTTTCGAGCAATTAACCATCTTCTCAACCAACCTCGATCCCAAGCAAATTGTCGATGAAGCTTTCCTCAGGCGCATGCGCCACAAGGTGGAAATCAACGCTCCCAAGCGGGACATTTTCGAGAAGATATTCGAGATGTATTGCAAAAAACTTTCGATGAAACCCTGCCCGGAAGCCGTGGACTACCTATTTGATCGCTATTACTCCAAAGGAAGGTCAGTTCGTGCCAGCGATTGTCGTGATTTGCTGGAGACAGTGGCCTCGATTTGCCGATTTCGTGGTATACCAGTTGCGTTGTCACGGGAGTTGATAGCGGAAGCGGCAAATAGTTTCATCGGCGACTTTTCCTGACTTTCCCCTCTTCTCACGGTGACCCCGGCTTCTGAACTTTGCCTGTTTAGCTGGTTGGAGAGTTCCCATGAAAAGATTATTCCTCGTTTTCCCCGCGGTCTGTTCCACACTGGTGGGTTGCACACTCACCGGGACCGACCTCGCACTAAAAGAAAAATCCTTCAATGTCACCGAAAAAGTAGTGACCAAGCCCAAGTCTGAAAAGGAAGAAACCGTAAGACCCCCCAAGGCGGCCACCTGCATAGCATTTGGCGACTTCCGCGCCATCGAGGCGAAAAATTTGGAACGATCCTCCCTGCAGCGCCAGCAACTTTTCGAAGACGCCCGCAAAGCCTACCAGCAGGCACTTTCCATCGAACCTGATAATCTTCAAGCCATGGTCGGACTCGCAAGGCTTTATGCAAGCATGGAAGACTACCAACACGCACAGGAAATGTACCAACAGGCGGGTAGAAAACACCCCAAGCAGGCGGGGATATGGTTTGAACTTGGAATGCTTCATGCCAGGAAAAAGGAATGGAACATCGCGCTTGAGGACCTTGCGCTTGCGTTGAAACTGGAACCGGAAAACAGACAGTTCATCAACACCTACGGTTATGCGCTTTGTCGAAACGGGAAATTTGAAGAAAGTTACCAGGTGTTCCTCAAGATCAATGAACCAGCAAAGGCCCACTACCAGGTTGCGCGAATGATGGAACACATCGGGAAAAAAGAGGAAGCCAAGGAGCACCTGATTAAGGCGTTGGCGAGCCAACCCGATTTCCCGGATGCAAGGGAGATGCTGGCCTCCATCAATTGATAATTCCGTTTTAAAAAACCATCTGCATCATCAAGAAAGCCAAATCTACGGATTGATTTCAAACGCTGATTCTAAAATGAAAAGCGATTGATGCCTTTTGCGCCGTCTTCAGTCATCAAAAAATTAATCCCCACATTATTTGTTTTTCCCCAAATAAAAAACATCCAGCCCCGAATAGTAGTTTGTGAAGGGTTCATACAGCGAAAAGCGCTGCGCCCGGGTTTCTTGGGCAGTTGGGCGCCCGGGTATAATCTATACTGCTATTTAGGAGATCGTTCATGGAACTAATAAAATGGGAGCCATTACGGGAATTCGAGGAGATGTTCAACAATTACACCAAGGCGATGACCTGGCCGACGCTTCGCGCCGACACGATGATTTCCGGGGATTGGGCCCCCAGGGTTGATATCGCCGAGAGTGACAGTGAGATTGAAATCCGGGCTGAAATCCCCGATGTAAAAAAAGAGGATGTCAAGGTGGGTGTTGATGATGGCGTGCTTACCATCGAGGGCCGCAGGAACAAGGAAAAAGAGGAAAAAGGAAAACGATTCCATCGGATCGAGCGTTCCTATGGAAGCTTTGCCCGAAGTTTCACCCTTCCCGACCATACGGATGAAACGAAGATCAAGGCCACATTCAAGGATGGCATGCTGAACCTTCACATTCCCAAGACACCCAATGGCAAACCCAAGGCCATCCAGGTGAAGGTTGACTAATCCCTTGATTTTTAAATTACACGGGCATTAATCCTTGGATTAACTCCCATCAGATCCATTACAATATCTTCGTGAAAAATCATCACGGAGATATTGTATGTTAACATTGGTTACATTGGCACTTGGCGCCGCCCTGCTTTCTGAAACCCCACGCAACATCATCATCGTCATGACTGATGACCAGGGTTATGGTGACCTCGCCTGCCATGGAAACCCGGTTCTCAAAACACCGAACCTCGACAAGCTTCATTCGCAAAGTGTCCGCCTTACCGATTTTCATGTAAGCCCGACCTGCGCGCCCACTCGCTCCGCACTGATGACAGGCAGACATGAATTCAATAACGGCATCACCCACACCATCCTCGAAAGGGAAAGACTCAACCCCAAGGCGATCACCCTTCCCCAGGTTTTAAAAACCGCGAACTACACCACGGGTATATTTGGAAAATGGCACCTTGGGGATGAACCCGCTTACTGGCCAAACAAGCGCGGGTTCGATGAAATGTTCATCCATGGCGCGGGTGGAATCGGCCAGACTTATTCCGGTAGTTGTGGCGATGCCCCGAACAATAAATATTTTGATCCCGCCATCCTTCACAATGGAACATTTGAAAAAACCAAGGGTTACTGCACGGATGTTTTTTTCAACCAGGCCATTATTTGGATGACCTCCCAGCACAAGGCCAACAAACCTTTCTTCACCTACATCACACCCAATGCACCCCACGGCCCGCTGATCTGCCCGCCCGAGTATGAAAAGAAATATGAAGGCAAAGTTCCACCTGATGTGGCGAAGTTTTTCGGCATGATTGAAAACATTGATGACAACATGGGCAAGCTCATGGCATTCCTCGATGAATCAGGAATCGCAAAGGACACACTCCTGATTTTTATGACCGATAACGGCGGAACCGCGGGAGTCAAGGTTTTCAATGCGGGCATGAAAGGTTCAAAAGTCACACCCTACATGGGAGGCACCCGTGTACCAGCATTCTGGCGCTGGCCCGCCGGTTTCGCCGGTGGAAAAGACTGCAATAAATTGACCGCTCATATCGATATATTTCCCACCATGCTGCAAATCACAAACACCCCCATGCCCAAGGAGGCCGCGGCGCAGGTCGAAGGGCGCAGTTTTCTTCCACTGTTAAAAAACCCCGATGCCATGTGGGATGACCGTATCCTCTTCACCCATGTGGGGCGTTGGGAAAAAGGCAAAGCCTCTGAATCGAAGTACTCCCATGTCTCGGCCCGGAACACCCGTTACAACCTGGTCAACAATACAAAGCAGGGCGAAAAATGGGAACTTTTTGACATCTCGAAAGATCCCGGTGAAACAACAAACATTGCGGATCAAAATCCTGAAGTAGTGCAAAGACTCAAGGGCGCGATCGACAAATGGTGGCTTGATGTTTTCCCACTCCTGGTGAACGAGAATGTAACCGGGCCCAAAGTCAACCCTTTCAAGGAACTATATTGGAAGCAATTTGGTGGCGAGCCTGATGCCGACATGCTCAAAAAAATGAATCCCACATCCAAGCAGGGCAAGAAAAAGTAACCTTATAAGTAGGGCGTGAAGAGGTTTCTTAATTTTTTTCCCGAGTGCAGTAGGAACGAAAAATCCCTGCTTTGAAGTTGTTGCTGGACATTGAAGCGATCGGCAAGTTTCCTTGCTCTTTCAAGTTCCCTGTCGTGATTGGCTTTGATCAAAACCCGCAATTGATCGAGGTTGTTTCTAAGCTTTTTGTATCTTTCTTTACGACCTGCCCGGGTATCACAGGATAGATCCTGAAGCTTTTGCCTTTCATATACCAGCGCGTTCCATTCATCCGTTGGCTTGCAAGGGGGATGGCGTTGCGGGTTCCACCAGATATCCCTGGCTATATGATTTGCAGCTTGCACCGAAGATTCGGTTTCAAGATCCCCGGCCAGGTTCAATCTTGCGGTGGCGGAAACAACCAGAAATTCTGGCGGAGTCACCTGATAAAAATCCTGTATCATCCGGTCGGTAACCTCATCATACTTGGCGCCTCCGATACCATGAATAAACGCATCTGAAATCAATAGGCGCGCAAATATCGTGGTTGATATCGCCCTTGGCCTGATTCTGTAACCTTGCGATTCCAGTTTTCGCAACGCTCCAAGCTGGTCATCGACACCCAGGCTTAGCCTGAGCCCCTGCGGGCCTGGGGTTCCCAATATGACTTCCCCGTATACTTCCTTCACGCCCAGCCTTTGTCTGCGGTTCTCACCGGGAAGTAGCAACCAAAAAGGTATCTCAACCCAGCCCTTGGCAACTCCCAAGTCGGGGAAGGGATGATTTTTGCTTTTGAGCCCGTGCTTATTTCGATAACTCGCAACCGATTGGTTGAACAAGTTCGCGAAAGCTTCCGCTCTGCGGATGATATCAAGCACAAAGATGGAAAACGACTGGGTGCCACATAGCAGGCTAACAGGCAGCTCAAGATTAACACAACCAAGCATCCTCTCGTATTTCCTGCGTGCCCATGCAAACGCAAGGGCGGGTTTAATTCCTTTTGCGACAGCCATTGAAACATCCCGCCAATACTCAATCCCCATGGGTGTTTCTTTCCATGCGGATGAAAGAGCTGCCAATCTTTGGCCAAACCCATCAAACATCTCATGGTTTTTGACCATCCAATCCTCATGCGGCATTCCAAAATTGTTTTGGTCAAAATCACACGCGATCACCTTGGAACTTTCCGGCACATCTGAGATCACCGGAAAAGGAATTGATGTTTGTTTTACCATGTCGTTGTCAATGATGAGATTGAGTGGCGTCAGGGTGTGTTTTTTGGAAAGGAAATTAAGCGCGAAATTCTTGATCCAAACCCCGGGGTGAAACAATTCAGGCTGATGGCCCGAAACCATCAAGGGCAGGGCGGGATCAACTTTTACTTCCTCATCATTTGATTTTAAGAATTCAACCGCCGTGGATATGGTCTCTCGCCTGGCAAGGGTTCGAATATCCTGAAGCGACTTCCCAAGAATCAGCGGTGTCGCATTAGAAAGCCTTTTCCTGTTTTCACTGATCAATTCCGCGAGTAGAGGAGGCGCGGGATGACAAAGAATTCCACCATCCTCGAAAGGAGCGCGCAGTTCATGCGGGGATATCAACGGGTTGTTCCCATTAAAAATGAATCAAAGGTGAAGGAACCCGAGGAATTGATCCCATGCCAACCCAACTGGTCTTCAGCTTGAACCAATACTTTACGGTAGTAGGCAAGTCGCTTCGCGGAATCATCAAGCACGGCACCAAAGGTGCGATTGGGGTCGATGTAAAGCCTAGGCACCGCGACTTCCTGTATTTTCATGTTGTAGTAGGCTGCTTGCACCCAAAGCTCGAGAGGCATTCCCCAACTGGTTTCAGTGATTTGAAACTTCGCAAGGGCACCACAGTTGTATGCCTTGAATCCACAAAACGCATCGGTCAGCTGCATCCCATAGCGAACATTAAGCTCCTTGGTGATCAGCGTGTTGATGCGCTTTCTATCTTCCGGCGCGCTGTTATCCTGTCGAAAGTCACGAAGGTATCTACTTCCAGATACGATATCAGCATGATCAATCGCCTCAAGCAAAACCGGAATCCTCGAGGGTTCATGCTGGCCATCACAGTCCATGGTGATGAGGATGTCAGCACCCTGCGTAATGGAATATTCAAATGCGGAAATCAGGGCCGCGCCATAGCCTTTGTTTTTCTGATGGGTGATACGCTCGATACCGAATTCTTGGTCCAATTTAGCAGAGGTGCCATCGGTTGAGCCATCATCGATGACTAAGATCCGATTGGCATACTTTCGCACTTCTTGCAGTACGGAATGAACATGATTCGCTTCATTAAAAACCGGAATAGCTACAATGGTATTCAAGGCGTAAACTCCAAAGAGGATGGCGGCATAGTGATACCCATACTTCGCCAAATCCTTGAAGTTATTTTATGGCAGCATGAAGATGGAAGTCAAAAGGGATGTCAGAATAAGTGGATACAAAATAATAAATACCCCGGATATTTCGAATAAAATAAAATCTCACGGTGGTAATACTATGTATTACTATGATAAATGAAAAATCCCGCTCCCTCACACTCAGTTCCAAATGAGAATAACCTGTTTCCCTGGTTTGACCCGATGAGCGCATCGGGAAAGTTTGAACCCTTTCTTTGGATCCTGATATTTTTATTTGTCGCTTGCCTGCAGGGCCCCCGATTTATTTATTCTCTTTCGGGCAACCTAAACTCCGGAAGTGATTTTTTCCAAGACTGGGCTTCCGCAAAAGACTGGCTGGATGGTCGCCCACTATACGGCCCGCTTTCCGATTCACTCAATCGTTTTCTGAACATCAACTTATCTGACAAAAATATAACAATGGATGTTCATGTAAATGCGCACCCTCCTTTTTCCCTTTTTGCCGTTTTACCCTTTGCCTTTCTACCCTATGTCCAGGCGATGCTATTGTGGAATCTGGTCATGCTCGGATTATTCGCGTGGTCGGTCGCCCTGGTGTTCAAGAACCTGCAACTCCCCTGGCATTGGTGGAGCCTATTTCCCGCCGGTACGCTTTTCCTTCTATGTGGCCCGGTTCAAAGCCAAATCAACCAAGGCCAATGGAACTTCCTTCTCCTCATTCTTCTCATAGGAACTTACTGCTTCGACCAGGCGAATAAACAGATTCTTTCAGGGATGTGCCTGGGAATTGCCTCAGCATTCAAACTCACGCCCATGTTTCTGATCCTCTGGTTCATATTGGCCCGCAAATGGAAAAATCTCTTTTCTTTTTTTCTCACTTTCATGGCATGCAACCTCCTTGCGATAATTGTCTTTGGATTGCCGGAAATGAAGGACTATTTGTTTCGAGTATTGCCTTTGGTCCGGGAATTTGAAGGCTCGCTGGGGAATGTTTCCTGGAATGGATTCATGGGCAAATTATTCTTCCCTGAACACCCCGATCTTCTGCCTCCCTTGACCTTGGAGCCCGCATTGGGCAAGGGCCTGGCATTGGTATTACAATCAACATTCACACTGCTTTGGGCTGTTTTATTTTTCATCGCAATGCCCGAAAAACGCGAAAGGCTTTTCCATATCGGGGTGGTTATCATGCTTTTGGTTTCCCCCATCACCTGGGATCACTACCTTGTTCTTGCATTGCCCGCCCTGGCATTTTCTTGGAGAGATCTAAGGCAGCACCCGATGCTGAATATTTTTTTCCTGATCACCCTGCTTTTGTTTTCAATATTCTTAGGGGACTTTATTTCCCTGTTAAAAAGGGATATCCCCACTTTCCCCTTCCATGGCCCGGTGTATTCAATCACCCTTTTAAGCATTCCAACCTATGCGCTTTTTCTTTTGCTGATGCTGTTACTGCACCCCATTTTCCGCAAGGCTGAATCCCCCAAAACGGCGATATAAGCACATAATCACCCTTGCCACTCTCTCATTATCGAAAAATCCCTTGCGTTTCCTGCTAAATAAAAGTCTTATTAAGTGAAACAATCATCGTTTTCCATGGAGGAAAATAGTCATGCGTCGCAAACTGTTTGGCTTGGTATTGATCGCAACAAGTTTATTTCTTGCCAGTCTCTCCATTGGAAAAGCGGAACTAAAAAAAGAACCGGTTCGAAAAGAGTTTGGGATCGAAAAACGAACCCCTTGGACAACTTCGAAAGTCATCGGTTCACCCGAGCCACCAGCACCCTACAAAACCGAACTGGCTTTTCCCAAATTACAAAAATTCGAGGAACCTCTTGACCTGGCGCAAGCCCCCGGAACAGATCGCTTGTTTGTGGCGGGACGATGGGGAAAAATTTGGTCCTTCATCAACTCCAAGGAATCCGACAAAGCGGATCTCGCACTTGAATTCAAAGGTGCCCTGGATTCCAAGGGAATGCCCATGAAACAAATCATATACGCGATCACATTCCATCCCAAATTCAAGGAAAACGGTTACATGTATGTGACATGGATACCCAATCCGGAAAAGGAAGGCTTGGAAAAGGGAAGCAGGGTTTCACGCTACACAGTCAAGGGAGAACCCCCGGTCGCAGACCCTGCCTCGGAAAAAATCATCTTCGAATGGCCCAATGGCGGTCACAATGGCGGATGCCTGAAGTTTGGACATGATGGTTTCCTTTACATAGTCACCGGTGATGGTTCCGGCATAGCTGACCAACTGGATATCGGCCAGGATCTTTCCAGCGTATTCGCCAAGCTACTTCGCATTGATGTCGATAACCCGGATGAAGGCCGGAACTATGGCATCCCGAGGGATAACCCGTTTGTAAACACCAAGGGCGCGCGCCCCGAGATTTACGCCTACGGTCTGAGGCAATTCTGGCGCTTTAGTTTTGACCGAAATAAAAAAATGGGTCTTTGGGGTGGAGAGATCGGGCAGGACCTCTGGGAAAGTGTTTACAACATCCAGGCGGGTGGTAACTACGGATGGTCTGTCATGGAAGGCAATCACCCCTTCCGCCCAGAGCGCAAAAAAGGCCCCACGCCCATACTCAAGCCGGTTGTCGAGCACTCACATACTGATTTCCGCTCCATCACCGGAGGATTCATCTACCATGGGCAAAGATTAAAGGAACTTGATGGTCATTACATCTATGGAGATTTTGACACAGGCAGGATCTGGACTTTCAAACCCACCATCGACCCTGTAAACCAGGTGCAATCTGACTCTCTCAGGGAGTTGGCTCGCACCACCTACCGCATCGTCAGTTGGGGCGAGGATTCAAAGGGCGAGATTTATTTCGTCGATTTCACCGGGGGTGGCATTCATCAACTCGTCAAATCTGAAAAAATGGATGACTCCGCGAAGAACTTCCCCCGAAAGTTAAGCCAGACCGGCGTCTTCTCCTCCACCAAGGATCACATTGTAGCGCCCGGCGTGATACCTTACTCGGTCAACGCCCAGCTTTGGGGCGATCATGCTGAAAAGGATCGGTTCCTTGCGATTCCCGGCGACGGCCGCATCAATCTTGATGAAGTCACCTACCCCGCGTCTCCGGGTGCGCCTCCGGGTTGGAAATTCCCCGATGGCACGGTCATCGTGAAAACCTTCAGCATGGACATGGTACGGGGAAACCCCGACAGTCGAAAACGACTCGAAACCCGGATCATGCATTTCCAGCAATTCCCAGGAACCCAGGAATATGGTGACCAGTACTGGCGAGGTTATACCTATGTGTGGAATGATGAGCAGACCGATGCCGACCTTCTCGATGAAAAAGGCGCGGACAAACTTTTGAAGATCAAGGTGGGCGACAAGTTTGTCGAGCAGAATTACCGTTTTCCCAGCAGAGCTGAATGCACGCTGTGCCATAACAACGCCGCGAAGTTCGCGCTGGGTGTGAGCACTTTGCAGATGAACCGCGACCACGACTACAACGGGGTCATTGCCAACCAACTTGCAACGCTGGAGCATATCGGGATGTTCGCCAACAAGCTTCCCGCAGAGCCTGCAAAAATGCCCAAGCTTCCGGATTATCGGGATGAAAAAGTTTCAATTGAGGATCGCGCGAGATCCTACCTGCATTCCAATTGCAGTCATTGCCATATCAAATGGGGTGGTGGGAATGCGGAATTCAAACTTCATCTGGGTCTTGACCTGAAGGATCTGGGCATTGTGAATGTCGCCCCAGTGCATGGCAGCTTCAACATCGAAGGCGCGAAATTACTCGTTCCAGGCCAGCCTGAAAAATCAATCATCCTCGAAAGAATGAAAATGACCAAACTCGGCAGAATGCCCCACATCGGATCCCGGGTGGTGGATGACCAATCTGTCCAACTGGTGCACGACTGGATCAAAGGTTTGAAATAAAACTCCCTTGATTCGGTAAAACCATATATTCAATCTGGATTTTCAGATTATTGGCAATGCTGGTTGAACCCACCCGCCAAGCAAGGGTATCATCAATTGCCCGATACATTCTCAACAAGGATTTTAACATGAACGCGTTGATCACCTCATTTGCCCTCTTATCCATCGGCTTTGTTGCGGATGACACGAAAAACCAGACTGTCATATATAAGGGTGCGATGATCCACACCGCCAGCGGCCTGCCCATCACCAATGGGTACCTGGTGGTTCAGGATGGGAGGATCACCGCTTTGGGTAATGCTGAAAACATGCCTGATATCAAGGGAACAATCGTGGATGTGACCGGGAAAGTCATCATTCCCGGCCTCATTGACAGCCACTCACACCTTGGGGTTTTCGCGCGCCCCCAGGTTCCAGCAAACTCTGATGGCAACGAGGGTACCGGTCCCCTGCAGGCATCACTTAGGGCCATTGATGCCATCACCCCGAATGATCCTGGCATCCGCATGGCACTGGCGGGGGGTGTAACAACCGCCAACATAATGCCGGGCAGCGGTAATGTAATAGGCGGACAAACCCTTTATGTGAAATTCATGGGGCAGACGGTCGAGCAGATGCGCATCCAGAACATATCCGTGCTGGGCGGCTTGAAAATGGCAAACGGTGAAAACCCCAAGCGCTTCAACTTTGAACGAACCAAGGCAGCTCCCGCAACCAGGATGAAAATCCACGCGATGCAAAGAGAGCAATTCATCAAGGCACGGGAATACCAAAAAAAATGGGCTGATTATCGAAAGAAGAAAGAGACTGATGCGAAGGCGGAACCCCCCGAAATGGATCTTGCCCTCGAGCCGTTGGTCGAGGTGTTGGAACGCAAACGCACGGTGCATTTCCATTGCCATCGGGCCGATGACATCTATTCCGCGTTCAAATTATCGCAGGAGTTTGATTTTGAGATTGTGCTGCAGCATGCGACGGAGGCTTATCGCATCGTGGATGTGCTTGCTAAAAAGAACGCCTGGGTCTCGCTGACTTTGGTGGATAGCCCGGGGGGCAAGGCCGAGGTTTCCGGATTGCTCGAGGAAAACGCCGCAGCCATCACGAAGGCGGGAGTGAAGGTCGCGATAAACACTGATGACCCGGTGACGGAATCCAGGTTTTTCCTGCGCACGGGCGCCATCGCGCTACGGGGTGGAATGACTGAGTTGGAAGCACTGAGGGCGTTGACATTAAACCCCGCGACGATGATGCATTTGGAAAAGCGCGTGGGTTCACTCGAAGTTGGAAAAGATGCTGATTTTGTGATTCTTTCAGGCGCACCCTTCAGCACCTACACCCAGGTTTTGGCAACTTTCATCGAGGGGAAAAAAGTGTTTGATCGAACGGTTCATGAGAATTGGGCCTATCAGGCGGGCGGTTTCGCGCTGGTCGACAGGGAGAAAAAACTTTCCGCTGTTCCTGATGTGGTCAAGGCCATGCCAAAAGCCATCGCCCCCGTGTTGGGAAACCTGAAGGCACCATCCACAGAAACACCCGAACGCCTTGCGATCTTTGCTGGAAGAATTCACACGGTTTCAGGAAATCCGATAACAGACGGGATTGTTCTTTTGGAAAAAGGGAGGATTACCGCGGTGGGCAGGGTTGGTGAGGTTAAAATCCCCGAGGGAACCCCAGCGCTTTCCGTTTCAGAGGTCACCCCCGGTTTGATCGATGCCCATTCGAGCGTTGGACTTTCGGGCGCGTTGAATTCACAGGCTGACCAGGACCAGGATGAGACCACCGATCCAAACCAGGCCGACCTTCGGATCATTGATGGCTTCAATCCCGATGAGGCGCTGCTCGAATTCCTGCGAAGGCAGGGGATAACCGTTCTTCATGTCGTACCCGGCGCGGTCAATGTCATCGCCGGGCAGACAGGCATTTTAAAAACATGGGGCAACACGGTGGATGCGATGACAATCAAGTTTCCCGCCGCACTCATGATCAATCTCGGGGAAATTCCGAAGAAAACATATTCCTCGAAGGCGCCCAACACCAGGATGGCAACCGCGGCTCTTTTGCGCAACGAATTCAACAAGGGCGGTGAGCAACTTCGAAAACGATCCAAGGAAGCTGATCCTTCAAAGCTTGAGCCCAAGCCGAAGCTCGATCCCTTTGCAGACGCTGTTGCAGGAAAGTTACCGGTGGTGTTTTCAGCCCATCGCGCGGATGATATCCAGACGGCCCTTCGCATCACTTCCGAATTCAAGCTCAAGGCGCGCCTCGACCAGGCCACCGAGGCTTACCTGATGACCGATGAAATTCGCAAGGCTGGAATTCCCATCGTGCTGCATCCAACCATGCAACGGGTCGCGAGGATGGAAACCTTCAACACCTTTGTTGGCAGTGCTTCACGGATTTCATCCGCGGGCATCCCCCTGGCCATCAGCTCGGGCTTTGAAGATTATGTGCCTAAGACCCGTTCAATTCGATTTGAAGCCGCCATGGCCATGACAAACGGATATGGCTTTGAAAAGGCCCTTGGCAGCATCACCCTGGAAGCCGCGAAAATACTGGGCATCGAAAAAGATTATGGCTCCATCGAAACGGGAAAGGTCGCTGACTTGGTGCTATATGATGGCGACCCCTTCGAGCATTCCACCCAGGTAAAGTACACCATCATCGGTGGAAGAATCGTTTACAATCGGGATGATTATCTGAAAATGCCCTTCGCCCGCAGGGCGCTTCCCTTCCTTGGATCGGGCGCGGGTTCAAGTGGATGCTGCATCGGTTGGTAGGTTTCAGGCAAGGATGCCGGGCACGACTTTCCCAAAGACATCAGTCAGGCAGAAATATTTGCCTGGCGTTCACTGGCTATAATGGTATGGGTTCTCCGTTAACACCATCATTCGCATAGTGCATGAAAAATTGGTCTTTGCCATGGAGTCTCACGCCAACAATGAATCCTTTTCTGATTTACTTTATTGTTTCTATCGTGAATTCCGTCGTATGGACTTTCTTTGTGCTGAGACACAACGAACAGAATCGACTATCCCTGGGATTGGCTGGCGCTTGGGTTGCGACTTTAATTTTGGCGGCCTTCTGGCAGGCCGAGTTTATCCCTTGGTTTTGGTCTTTTCACCAGGGTATTTTACTTGTTTGGTTGAGTGCGATTATTCTTCAAGTAATGACTGCTGCCACCATTTGGAATGAGACGCCGCTGCTGTATTTTCTACCTGTTTTTTGTGCAGTGATTGGTGTCATCGTCAACCTTACTGCATTTCTTCATTTACTTTGGATTGCCACGGTAAGTCCGGGAGGGGTATGAGTTGAACAAATGATGAAGCTTTTTAATCGTGGAATATTACTAACGGTGGAAGAATCGTTTACAGTCGGGATGATTATCTGGAAATCCCCTTCGCCCGCAGGGCGCTTCCCTTCCTTGGATCGGGCGCGGGTTCAAGTGGATGCTGCATCGGATGGTAAGGTTCTAGTCGAGAATACCAGACACGACTTTGCCAAATACATCAGTAAGGCGGAAATGCCTGCCTTGAAACTTGAAGGTCAACTTCGTGTGGTCAATTCCCAATTGCCTTAGCAGTGTTGCTTGAAAATCATGCACATGAACGCCATCGGTTGCAACATTCATTGCAAGCTCATCGGAAGCGCCATGGGAAATGCCAGACTTGAAACCACCGCCTGCAATCCAGATGGTAAAGGCATAGGGATGATGATCACGCCCCCATTGGGGCCTGTTGCCCAGGTCACCTTGGATGAAAGGGGTTCTACCAAACTCACCGCCCCAGATCACAATGGTGTCATCCAATAAACCACGCTGCTTGAGATCGCGAACCAGCGCCGCTGAGGGTTGGTCGGTATCCCTGCATTGATTGTAAAGTTCGGTGGTGATGCTGCGATGCTGGTCCCAGCCCGCGTGCATGACCTGGACAAAGCGGGTGCCTCGTTCAACAAGTCTTCGGGCCATCAGGCAGTTGTACGCGAAGGTGCCTGGCTCGCGCACCTGCGGGCCATACATCGCGAGTGTCTTTTCAGATTCCTTGGAGAAGTCGGTTAGTTCGGGCACGCTGGTTTGCATGCGATAAGCCATTTCATACTGGGCGATGCGAGTTGCGATTTCGGGGTCTGCAAACTCCTTCAACTTGATCTCGTTTAATTTTGAGATGTCATCGAGTTGGGCCCTGCGAAGGTTTTTCCCAATGCCATCGGGGTTGGAAAGATAAAGCACCGGATCGGCACCGGAGCTGAACTTGACCCCCTGGTGCTTCGAGGGAAGAAATCCGGAACCCCAGTAAAAATCATAAAAGATCTGGCCGCAGGTGGTTCCTTTGCTGATTGAAGTCATCACCACAAAGGAGGGGAGATTTTCAGATTCACTTCCAAGGCCGTAGGAAAGCCAGGCTCCCAGGGAAGGGCGGCCCGGTATCTGGGCACCACTTAAAAAAAATGATATCGCGGGCGCATGGTTCACCGCTTCTGTATGCATGCTCTTGATAAAGCAAAGTTCATCCGCGATCGATGCGGTATGGGGAAGGAAATCGCTTACCCACGAACCACTTTTTCCCCGCTGCTTGAAAGGCTCCACGGGTGAAAGCATCACCTTGCCCTTGGGATTACCGGTCATGGTGGAGAAACGCTTGCCTTCAAAGAGGGAATCGGGCACGGGTTTGCCATGCATCTCAACCAGCTTGGGTTTGAAATCAAAAAGATCCACATGGGTGGGCGCGCCATTCTGAAACAAATAGATGACATTCTTGGCCTTGGGTTTCCGATGGGGAAGATCAGGAAGCCTGTTGTTTTGCGATGCGGCAGCAAACCCATCCTTAGCAAGCAGGCTTGAAAGAGCGGCAGTGCCAATGCCCAGCGCCTGCTTTCCAAAGAATTCCCTACGGTTCACAAGCAAGGACTGTTGAATTTTGGGATCCATGATTATTCCTTGTTCAAGGCCTCATCGAGGTTGAAAATGGAAAGCGCCAATGTTCCGAATGCCGCAAGTTTTTTGCCTGCTATTTCCTTGCTTGCGGGCATCTTCCCCACCGCGATGAATTTATTGGCGGCATCAACATCTTTTTCAAAGGCATCCTGATATCGGTTAACCGCGGCAGATAAAATGGCCACCTCCTCCGGACTTGGTTTTCTTGAAAGTATCGCCCGGAATATGTTTTCCATCACGACAGGATCGTTTCCGGGTGCTGCCAGGAGTTCACGCTGGGCAAGCATGCGGGATGCCTCTACATAGGTTGTGTCGTTAAGGGTGGCGAGGGCGTGAAGGGGTGTGTTGGTGCGGGAATTTTTGACATTGCAATACTGCCTGGCTGGGGTATCAAAGAACATGGTCGGGCCGATGATCCTGCGCCAAAAGGTATAGACACTTCGCTTGTATAAATTTTCGCCCTGGTCCTGGACATATTTTTTATTACCAAAGGTGGCTTCCTCCCAGATACCGGGGGGCTGATAAGGCCTGGTTGGCGGTCCACCTATCTGGGGAATCAAAAGCCCGGATGAGGCTAGTGCCTGGTCGCGGATCATCCAGGCGGGCCTGCGATATCTTGGTCCCCGGGAAAGAAACCTGTTGGCACTGTCTTTTTCCGCGGATGCTGGAACCAATTTTGAGGATTGCTGGTAGGTTTCGCTAAGCACGATCAATCGAACAAGGTGCTTGACATCCCAGCCACTTTCCTGAAATTCCACCGCCAGCCAATCAAGCAGGCCGGGATGGGATGGGCGCTCGCCCTGAACTCCAAAGTCCTCTGAAGTCTTGACTATTCCGGTGCCAAAGAGCTGCTGCCAGAATCGGTTGACGATCACACGCGAGGTAAGGGGATTTTCGGGGGTCACAAGCCACTGCGCCAGATCAAGTCGGTTTAAAGGAGTATCCTTTTGGATTTGGGGAAGCACCGCGGGAACCGCGACCCCAACCTTGGCCATGGGTTTTTCATAATTTCCAATGTTGAGGATGAAAGTCTCACGCGGTTTGGGAAGCTCTTCCATCACCATCACCAGGGGGAGGGACTTTGCAAAATTATCCCTCTCATCAATGCTTTTGATGAGGGCATTTAGAATCTGCAGGAGTTCCGGCTTGGATTTTTCCACTGCCTTTGCAAGTTGCTGAAGTTGCGCCTTGCCCCGCGAACCCGCTGCCTTGGATAGGATATCCCTTACCTCCTTGGAATACCCCTTGGCAGATTCAGAATCGGAAGCGCTTTTCCCTTTGTCACGGGGGAACAGCTTATTCTCAAGTTCCCCAACCTGGCTTTGAAGCTTACCCACCAAAGAATCAAGCTGCTTCTTTTTTTGTAATTGTTCAGGGTTTGCGAACTCCATGACTGGTGGGGTTTGCGCACTACGACCGGCACCATCGACAGGTGTGTTGTTAAAAAATGAAAAAAGCTGGTAGTAATCCTTTTGCGAGAGTGGATCGTACTTGTGATCATGGCATCTGCAGCAATTAAAGGTGAGGCCCAGCCAGATGGTGCCCATGGTTTCCGACATATCCATCACATAATCGATGCGATTCTCAGCGGCAATTCTGCCCCCTTCGCCATTGATCATGTGGTTGCGGTTAAACCCGGTTGCCAGGCGTTGTTCAAACGAAGCCTTGGGAAGCAGATCGCCGGCAAGTTGCCAGGTGGTGAAATCCTTGAACGAAAGATTATCATTAAAGGCGGCGGCGGCCCAGTCGCGCCAGGGCCACATGGTTCGTTCGTTATCGCCCTGATACCCATTGCTATCCGCATAGCGGGATGCCTCAAGCCAATCCCAAACCATGCGCTCGCCAAAATGAGGGCTTGCAAGCAACACATCAACCAACTTCGCATAAGCGTTGGGCGAAGTGTCGTTGATGAAGGAGTCAACCTGTTCCAAATTCGGTGGCAGGCCGGTTAAATCAAGATAAAGCCGCCTGGCCAAAGTCTCTCGGGAAGCGCGGGGAGACTGCCTCAACCCCTCGGCTCCAAGTTTTTCAAGAATAAACGAATCAATGGGATTGGATATCCGCATGTCGCCTGATGATATTGGAACAGTGGGTTTGATTGGCGTTTCAAACGCCCAATGCTTCCCCCAACCCGCACCTTGCCCGATCCATGCCTTCAAGAGTTCAATCTGGTTTTTATCAAGCTTCCTGGCGGAGGAGGGCGGGGGCATCAACTCTTTTTCATCGGTGGTGATCAACCTTTGGATGAGTTCACTTTTTGAAGCATCCCCCGGCTTGATGATATGAAGCCCGGGGGACTTGGATTTGGCAAACGCCCCCTCCCGGGTATCAAGCCTTAGTTTCGCCTTGCGAGCTTTTTCATCCGGGCCATGGCATGAATAACAATTGTCGGAAAGAATCGGAAGTATGTCTCTCGAAAAATTTATGGGGGAGGCATCCGCCCCCAGCAACAGACAGGTGAATATCAAACAGGTGGAGCTTGTCACATTGGCACCAGTATGGAAGAGTTATTTTGACAATTCCCGAACCTTGATGTTCCTGAATGCCACCGGGCCATGATCCACCTGGATCAGAATCGGGCCCTTTGTTTTTTCCTTTAACTTGAAATTGTTTCCCGTGGGGGTAAGCAACTCCACATTATCGTGGATGACCTCGCCATTAAGTAACACCTTGGGCAGCCTGGCATTTTTAACCTTGTTGCCCGCGTCATCAAACCTCGGGGCGATAAAAGTGATATCCAGGGTTTGCCATTCACCCGCTGGCTTGCAGGCGTTCTTGGAAGGTGGAATCCCCTTGTCTATGTAGGTGAAGGCCGGCTTTAATTCCCATCTCGGGTAAACACCCCCGCAATCCGAACCAGTCAAATTGGTTTTCCCGTAGCTGTCAAAAATCTGGATTTCATAGAGAGCATGCATTTTTATGCCCGAGTTCGAACCCTTGGCCACCAGGAATTCAAGATGTATATCGTGATCACCCCAGGATTCCTTGGTCACCAGGTCAGGCAATCCCTCGTTGTTATTGAAAAGGATGGCGCCTTTTCCACCGCCAGCAACCAGTTTATTCTGCTTGGCACCATCCAGGCCAACCTTGTCTGTCCAAACAAACTTGGGGGAGGCTTTTCTAAATGCCTCCAACTTTCCCTCGGGTATAAGTTCAACCCAATCGGTATCCGAGTTACAAATCAAAGTCATCATTCCAAGGGCAAGGCTTAAACTGTTCATTGGGTTTCCCGTGTTACAAATTCACTTGGCAGGATAATTAATCATCAATTAATTTAACCTTTATGGGACCAAGGTTCAATTGATACCCTAGAATAATGAGGATTCAACTTCGACAGCCTGTTTTGATCAATTATTGCTGGAGATATGATGATAACCCGTTGTTTGGCTTTTTCCGCGCTCTTATTTGCAAGCTTTGCTTCAGCAATCGATCCCAAGGAACAAAAAATCAAGGAGGAGGAATCCCTCCATCAGGGAACCTGGCAGGTTACCTCGTTTAAACGCAATGGAAAGGAAACCGCAAAAGAAATCGTTGATTCCATCGAAAGAATGGTTGAAGGCAAACATGTGGTCTGGAAAAGAGATGGCAAAAGATTCGCTGGCACCACCGTTGAACTCAACCCGGATGCCAACCCCAAGACTATTGATGTGAGCCCTGATGGCGGCCCCATGAGGGGCGAAAAACTTCTGGGTATTTATAAACTTGATGGCGATACGCTCACCATCTGCATGGCACCCAAGGGAAAAGATCGACCCGCAAAGTTCGAAGCGATTCCAGGAACTGATGAAACCTTGATGGTTTTCAGGAAAAAAATCAAGGCCAAAGACTAACCTTATTACCCATGCTTTCCCATCTTGACTGATGTTTTCATGCATCATTCTATTCCGCCCTTTACTCAATTCCTGCCAATAGTTATAGCCCCGGGTGATTGGATGTTGTAATGACAAGCCAAGGGCCATGGATTGATCATGCAAGATATGAAAGTGACTGAAAAAGATTACGATCTCGACTCCGATGGTACCCCGGAAGATGCCTCCGTCATTTCATGGACTGACAAATATTTCGCTAAATTACAATCTTTCCTGACACATGATCGATTCTTTTGGTTGTTGCTGAATCTATTGTTACTTGCGATTATTTTCCCCTCGCTGGATCACTCCAGTCATGGGGATGATATCCTTGCCATGTTTTTCTCCCTCTTCCTTTTCTCTGTGCCTTATGCCCTGAGGGCTGATGATGAAGCCACTCGGTTTATTTATTTTTTTTCCCTGCCATTCTGCCTGATTGGCTGCGCATTGTTGATCCTTCCCGATAACCTTCCCGGCTTGAGTCACCCTAAATGGGTGATGCTTCCACGAATGATTTCCCACATGATTTTCTTTTTCAGCCTCGCTTTTTATCTACTGCGCGAGCTTTGGCTCGACAAAGCGATAGGTTTTGACAAAATCATCGGCGGATGCGGACTTTATCTCCTAGTAGGCATGATCTGGGCTTATATCTATGGCATGATCGAGGAATTCACACCTGGTTCATTTGCCGTTTCAAACATGCAGTTCATCGATGGGACGGATGGCACCAACAATCATCATGTGCGTGGATCTGTGCTGCTTTATTTCAGCTTTGTCACACTCACCACAGTCGGGTTTGGAGATGTCACCCCGCTTGCATCAATCGCTCGAACTGCGGTCTGGCTTGAGGCTGTCTTTGGCCAGTTCCTTGTCACAGTTTTACTCGCAAGGCTTGTAAGCCTTTATCTTGATTATTCCAAGGAACAATCCAACGCCATCAAAAGTCTTGAACAAAGAGTTGGTGAAATCCCCATTCCAAGCGAGAAATATCATCCCAGGACCAACCATTTTCATTCCCTGGAAGAACAGCCCGATTTCGACCGCAATGCAGCTTGATCATTATTTTCTTGGCAAATTCAACCTAATCATGGCAGACTGATTTCCTCATCAGGAGGAGAACATCCATGCAATCCACTTCATCTTCCCGTGTTTTTTCAATTGATGCCTATCGGGGCTTCACCATGCTTGCGATGATTTCAGGCGGCATGGGGATGGGGAAACTTCTAAAGGATCCAAATTGGGGATGGCTCGCGGACCAATTCACCCATAGGGAATGGGTTGGATGCACCTTCTGGGATTTGATCCAACCCTCGTTCATGTTTTTGGTGGGCGTTTCAATGCCGGTGGCCTTTGGCCTGCGTATGGACCGGGGCGAATCATGGAAGGTTCAACTTCAACACGCCTTCAAACGGGCATTCCTTCTCATCCTCCTTGGTGTGATTCTTGATTCCATGAGCAAGCCCGAACCTGTTGTGCAATTCATCCGGGTGCTTCAGCAAATCGCGCTGGGATACATCATTGCTTTTTTCACATTAACGCTGGATTGGAAAAAACAATTATCCGTGGCACTAGGTTGCCTGTTGCTTCATACCATATTGCATTTACTTTTTGGCTTTTACAAAGGCGGGGGCTACGACCCCTGGGAGCGCGATAAAAACATTGGCTTCATTCTTGATTTCCATCTCAGCCAATTCTTCACCTCAATGGGTTATCCGACAATTTTTCCAACCAGCTCGGGCGGTTATGCCACCCTTAACGCGCTTTCAGCTTCCGCGACGATCATTTTTGGTTGCCTGATCGGCAGAATGTTTCGTGAACAATGGGAGGTGAAACTACAGATAAAAACCCTGGTGATCGCAGGGTTGGCTGGACTGGCATTGGGATGGGGATTGAGCTTCGTGATCCCAATGGTGAAAAAAATCTGGACCGCATCGTTTGGATTATTTGCAGCGGGATGGACCTGCCTGATTTTTGCTTTCTTTCATTCATTGACCGAGGGTCTTGGAAAAAAAGCCTGGGCCACTCCGTTCATGATCGCGGGGATGAACTCGATCTTCCTTTACATTTCCGCTGGTATTCTCACAGGCCAATTTCGCAACCTGCTCATGCCTTTCACCAGCCATACAATCAATTGGCTGGGCAACTGGGGACCGGTACTTTTGGCACTTTTGGTGGTCTGTTGCCATTGGTCACTCGCCTACTGGCTCTACCGCAGAAAAATATTCTTCAAGGTCTAGAGTTACAAACCGCAAAATCAGAAAAGTCCTACTTAGCGTTAAATATAAACTACTATTTTGGTGCAGAAGATAGACTTTAGGTTTTAGGGTGCTATGGTTTCAATGTATTTCCATTGAAAGGTAGCCTTATGCACAGATTTATCCACCTTAAAAAAACACAAAAACCTTGCCGGCCCATTCTTGAACACTTGGAGGATAGAACTACCCCAGTCGTTGGCGCCTATTTCTCCGATGCCTCCACCACCAATGACTCTGCATTCAATGGAGTGGTGAAAATAGAATTATCGGATGGTAGTTATGGTTCTGGGGCATTGATGTTTGAACGCAACTATATTTTAACTGCTGCTCATGTGGTTACTAATAGTGCAGGGCAGAAATTGCCAGGTACCATCAAATTTTACGCCAACTCCAGTTCGGTCGTTTCTTCGAACATTTCTTTCACCGCAGCGGATGTTTCCATCGTCAACGGATATGTACCTAATGGTTCCAACATTGTTCCCAATGATGTTGCAGTGATTAATATCACTGGTAAAGCACCGCTTGGAATTGCTGGTTACGAATTGTATCGGAGCAATGATGAAATCGGGCAAGCTTTCACCATGGTAGGGTTTGGGCAAACCGGGAATGGCACCAATGGTGCAAATCCTTCCACAGGAGGTGTAAAAAGAATTGGTATTAACACCTTTGAAGCAACGGGAGCAGATGTTAATCAACCAGCTTTTTTTCGCGATATTGTTTTCGATTTTGATAACGGTACCTCTGCTGGCAATAGTTTGCAAAATATTTATAGTGTGCAATCTAACACCGGAGTTACCAGCTCCAACATTCTCATTGAAACCGATTCAGCCCCTGGTGATTCAGGCGGCCCGGGATTTATCAATTCCAATGGCAGGCTTTTGATTGCTGGTATTGTTAGTGGCGGTACAATCGGTTCTGCTTTTACAGGGCTTGGCTTTTACTCAAGGGTTTCCGCCTTTGCCAATGAGATTGATGGATTAACAGGCGGACCTGTAACTGCAGTTACTTCGAGTCCGCTTTTTGCAGTTAGCCCGGGT
>SXGQ01041356.1_pt1 | contig 25395 bp, 22 predicted proteins | sample 3178371 | NCBI WGS metagenome assembly SXGQ01 (sample SAMN11356859, study PRJNA531348) | freshwater metagenome | isolation source: freshwater sample F1-20 | place: China: Fuxian Lake, Yuxi | collected 2017-12-25 | reverse complement strand
CTTTCCTTTTAGTGAGTCGGATAATGATTTTAGAGGACGATTACTATCAGTTTTAACAGCATTAGATTTACGAGAGTTATCAAACAATGAATCAACAGATTCTTGAAGCATACGTTTTTCGTTTCGTAAAATAACATCGGGGGCTTTAATTTCTATTAAACGCTTTAAACGATTATTTCGAATAATTACACGGCGATATAAATCATTTAAATCAGAAGTAGCAAAACGACCTCCGTCAAGAGGAACCAGGGGCCTTAATTCGGGTGGAATGACAGGAACTACTTTTATAATCATCCATTCAGGGCGATTAACAACATTTTGATTAGCTTGCCTAAAAGCTTCAATTACATTAAGGCGTTTAAGTGCTTCGTTTTTACGCTGTTGAGATGTTTCTGTTCCTGCTTTGTGTCTTAAATAATAAGATAACTCATCTAATTTTAAACGTGATAATAAATCTTGGACTGCTTCAGCACCCATTTTAGCGATAAATTTATTAACATCATTATCCTCCAATAGAGCATTTTCTTTTGGAAGAGTATCAATAATATTCAAATACTCTTCTTCGGTTAAAAAGTCTAAATAATTAATTCCATTTTCGCTTGCTAAACCTACATTAATTACTACATATCGTTCGTAGTAGATAATCATGTCTAATTTTTTTGTTGGTAGACCTAAAAGATAACCAATTTTGTTAGGTAATGATCTAAAATACCAAATATGAGCAACAGGAACCACCAAATTTATATGGCCCATTCGCTCTCTTCTGACTTTCTTTTCAGTTACTTCTACTCCGCAACGATCGCAGACAATTCCTTTGTAGCGAATACGTTTATATTTACCACAATGGCATTCGTAATCTTTAACCGGACCAAAAATACGTTCGCAAAATAAACCATCTCTTTCTGGTTTGTATGTTCGGTAGTTGATAGTCTCTGGTTTTAAAACCTCCCCACTTGAACGACGAAGTATAGTCTCCGGAGAAGCAAGGCTGATTGTAATTCTTGAGAAATTTGATTTTTGTTTATTATCTCTTCTTAAAGCCATTTTAATTTCTTTGTTTTACATTAATAATTTTTTTTTACTAATTTCATTTGAAATAAATTTATCAAAACTTAGTTTTTTTTGTTTTGACAAAATATTTAATCCATGGTAATATCTAAAGCTAAACCTCTTAATTCATGTAATAATACATTAAACGATTCTGGGATGCCTGGAGTAGGTATGTTCTCGCCTTTTACGATTGCTTCATAAGCTTTTGCTCTTCCAGTTACGTCATCTGACTTAACAGTTAATAATTCCTGTAATACATTAGCCGCACCGTATGCTTCTAGAGCCCAAACTTCCATTTCACCAAAACGTTGGCCACCAAATTGTGCTTTACCACCTAAAGGTTGCTGCGTAATCAATGAATATGGTCCTATTGAACGTGCGTGCATTTTGTCATCAACCATATGACCTAACTTTAACATATAAATTATACCTACAGTAGCTGGTTGATCAAAAGGTTCTCCGGTTCCACCATCACGTAAATAAGTACGACCAAATTGTGGTAAACCTGCTTTTTTGGTGTATTCATCAATTTGTTCTACTGTGGCTCCGTCAAAAATAGGGGTAGAAAATTTTAATCCTAATTTATCACCAGCCCAAGCTAGAACAGTTTCGTAAATTTGTCCTAAGTTCATACGAGACGGAACCCCTAATGGATTTAATACAATGTCAACTGGTGTACCGTCTTCTAAGTAAGGCATGTCTTCCTCCTTAACTATACGAGCTACAATACCTTTATTTCCATGGCGACCAGCCATTTTATCACCCACTTTTAATTTTCGTTTTTGAGCAATATAAACTTTAGCTAATTGAACTATTCCATTTGGTAGTTCATCGCCAACAGTGATTTGGAATTTTTCACGTTTATATTTCCCTAAATAATCATTAAATTGAATTAGAAAATTGTGTAATAAACGTTCAATTTGTTCGTTTTTATCTTTGTCAGTAGTCCAATTACTTGGGTTTATTTCGCTATAGTCGATTCTCTCTAATAATTTTTGAGTAAACTTTGTTCCGCGAGGAATTACTTGTTCACCTAAAATATTACTCACTCCTTGTGATGAACGATTATTTAGTAAAACAAATAATTTATCTACTAATTTTAATTTTAAATTATAATTATTTTTTTCGTGATCAGCATCTAGTTTTTCAACCAATGGCTTTTCTTCCGCTTTTAATTTTTTATCTTTAATAACGCGAGAAAACAATTTTTTATTAACGACAACTCCTTTTATTGAAGGGGATACACGAAGTGATGCGTCTTTAACATCTCCTGCTTTATCACCAAAAATTGCGCGAAGTAATTTTTCTTCTGGCGATGGATCGGTTTCCCCTTTTGGAGTGATTTTTCCTATCAATATATCACCTTCTTTTACCTCGGCACCAATTCTAATAATGCCTTTGTCATCTAAATCCTTGGTTGCCTCTTCGCTAACATTAGGAATATCAGGTGTTAATTCCTCCATTCCACGTTTTGTATCACGCACTTCTAAAGTATATTCATCAATGTGAATGGAAGTAAATATGTCTTCACGTATGATTTTTTCGCTAATTACAATTGCATCTTCAAAGTTGTAACCTTTCCATGGCATGAATGCCACTTTTAAGTTTCTTCCTAAAGCTAGTTCGCCGTCTTGAGTGGCAAAACCTTCACATAATACCTGACCTTTAGTTACTTTATCACCCTTTTTAACAATAGGCTTTAAATTAATACAAGTGCTTTGATTTGTTTTTTGAAATTTCGTTAGTTTGTAAGATTTCACATCACCTTCAAAACTGATTAATTTTTCATCATCGTTTCGGTTATATTTGATTATAATTTCCTGAGCATCCACATATTCAACAACACCTTCTCCCTGGGAATTAATTAATACACGACTATCCTCTGCAACCCTAGCTTCGATACCAGTTCCGACTATGGGTGCTTGAGGACGTAATAATGGAATCGCTTGACGTTGCATGTTAGAACCCATTAGCGCTCTATTTGCATCGTCATGCTCTAGAAATGGAATTAATGAAGCTGCAATTGAGGCAATTTGATTTGGAGCAATGTCCATCAAATGTATTTTTTCAGGATCAAGAATAGGAAAATCGCCTTCGTAACGCGAAGTAATTTTCTTTGTAATAATATTTCCTTTGTTGTCAATATCTACATTAACTTGAGCGATATTTTTTTGATCTTCTTCTTCAGCTGTAAGGAAGGTAATGGGTTTATTAATATCTAGTTTTCCGTTTGTAACAGTTCTGTATGGGGTTTCAATAAAACCTAATTTGTTTACTTTAGCATAAACACAAAGAGATGATATTAATCCGATATTTGGACCTTCAGGGGTTTCTATAGTACATAATCGTCCATAGTGAGTGTAGTGAACATCACGAACTTCAAAACCTGCACGCTCTCGACTTAAACCTCCTGGCCCTAGTGCCGATAAACGACGCTTATGAGTAATCTCTGATAAAGGATTTGTTTGATCCATAAATTGAGATAACTGGTTGGTACCAAAGAATGAATTAATAACAGAACTTAATGTTTTTGCGTTGATTAAATCTGTTGGAGTAAAAACTTCATTGTCACGAACATTCATTCTTTCGCGAATGGTTCGAGACATACGTGCTAAACCTACTCCAAATTGAGAATATAATTGTTCACCAACTGTTCTTACGCGACGGTTACTTAAGTGATCGATATCATCTACATCAGTTTTTGAATTTATTAATTCAATTAGATATTTAATGATGAGAATCATGTCTTCTTTAGTTAATACACGAATTTCCATTGGGATAGATAATCCCAATTTTTTATTAATTCGATAACGTCCAACCTCACCTAAATCGTAACGTTTATCAGAGAAAAATAATTTATCTATAACTCCACGAGCCGTTTCTTCATCTGGTGGTTCTGCATTACGAAGTAAACGATAAATAAATTCAATAGCTTCTTTTTCAGAGTTTGTTGAATCTTTTTGTAAGGTGTTATAAATGATTGCAAAATCTGCGGTATTAACATCTTGTTTATGTAAAATAATAGATTTTACTCCCGCATCAACGATAAGGTCGATGTGTTCGTCTTCTAAAATAGTTTCACGTTCTATAATTACTTCATTACGCTCGATAGATACAACTTCTCCGGTGTCTTCATCTACAAAATCTTCTAGCCATATTTTAAGAACACGTGCTGCTAATTTTCTTCCTATTTCGCGTTTTAATCCTGCTTTACTTACTTTGATTTCGTCAGCCAATCCAAAAATTTCTAAAATTTGTTTATCGCTTTCAAAACCAATAGCACGTAATAATGTGGTTACTGGTAATTTTTTCTTACGATCGATATAAGCGTACATCACATTATTAATGTCGGTTGCAAATTCAATCCAACTTCCTTTGAAAGGAATAACGCGTGCACTGTATAATTTTGTACCGTTAGCATGACGGCTTTGACCAAAAAATACCCCTGGCGAACGATGTAATTGAGAAACAATAACACGTTCAGCACCATTTATAATAAAAGATCCTTTTGGTGTCATGTAAGGAATTGTTCCCAAATAAACATCTTGCATAATGGGTTCAAAATCTTCGTGTTCAGGGTCTGTACAATAAAGGTATAATTTTGCCTTTAGAGGAACTGAATATGTTAGTCCACGTTCGATACATTCTGATAGAGCATAGCGTGGCGGGTCGATATAATAATCTTTAAATTCTAATACAAAATTATTTCTTGCATCTGAGATAGGAAAATTTTCGGCAAACACTTTAAATAAACCTTCTTTTTTTCGGTTTTCTGGTGTTGTTTCTAATTGGAAAAAATCTTGAAAAGATTTAACCTGAATATCTAAAAAATCCGGATATTCGATCGGAAATTTATTTGACGAGAAATTAACTCGTTTTGGAATTTTTATATTTGCAGCCAATTTTATTTAAATATTAAGTTAATACAATGATTACTTCTTTTTGTTCGCTATATTATAAAAACAAGAAAATGAATTTTAATTTACAATCATTTTCGAATAAATTATAACAGAACTACTTAATTTCTGCTTTGGCACCAGCTTCTTCTAAAGCTTTTTTAATTGCATCAGCTTCTTCTTTACCAATTCCTTGTTTGATTGGTTTTGGAGCGCCATCTACTAGGTCTTTAGCTTCTTTTAAGCCTAAACCTGTTAGATCTTTAACAACTTTTACGACACCTAGTTTAGCACCGCCAGCTTCTAATAAAATTACATCATATGACGTTTTTACTGCAGCAGCTTCGCCACCACCACCACCACCAGAAACCACAACTGCAGCTGCAGCTGGTTCGATACCGTGTTCATCTTTTAATACTTTAGCTAATTCTTGTACTTCTTTAACTGTTAAGCTAACTAATTGATCAGCAATTGCTTTTATATCTGCCATGTTTTTATATTTTAGTTATTATTTATAAATTAATTTTTAATTTGTTTTTAAGCGGCAACATTTTCGTTACCGCCTTTGTTTTCGAGAGCGCCTAATAATCTTTGAATTGGAGACTTTAATAATCCAATTACTTCGCCTATTAATTCGTTTTTAGATTTTAATCCTACTAAAGAATCTAATTGGTTGTCGCCTATAAAAATCATTTCTTCTACGTAGGCAGCTTTTAATGCTGGCTTTTTATCGTTTTTACGAAAATCTTTTATAATTTTAGCTGGAGCATTAGAAACATCAGTAAAAATTAGTGCTGTTTCTCCCTTAAGAGCAGGAATTAATTCAGCTAGTTTACTGTCTTTTGCTTTTTCTATTGCTTTTTTTAGTAATGTATTTTTAATAACAGTAACCGAAATATGTTTTTCAAAACATTGTTTTCGGAATGCATTTACTTTATCAACAGTTAAAGATGAACAATCTGCTAAATAGATTTTATTATTGGCATTTAGTTTTTCAACCAACCGCTCAATTACTTGTGTTTTTTCGGTTTTATTCATTATAGCAGTTTTTTAGGTGAATGTTTTAGTGTCAATTTTTATGCCAGCACTCATTGTACTACTCAGTGTTACAGATTTTACATAATTTCCTTTTGCGCTGGATGGTTTTAATTTTAAAATTGTTTGCAATAATTCATTCGCATTGTCAGATAATTTTGTAGCATCAAAAGAAGCTTTACCAATACCCGCATGAATGATTCCTGCTTTATCTACTTTAAAATCAATTTTGCCTCCTTTTGAGTCTGTTACTGCTTTTGCAATATCCATTGTAACGGTTCCGGTTTTTGGGTTTGGCATTAATCCACGTGGACCTAATACTCTTCCTAAAGCACCAACTTTACCCATTACAGAAGGCATTGTAATGATAACATCCACATCTGTCCAACCACTTTTTATTTTTTCAATGTATTCATCTAATCCAACATAATCAGCACCTGCTGCTTTAGCTTCAGCTTCCTTATCAGGAGTTACTAATGCTAAAACGCGCATAGTTTTGCCTGTACCGTGTGGTAAACTAACGGTGCCGCGTACCATTTGATTAGCTTTGCGAGGGTCAACTCCTAAACGGATCGCAAGATCCACAGAGGCATCAAATTTAGTGGTTGTAATTTCCTTTACAATTTTTGATGCTTCAAGAACGGAGTAAGACTTGTTAGCGTCGTATTTGACGAGAACAGCCTTTCTTTTTTTAGTCAACGTTGCCATTTCTTAAGCTTGTTTTTTTGTTAATAATTTTTATTAATTAGTGAGGTTTTTCACCTGTTACTGTAACCCCCATGCTTCGGGCAGTTCCCACAACCATATTCATAGCCGATTCAATTGTAAAACAATTCATATCTACAATTTTATCTTCAGCGATTGCTCGAACCTGAGCCCAATTTAATGAGCCAACTTTTTTACGATTGCTTGAAGAGGACCCGCTTTTAATTTTAGCAATTTCCAATATTTGTATTGCAACTGGCGGACGTTTGATAACAAAATCAAAAGATTTATCGGTATACACATTTATTATTACAGGTAAAACTTTACCAGCATTTTCTTGGGTTCTTGCGTTAAATTGTTTACAGAATTCCATGATGTTTACACCTTTAGCGCCTAATGCAGGACCAATAGGGGGTGATGGATTAGCAGCTCCACCTTTAATTTGCAATTTTACTATTGCCGATAACTCTTTTGCCATTTTTTATATTTTATTTATGATGTTAAATTTTGTTTTGAGAATTTTATGTTTACTTTGAGTTGGAAGCAGCAAAGCGTCTCATTTAAACTTAAAACAAATAACTATCAATGTTTATACTTTGTAATTACTCTAATTCAACTTCACCAAAATTTAGTTCTACTGGAGTTTTACGTCCAAATATTTTAACAGTAACTTTAATTTTCTTTTTATCGTCCATTACTTCTTCTATAACTCCATTAAAGCCATTAAATGGACCATTTATTACTTTTACAGACTCGCCCACGGTATAATTCGTGGTCATTGTTCCTTCACTTTCCACTAATTCGTCTACTTTTCCTAGAATTCGATTTACCTCGGTCATTCTCATTGGAACAGCAACACCACCTTTTTTTTCACCTAAAAAGCCAATAACACCAGTAATATTTTTGATTACGTGAGGAACTTCTCCACTAAGGTTTGCCTCAATAAGAACATAACCTGGGTAAAAATTTCGTTCTTTCGTTATTTTTTTTCCATTACGAATTTGTATTACTTTTTCGGTAGGAATTAACACTTGTGAAACATGGTCGTTTAATTTTAAACGGGTAATTTCTACCTCAATATATTGTTTAACTTTTTTCTCCTGTCCGCTAATAGCACGAACAACGTACCATTTTTTTGAAGAGTTTTCAGTTTTAACTAAGTCAGCCATTTTATTTTTATTTTAACTTATTAAATTATTTAATAATGTCGTATGCTTGTTTCATTAATACTTCAAAAACAAAATCCATTCCAAAAACAATTAAGGCTATAATGACAGAAGATACCATAACAACAATAGCGCTACTTTGAAGTTCAGGCCAAGTTGGCCAGCTTACTTTGTTTAGTAATTCGTTTTTAGTTTCAGATAGATAAGTTCCTATTTTGCTCATTTCATTATATTTTAAATTTAATAGTATTAAATTTATTTTTAATTTAATTTTTTTTCTGCACGGGCGGAGAGATTCGAACTCCCATCAGCGGTTTTGGAGACCGACATTCTACCATTGAACTACGCCCGTATAGTTTAAATTATACTCCTTTTATAAATGGCAAAATGGCATCCCGATTATGGGAGCCATCTCGTCATTAATAATGACAAAAGAATTTAGTCTAAAATTTCTGTTACTTGTCCAGCTCCTACAGTACGTCCGCCCTCACGAATAGCAAAACGAAGACCTTTATCCATAGCAATTGGGTTTATTAAGTTAACAGTAATTGTAACGTTGTCTCCTGGTAAAACCATTTCACGTCCTTTTTCTAATTCAATTTCTCCAGTAACGTCAGTTGTACGGAAATAGAATTGAGGACGGTATTTATTTTGAAATGGAGTATGACGACCACCTTCTTCTTTTTTCAAGATATAAACTTCTGCTTTAAATTTAGCGTGAGGTTTTACTGTACCCGGTTTGATAATAACCATGCCACGTTTGATATCTTTTTTCTCAACACCGCGTAACAATAAACCTACATTATCTCCAGCTTCGCCGTAATCTAAAATTTTACGAAACATTTCAACACCAGTTACAGTAGAGTTTAGTTTTTCAGCGCCCATACCAATAATTTCAACAGCATCAGCAGTATTAATAGTTCCAGTTTCTATTCTGCCTGTAGCAACAGTTCCACGACCAGTAATTGTAAATACATCTTCAACAGGCATTAAAAATGGCTTATCTTTTTCACGAGGAGGAATAGGGATATAAGTATCAACAGCTTCCATTAAATCCATAATTTTATCAACCCATTTGGGGTCGTTGTTTAAACCTCCCAGAGCAGAACCTTGAATGATAGGAGTTGTATTGCCGTCAAACTTATAAAAAGTTAATAGTTCACGAATTTCCATTTCAACTAATTCTAACAATTCAGCATCATCAACCATATCCACTTTATTCATAAACACAACAATTTTAGGAACACCAACCTGGCGAGCTAAAAGAATATGTTCACGAGTTTGTGGCATAGGTCCGTCAGTGGCAGCAACAACTAAAATTGCACCATCCATTTGAGCCGCACCAGTAACCATATTTTTTACATAATCAGCATGACCAGGACAATCAACATGAGCATAGTGACGATTAGCCGTTGCGTATTCAACGTGAGAGGTGTTAATTGTAATTCCACGCTCTTTTTCTTCAGGAGCGTTATCGATTGACGAGAAATCACGAATTTCGCACAAGCCTTTAGAAGCTAATACTGTAGTAATAGCTGCAGTTAATGTAGTTTTCCCGTGATCTACGTGACCAATTGTTCCAATGTTTACGTGGGGTTTGGAACGGTCGAATTTTTCTTTTGCCATATTTATTTATTTTTACTTTATTGTTTGTATATTTTTATTTTTTTTATTTTAAATTTATGATTTTGAGCTGTTGAGCAGGATTGAACTGCCGACCTCCTCCTTACCAAGGAGGTGCTCTACCACTGAGCTACAACAGCTTGTTTAAAGTCTCAAAAGTATAATCCAATCTATTAAAGAACAAACAACTTCAAACTTAAAGTCCCTATTTTTGAACTTTCAAAAAAACAAAAAAACCTGAGCTAAGTTTTTTTATTTTTTAGTCGCCTCATTTGTTAGGCTTTTATTTTCAACTTCACTATTCTAAATCCCTAAGAGCGAAAGACGGGTCTCGAACCCGCAACCTCCAGCTTGGAAGGCTGGAGCTCTACCAATTGAGCTACTTTCGCTTGGTGTTAAAATTTCAAAACAACAATGTTATCAGTGGGGACAGGAGGATTCGAACCTCCGAAGTCGAAACAACAGATTTACAGTCTGTCCCATTTGGCCACTCTGGTATATCCCCGGTTTCAATACTGGAGCCGAAGAAGGGACTCGAACCCCCGACCTACTGATTACAAATCAGTGGCTCTACCAGCTGAGCTACTTCGGCACTTTTAACATATAAAAGAACAAGCCTTTTAAAAAGGGATTGCAAATGTACACAAACTTTTTGTGCCAACAAATTAAATATTCATTATTTTTCATAAAATATAAAAATAGTACTTTTTTAATTATTTCAATATTTTTAAGTCGTTTGGGAGATAGTTATTTGTTCGGTTTTGAAGAATTTTTGCCCAGCCTAAGCCGTAGTTTTTATATCTCAATAATGTCAATCCTTTTTTATTATTATCATTTTCAAAGCTTTCTTTTTTTAAATATTTTAAACTGTTTAAATAATCTAATTCAATTGAATTAATTAATAGGTTAGCATTAATAGACCATGCTAATTCATGATTTGGAACTAGGTCTTTTCCCTTTATTTCACCTATTACAATGCCAGCTTTTTTAAAATACAAATGTTTTTCAAAATTTGATAAAAAAGATGCAACTAAAAAATTAGTAAGATGGTATTGATTATTTATTTTAAGGATGAATTGATTATTTAATGGATTTAAATAAGGTTTTAACAATTCAATATTTAATTTTGAGGCATCGAAGTTGTTTTTCTTTTTTAATTGAGAGACTGAATGTTTTTCTGTTTTTTTTCTTAAAACTGCACAAAAAAAACCTTCGCTTTTAGTAAGATGTGGATAAAATCTATACCCCAAACCAGTATCTACAATACCCCATTCTTTTTCGATTTTAATGGAAACATACTCCATTTGATGATTTTTTATCATCCAAGCAACAATATCTTCATTTTCGTTAACAGAGTAAGAGCAGGTGCTATAAAAAATTATTCCATTTTCGACAAGGCTGGGCAAGACGTCTAAAATAATTTGCTTTTGTCGATGAAAACAGGTGTTAACATTGTTTTGACTCCATTCATTAATTGCATCTGGTTTTTTTCGAAACAAACCGCTACCACTGCATGGTGCGTCAATTACAATGGCGTCGAAAAATGAAGGTATTTCTGAAAATTTATGAGGATCGTTATTGGTTACAATGCTATTGCAGGCCCCCCATTTACTTAGATTTTGTGCTAAAATTTTTGCTCGCGATTTAATAAGTTCATTGGCTACAATTAAGCTATCATTATTTAAGAGTGAATTAATAAGAGTGCTTTTTCCTCCGGGAGCAGCACATAAATCTAAAATTTTTAAATTTTCTGAAAAATTTAGGGTTTGTATTAAGGCTAATTCTAAGAACATACTTCCTGCCTCTTGAACATAGTAACATCCGGCATGAAAAAGAGGATCGAGAGTAAATGAAGGGCGATTGTTTATATAGAATCCATTTATATTCCATGGAACTGGTTGATTTAATTTAAAGTCTAACTCTACTTTTTTAAAGGGATTAAGTCTAATAGATGTTATTTTATTTTCCTTGTTATGCACATCAACAAATGCTTTTTCATCAAAATGATCTAATAAGACCAAACTGTTTAAAAGTTCTTGAGGCAGATTTGGCATAGTTTAAAATTAAACGGTTTCTTTGTTTATATTTTTTTTGTGGAGTACAAAGTAACTAAAATAAATCTTTCGTCTGATAAGGCTCAATATAAAATTAAAAATTGGTGCGCTTATCAAGAAAGATCTCAGCATGAAACACGACAAAAGTTGTTTGACTATGGTTTGTTTTCTGAGGATGTAGAAAATATTATTTCAAAATTGATAGAGGAGAATTTTTTAAATGAACAACGTTTTTCTCTGGCTTTTGCGAGTGGAAAATTTAATATAAAACATTGGGGTAGAAATAAAATAAAAAATGAATTAAAAAAACATCGAGTTACAGATTACTGCATAAGTCTCGCGTTAAAGAGTATAGAAATAAACGAATATGAATTAATTATAAATAAAGTAATAAAAAAGAAATTGAAATTACTTAAAACAAATAATTCTCAAAAAAATAAATATATTGTATTACAATATTTAATTTCTAGAGGTTTTGAAAGCGATATTGTTTTAGCAACTTTAAATAAACATTTATAAAAAATTAAATGAATATAGATTTAAAAAACAAACGTGCAATTGTATGTGGAAGTTCACAAGGAATTGGCAAAGCAATTGCTATGGAGTTAGCAATTTTGGGTGCCCATGTAACATTACTAGCAAGAAATGAACAAAGTTTAAAACAAACTAAAAATGAGTTGTATAATAATGGACAACAATTACATTCTTATTTATGTGTAGATTTTTCTGACACTAATAAACTAAAAGAATTGGTTGAGCAGTTTATTCAGCGAAGTGGACCAATAAATATTTTAATAAATAATACGGGAGGCCCGGCATCTGGCCCAATATTAAATGCTAAACCTGAAGAGTTTTTAATGGCTTTTAATAATCATTTAATTTGTAATCATATTTTAGCGCAGACTTGTATTGAAGGAATGAAATTGAGTGGGTATGGACGAATAATTAACGTGATTTCAACATCTGTTAAACAAGCATTACCTAATTTAGGCGTAAGTAATACAATAAGAGCTGCCGTCGCTAATTGGGCAAAAACAATGGCTAATGAATTAGGAAAATTTGGAATAACAGTTAACAATGTATTACCTGGTGCTACAGTTACTCAAAGATTAGCAACCATTATCGAAAATAAGGCAATTAAAACTCAGGTAAGTCTTGATATAATTAAACAAGAAATGTTACAAGAAATTCCATTGGCTCGTTTTGCTGAAGCTAGTGAAATAGCTAATGCAGTTGCTTTTTTAGCATCACCTGCTGCTTCATATGTCAATGGTATCAATCTTCCTATTGATGGAGGAAGAACTTCTTGTTTATAGTTAAACATTAATTTATTGCATATAAACTTTTGATTTCTAATTAAATAACATTTTATAGCTATAAGTGTTAACATTAGCATGTTACTAAAACAAAGATTAGTCTTTTAAATCAGTTGATTGATAAGCTAAATTAGTGATTATGATAAAATATTTTTTCATTCTCATTAATTCTCTTATACTATTTATTTTTGGTTTATTACAAATTGATAATTCTATAACGATAAAAAACAATCTTCCTTCAAATTTTATTGTTGGACAAGAAGTCGCTGTAGAATTTAGAATAAGTAAAGGCATTCAATCAGGCTTTTCAAAATTTCAATTAGAGTTACCTTATGGAATTAGTATAACAAAAAAAGAAGAAATGAATGCCATATATTCTGTCGAAAATGGAGTTTCTCAATGGATATGGTCTGAGGTCCCAAAGGATGAAGAAATTTTAATTAAATTAACTTTAGTTGCCTCTGAGGTTGGAATTGGATTAAAAACGTTTAATTCAAATTATTCTTTTATTGAGAAAAATGAAAAAAAAGTAATTAACATGTTGCCAATGGAGATATCTATTCAAAGTAACATAAATAATAAAGGTTTTGTGAATAAAGATACTCTGACTAAAGCTGAACCAAATACAAGTATTGAAATTATTCGTTTAATTTCGGATGGGCCTAATTCGAATGAAAAAACAATTAATATTAAAATTAAAAAAGGTGACACAAAAGGTTTTGCGAAATATAGTGATGAAATCGATCAGATTTTAAATGTAAAAGCCATCAAAACAGATGGGGGTTCTTTTTCTGTATCTGATGGTAAAATAAAATTTGTTTGGGTAGAGGTTCCAACAAAGTCTGAATTGGAGGTTTCTTATCAATTAAATCTTAAAAATCAAAATTCAAATATTTTAAAAGGAGAATATTCATATTTGGAAAAAAATCAAAGTAAAAAATTTACAGCTAAGCCAGAGATTTTAATTGTTGGTGAATTATTAGATGAAACCAAACCCTTAACATTTATAAAACAAGAAGAAGCAAAAGATATTACTCAAGCAAATAAAGTTAATGAAATTATTTCAAAAATAATAATCGAAGACTCAAAACAAAATTTAACTGTTGAAAAAACATCAACTATAGTTTCACAAACACCTAACTTGGTCAAAAATGAAGCTAATGAAGCAAAAATACCCGAAGCAGATTTAGTAAAAGAAACCCCTCAGATATTTAATGCTAATCCGAATTTTGTAGTACAAATAGGAGCTTTTAAAAGTACAAAAGTTGTTGCTACTGTTTTAATAAAAAAATATCGCATAACAGATAAAATTGTTGATGAACTTCATGACGGGTTTTCAAAGTTTATGGTAGGCAATCATAACTTATATAAAGAAGCTCGTAAACATAGAGATATTATAAAAGGTAAACATGGTGTAAAAGATGCTTTTATAGCCGCATATAATGTTGGAAAAAGAATTACTGTTCAAGAGGCCTTAATGGTTAGTAAGCAAAGTTGGTTTAAGGAAACAAACTAATTATTTTTATTTTACTGTGGTATGCGATTTATTCTAACTCTAATTATATTTTTATTTTTAGCTAATAAAATCAGTTTAGCTCAAGAACCACAAATTATTCGAGTAAAAAAAGAGTTAAACTTAAAAAAGGTAGTGTTTGATAATTCAGATTTTCGTTTAGTGGTTATTGACCGATATGGAAATCCTCGAGTAAATAAAATAGCATCCTACCAATTAGATATAAAAATGCCTAATGAAACCAAATTTTTTTTTGGTTTTGGAAATAATTTAAGTCAAGAAATGCTTGATTATTTGTATAAATTAGATAAAGCGACAAGTATTTTTTTTAACAAAATTATGGTATACAATGAAGATGACCAACTTATTAATTTGCCCGATTTTAAAGAGGAATGGATTCCACCTTTAAAAAAGTCGAAAAAAAATAAATCAAAGTGATTTAAATAAATAAAATTTTAGTTATTGACAGGCAAGAAAGAGTATTTTTTTTAGTAATATGGCATTTGATGAGTAAAATTTTAAGGTATTTAATTTTACATCAATAATTTTATCTTCATCCATTATAGGTAATAATTGAGGTTGAGTATTGAGCTATTTTAAGTTTGGAATATCGAGACAAAATTTCTTAATATAAAATTAAATCAATTATGAATACTTAATTTTCAATTAAATCTTTTCTAGCTTTGTAGTCTCCTTGAGATTTAATCCGTTGAATTTTACATATTAAATCACCAAATAATATTTTATTATAAATCTTTAGGATAACAAATAAAATATTTTGTCACTGTTTTACTTAAACTTTGAATATTTAATAAATCGCTGGCAGCAGCAACGTCAATTAAATTTTCTTTATTCATTAAAATATTAATATTAAATTGATTAGCATTATATGCACTATTATTTACTTTTCCTGTTGTTACAAAGTAAGCGGCATCCGATATATTTATTTTGTATTTTTTGCAAACAGTTTCAATCAGTTTATTTTTATAATTATTTGAAATAACAGTATTTTGAATTTCAATTTTAAATAATTTTCTATCTAATAAATTTAAACATAATTTACTTAAAATTAAATCGTCATGTTCGCTCCAAACTTTAATAGATGCCATTATATCATTATCATCTAATTTTGAAAATTGAGAAAGTAAATTAGTATTTTTTTCAAAATCTTTTTTTGTAAAATCTTTTTGTAAAAATAATTTTAGAGCAGGACTTGCAAATAAATCAATTCCTTTAGATGAAAATTCTTTAGCTCGTTTTAAAATTTTTATAAGTAAGGTTTCGGCGCTTAATACTGTTTTATGAAGATACACTTGCCAGTACATTAATCTTCTGGCGATTAAAAACTTTTCGATACTATAAATAGCTTTATACTCAACCACTAATTCATTTTTTACAACATTTAGCATTTTAATTATTCTGTCGCTGCTTATAACCCCTTCGCTTACTCCAGTAAAAAAACTATCACGTTTTAAGTAATCTAAACGATCCATATCTAATTGTGAACTTACTAATTGATGTAAAAACCGTCTTTTATATTTTCCATTGAAAATTTTTAAAGCCAAATTTAATTTTCCATTAAATTCCTTGTTTAATTTATCCATAAGTAAGCTACTAATAGTTTCGTGGCTAATTCCTTTTACTAATGTGTGTTCGAGAGTGTGAGAAAATGGACCATGACCAATATCATGTAGTAAAATTGCAACCAAAACAGCTTCAGATTCTTCATCAGAAATAATAATATCTTTTTGTCTTAAAGTAAAAACAGCTTCTTGCATTAAATGCATTGCTCCTATAGCATGATGAAATCGAGTGTGAAGCGCACCAGGATATACTAAATTTGTTAATCCTAATTGTTTTATTCTTCTTAATCTTTGAAAAGTTGGATGATTAATTAAGTCGTATATTAATTCGCTTGGTATTGTTACAAAACCATATATGGGATCGTTAATTATTTTTCTTTTGTTTGTTGACATTTAAAAACTAAAATTCGTTAATTAAGATAATAGAGATAAATTTAATACGTTATTTGTAATAAAACCAACTAAATGGATAAAATAAAAATTCTTTGGGCCGATGATGAAATAGCTTTGTTAAAACCACATATTTTTTTTTTAGATGGAAAGGGCTATGAAATTGTAACTGCACTTAGTGGAGACGAAGCCGTTGATTTAATAAAAGACGACAAGAGTATTAAAGCTGTTTTGCTTGACGAAAACATGCCAGGAATTTCTGGATTAGATGCTTTATTAAAAATAAAGCAAATAAATAATGATTTGCCTGTTATTATGATTTCTAAAAGTGAAGAAGAGCGTATCATGGATGATGCAATTGGTGGAAAAATTGCCGATTATTTGATAAAACCTGTCAATCCAAATCAAATTTTGTTATCGTTAAAAAAAGCAATAGATAATAAGCGTTTGGTTAGTGAAAAAACCAATACCGACTATCGCAAAGAATTTGGTCAGATAGGAATTAGTATAAATGATAATTTATCCTGGAATGATTGGGTCGAATTGTACAAGAAGATAATTTATTGGGAGCTTGAAATGGATAAACTCCAGGATAAAAGCATGTTAGACGTTTTGAAAATGCAAAAATCGGATGCGAACAATCAGTTTTTTAAGTTTATTGAAAAAAATTATGTTAACTGGTTAAATGGAAAAAATCCAAATCCTCCAACAATGAGCCATACTTTGATTAAAAATAAATTTTTAAAAGAAATAGGTCCAGACAAAGATTCGGTTTTTTTTATATTAATTGATAATTTAAGATTTGACCAATGGAAAATTATTCAACCACTTGTTCAAGATTATTTTAAAGTAGAAACCGAAGAGTCTTTTTTTTGTATTTTACCCACTGCCACTCAATATGCTCGCAATTCAATTTTTAGTGGATTACTTCCAAGTGAAATAGAAAAAAGATTTCCTAATCAATGGTTAAATGATGAAGAGGAAGGTGGTAAAAATTTACACGAAGAAGCATTTATGCAGGCTCAATTAAAACGATTGGGTAAAGATGTAAAAATGAGTTATAATAAAATCACTAATATAAATGCAGGTAAAAAATTATCTGATAATATAAATAATTTAATGCAGAATAAGTTGAACGTTATTGTCTATAATTTTGTTGATATGTTAAGCCACGCAAGAACAGAAATGGAAGTTATTAGAGAGTTGGCCGAAAACGAATCTGCTTACAGAAGCATTACTTATAGTTGGTTTGAACATTCTCCATTATTTGAGATTTTTAAACAATTAGCCTCTAAAAAAGTTAAAATAATTATTACAACAGATCATGGAACAGTTTTGGTAAAAGAACCTACTAAAATTTTAGGCGACAAAAACGTTAATTCTAATTTACGTTATAAGCAGGGTAGGGCACTTGAATACAATTATAAAGAAGTATTTGAAATTAAAAATCCATCTGATGCCTATCTTCCTGTTCAGCATCCAAGTTCGCGCTTTGTTTTTGCAAGAGATGACAGGTTTTTTGCCTACCCAAATAATTTTAATCATTATGTTAACTATTATAAAAATACCTTTCAACATGGTGGTGTGAGTTTAGAAGAAATTATTATTCCATACATTGTTTTAAATTCAAAGTAATTTTTACGCTCATAAAATCATGAAGCCATCATTAGAATTAATAATTAATAATACCGATGAATTACGAACTGTTACCGATACATTACTTAATTTTATTGATGAAACCAGAATTGTTTTATTTTATGCACCAATGGGCGCAGGTAAAACAACTCTTATTAAACAACTTTGTAAAAAACTAGGCAGCCGTGATAATTTTAGTAGCCCTACATATTCTATTATTAATGAATACATAGGGCCTCAGCAAAAAATATATAATTTTGATTTATATCGACTAAAAACAGAAGAGGAGTTGTTTGATTTGGGTATTGAGGAATATTTGAATTCGGGTAATTATTGTTTTTTTGAATGGCCAGAATTAGTAGAAGTATTTATAAATAATAAATACATAAAGTTAGAAATTGAAGTAAAAGAAAATATTCGTTATCTTAGAGCGACAAAATTTTAATGATAAGTGGGGAATAGAAATGAATTATGATCATAAAAAATATATAGTGATTGATTATCAAAAAACTAATATTACTGGATAAATTTTTGGTGTAGATGTTTTGAATGACTATGCATATGCGATAATGGATCCTGTGAAATTTTTATATTTTGAACTTACTGATGGTGCAAATTTTTGGATGTTAAACTCAGTTAGAAAATAGAAGCTATATAATCCTAACAATAAATTTTACATGTCTTGGGTATTGAAACAAGGTGCAGGAATTGTTAATCCAAGAACGTATATAAGTTTATTTGGATAGGAGTTAAATATCGATTGGCATATTGCATATTTGATAGTTGATGTAGAAAGTGGTTTAAAAATTGAATTTTTAAATCATGGCTTTTTTGAATTTAATGGATAAGAATCATACGCAGATTACATGAAATATTTGGTTTAATGTAAAGTTAATGGTTCAGCTAGGCATCAGTTTTTTATTGGTCATCTTACTGGCACCATAGGATTAAGATTTGATTCAAAGAAATGACTCGATGATATTATAATTTTTACAAAAAAATATCAGAGCAAACAAACAAACAATATGTTATGCTTGCACAACCATTTACAGTGGCAAATGCCAAATTAACTTTACTCAAATCGTTAGTTTTTACGATGGTGTGCTGGTAAAAAAGTAGCCCTATAAAAGAGCTGCCGCCCATTATATAAAGCCAACCAAAGTTTCCAAAAAAGTAAGCCGATATTACGCATATTGCAGTTAATAAATGGAAAAATTCAGATAATCTTAGTGCTTTTTTTCTGCCTAAGAATACCGGTATAGATTTTAGGTTTTGAACTTTATCAAATTCGTCATCTTGAAGGGCATAAATAATATCAAATCCACTTGTCCATAAAAAAACTAAAAAACTAAAAAGTATAGGTAAACCATCAAATTTTTCGGTTAACGCAATATAGCCACCAATAGGAGCAAGAGCCAATCCAAGCCCTAAAATTAAATGACAAAGTGAAGTAAATCGTTTTGTAAAACTATAGCCCAAAATAATAATTAGAGCAATTGGCGATAGGTAAAAACAAAGTGAATTAATTAAATAGCTACAAAAAATAAAAAATATGCAGCAAGTAATTACTAAAAAAATAGCAGCGTTTGGCGAGATAATATTAGAAGGGATTTCTCGAATGGCCGTTCTTGGATTTTTTTTATCAAAATGTCTGTCAATGTATCGATTAAAAGCCATAGCTGCGCTTCGAGCAAAAAGCATACACAAAATAACTAGGATAAATTTTTCCCAATTAAACGAAACTGTATTAGTTTTAATTGCTAGAGAAAAGCCAATAAAACAAAAAGGTAAAGCGAAAATAGTATGACTAAATTTTATGAGAGATAAATAATTTTTAAAAATTGCAATCATATTAGAGTTATTTTCCTCTTCCTTGAAGAACAATTAAAATAGTATGAACTAATATTTTAAAATCTAATAAAAGACTCACGTTTTCGATATATAAAATATCAAATTTTAATCTATTAATCATTTGTTCCACATTTTCAGCATAGCCATATTTAACCTGCCCCCAACTTGTAATACCTGGCCTTACCTTTTGAAGATGTTTATAATGTGGTGCTTTTAAAATAATTTGATCTATATAAAATTGTCTTTCAGGGCGAGGTCCAACTAAGCTCATGTTTCCAATTAATACGTTATAAAATTGAGGTATTTCGTCCAGACGAACTTTTCTTAAAAACTTGCCTATTTTAGTAACGCGAGGATCATTTGAACTAGAGAGTGCAGGACCTTCTTTTTCCGCATCAGATATCATAGTTCTGAATTTATAAATATAGAAAGGTTTACCATGAATACCTATTCGAACTTGCTTAAAAAATATAGGTCCTTTTGATCCAAATTTCACAAAAAGTCCTATAATAACATAAGCCCAACTAAAAAATATTAAAACAAATAATGACGAAGAGACATCTATAAAACGTTTAACTGAAATTTGCCATTCAGGGTTAATTTGATTTTTTATTTCGATAAGGGGAGTTCCTAAAATACTCGTCATTTTAACATGACCACTCAAAATATCATAAATATCTGGGATAATTTTGATAATAACTCCCATATCACCCAAATCATTAACAATATTTTTTATGTATTCATGCTCAAAGCTTTCAAGAGCAATAATCACTTCCTCTATTTCATTGTCTTTAATAATTTGTCTAATATTATCATATTCACCTAAGTGTTTTAATTGTATTTTAAGTTGTTCAGAATATCCATTTTTCCCTTCGATATGAATAAAGCCTATAAAAATATTTCCAATACCATTTTTTAAGGCATTTATTTCGTTAAATAATTTAAGTGCCCGATCGTTGCTTCCTAAAATAATTGTGTTAAATCCCAATTTCCTATTTTGAATTTTGTGATTAATGTTTGTAGATAAAATAATCCGAAAAATGGAGGTAATAAAAAAATGCGCAGAAAACAAAACAAAATAAAGTTTATAATACAATTTATAAGTTGCAACGGAGTCATCTAACAATATAACAAAAAATAAAACGGTAACTCCTAATATAGTAGTTGATAATATTTGAACAAATTCATTAATCCTTGATTTACGAAGAACATTATTGTATGATCCAGATAAATAATAAACCAATACCCAAATTAAGGGCAAAGTTAAAACACTGAAAAAATATTGACGATCAAATACTTCTCCCGAATATAAGCCTGTTTTTAAAATGTCTATTTGAGTTTTACGATAATAGTTAAATATAGTCCAAGCTAATGCAGAAGATAAGAAATCAAAAAAGATATAGTTTATAGTTTTTAATTTAAAATTCATTAGAGATATATTAATTTTAAATTGTCAATGTATAATTTTGAATTATCATTGTTATTAATCATCCTAAAATATAGTTTGTATTTATTGGAAACAGGAGCCAAACTAACAGCATTAGAAAGTTGAATGTAAATTTTATTCCAGTTTTCTTTTGCACTTAAAGTTATAGCTTCTTTTAATTGAGGATCTTTATCTCCAATTAAACCAATACTAAATTCTTTGTTGCATTTATAATTTAGTTCCAGATAGACATTTTCTGATCCTGCGGGTAAAGAATAAGATTGACTGGATTCTATTTGGCCAATAATTGATTGTTTGTTTAATTCAAGTTTTAAATATTTACCTTCAAAACTTTCTTCTGATGAGGAAACTTGATATATTGTATCAGAAATAGAAGAATTATTAAAAACATTACCTACATTATCAAAATTTTCGTTGATAATAAATTTTGTATTGGAATTGTATTCAAAAACCAAGGGCATTTCAATCGTTTTTCCAGATTCTATCAAGGTGTCAAATTCTAACGGGCTATAAAATGGCCAAAATACTCGAGTTTCAGCAATGCCATTATTTTTAATCCCTGCAAAAATTTGAATTTTAGCAGTTTTATTATTGTTAACTACAGGAATAAGATTTTTAATCGGATATGCACCTTGAAATTGGCCGTTCACATAAACCCATAAATCAGTTATTTTGCTACTATTAGAACCTTGGCTTGAATTAGATCTCACAAATGCCTCAAGGGGTTTAAGATAAAAGGCAGTTATAGCAGCATCGTATTTCTTACATGAAAAAAAACAAATGTTTAATAAAATCAATAATAAAAATAATCTCATAATTTATCCTTTCATTTATTTTATTAAAATTTTTACCGAATTTTGATATAAAAACGTAGCAAAATATTGGTTTATTGTATTTGTTGGTAAAATTTAAATTATCCAAAAATACTTATTTTTAAATTAATCAAAACAAAGGGTTTAGCATAATCTTAAATACTTATTGTTTTAAAACTTATTGTGTTAGTAATTAAAAAATAATCATGGATTATTACCTTTATAACTTAATAGTTTTGTATAAAAATATTATTTTGAATTACGCTATTAATGATAAAGAAAATATAAATCTTTTTAAGGGAAAAAGGCTTCGTTTAGCAGAACAGTTAAGGGCAAAAGGTATTAAAAATAATTTAGTACTTGCAGCTATTGAAAAAATACCAAGACATCTATTTTTTGATTCTACAACAGCTATTCCCGCACTATTAGACCATGCTTATAGCGATAAGGCATTACCAATTGGCGAAGGTCAAACAATTTCTCATCCCTATACCGTTGCTTTTCAAACCGAACATTTAAATATAATAGCAGGCGAAAAGGTACTTGAAATTGGCACTGGTTGCGGATATCAAACAGCTGTTTTATCTGAAATGGGAGCAAAAGTATTTAGTATCGAAAGACAAAAAGTGTTATTTCAAAAAACAAAATTATTTTTACCTCAAATGGGGTATAACAATGCTAAATTATTTTATGGTGATGGTTATAAAGGTTTACTACAATTTGCACCATTCGACAAAATAATAGTTACAGCTGCAGCGCCTTATATACCCAATGATTTATTGATTCAATTAAAAATAGGTGGTATAATGATAATACCTATTGGTGAAAGTATATCGCAAGAAATGATTTGGTTAAAAAAAACAAGCCAAACTACTTTTGATAAAAAGACATTGGGTATTTTTAATTTTGTGCCTCTCTTACAAAACAAATCAAGATAATTGACAGTGCAATAAATAATAAAATAGTTATAATTACGTTAAAGTATAATATCTAAATAAAGTTTATGAAAAAATCGATAGTTGCCATAATTTTTTTATTAAGTTCAAAAATATTTTTTGCTCAAGATTTAACATCAAAAAAAGGAGAGCCTTATATACCTGAAGCTAAAGATTGGTCCATTGGTGTTGATGTTGGCCAGGTTATCAATTATGTAAATGGTTTTTTTAAAACTAATAATAATCCCGTATCCTCAAACGCGCCTATTAATGCTTATTTTATTTCTGGAAAATATTTTAAAAATGAAAAAAAAGTTTATCGAGGATCCATAAGTATCGGTTTTAACAGTTATAATGCGAGCAATATGGTTTCAGATAGAATAGCTTCAACTAATTCTGTATCTGTTTTTCCTGCTGCAGTTACTATGAAAGAAAATCTTTGGAATCGAAAAACAAGTTTAATTGGATTGAGTTTTGGTATCGAAAATCGTCGTGGAAAAACTCGTTTACAGGGCCTTTATGGAGCCGAAGCTGGTTTGTCTATCTCTCATTCTAAAGATAAATTTACTTATGGCAATGTTTTAAATGTATCAATTATTACTCCTGTTGGTGTTGATTCTATTGCCGATGCAATGTTTAGTCCTATTTTTGGCGATGCAGATAATATCAGTCAAAATGCTAATACCATCATTCAGGGTAAAGTTGGTAATGCAAGAATATTAGAAAGAAATAATGGAACTGCTGTTACTTTTGGTTTAAGAACTTTTGCAGGTGTAGAATATTTTTTACTCCCGAAAATGAGTATTGGCGGTGAGTTTGGCTTGGGTTTAGCTTTCACTTCTGGTGCCAGATCAAAAACTACTTGGGAATCAATAGGGCAATCTATTAATTCTAATTCTTCTGAGATAAATGTTGGTTCAACAACTACTGATGGCTCTAAAGTAAGTTATATAAAGTTTAATTCAGATAATTTAAATTCTATTTTTGGTGCTTCAGCTGCATTAAAATTAAATTTTTATTTTTAATTTTTTTATTGATTATAAAGTTTTTTAAGCATTTGCTTGTAATTCTTTTTGTAAAAAAACTAATATCTTTAGTTTAAATATAACTAATCTATGTAAATTTACATTGTGGCTGAGGATCTGAAAATTACTGCAATAACTAAAGAGGAAAAATATATTCAACTTATTCCTCAAATAAAAGCACTATTAATTGATGAAAATGATGCCATTTCAAATATGGCTAATATTTGTGCTGCCCTTAAATTTGGAATGTCTTTTTTTTGGGTTGGATTTTATATAGTTAAAGATAATCAATTAGTTTTAGGTCCGTTTCAAGGACCAGTAGCTTGTAGTAGAATTAATTTTGGTAAGGGTGTTTGTGGTTTGGCTTGGCAAAAAAAACATGCTATCATTGTGTCTGATGTTAATCAGTTTTCCGGTCATATTTCTTGTAGTAGTTTAAGTAAAAGCGAAATTGTAGTTCCATTATTTGATTCTAATCAAACAGTAGTAGGTGTTTTGGATGTAGATAGTGATGAATTAGATAATTTTGATAAAATTGATGAGCGTTATTTAATCGAAATTTTATCTTATTTAGCATCTTAATTATTTTAATTTTAAATGGATAAAACATTAGCAGAAAATAGAATTAAATTCCTTTCAGATGAATTAAATATACATAATCACAATTATTATATACTTGATAATCCAACAATTACAGATTTTGAATTTGATAAATTATTAGAAGAATTAATTTTATTAGAAAAACAATTTCCTCAATTTTATTCATCACTTTCTCCAAGCCAAAGAATTGGTGGCGGCTTAACAAAAGAGTTTAAGTCAGTAAAGCATACTTATCCTATGCTTTCGCTTTCTAATAGTTATGACTCAAATGATTTAATAGAATTTGACAGAAAAGTTCATGATGGATTAAGTATTCAATCCAATGATTTATACAGTTCATCTGTTCAGTACGTTTGCGAGCTCAAGTTTGATGGCTTATCTATTGGTTTAACATATAAGGATGGTAATTTAGTTCAAGCGATTACTCGTGGTGATGGAATGCAAGGTGATGATGTAACCACAAATGCTAAAACCATAAAATCTATTCCACTGAAATTAAAAGAAAATTTACTTTCTGATTTTGAAATTAGAGGCGAAATTTTCATGTCTCGACCTGTTTTTGATAGATTGAATAAAGAAAGAGAGAAACTTGGCGATACTCTTTTGGCAAATCCTCGTAATGCAGCTTCTGGCTCAATGAAAATGCAAAATAGCTCAGTGGTTGCTTCTCGAAAACTTGATTGTTTTTTATATTCTATATTAACAAACAATATTTTATTTAAAACACATTTTGAAGGATTAGATTCTGCAAAAAAAATG
>SXGQ01251495.1_pt1 | contig 25418 bp, 26 predicted proteins | sample 3178371 | NCBI WGS metagenome assembly SXGQ01 (sample SAMN11356859, study PRJNA531348) | freshwater metagenome | isolation source: freshwater sample F1-20 | place: China: Fuxian Lake, Yuxi | collected 2017-12-25 | reverse complement strand
CCCTATGTCCCCTATCCAATTGCGTTGTCTTATAAATATCATAGGACAAAATCAAGTAGTTCTTGGAAGCATTCAATTCCATTTCCATTGACTTTTGAATACCCAAATAAAGTTCTATTGACGCTATGAGTGCCGACCCCAGCGACAGCAAACAAGTAAGCAAACTTATATCGGTTTGCTCCATATAGTTCGTCAGTCCCATTGACGCTATGCTTGTTATGCTACTCAAAATTATCAAGGGCAACTTAAAGTATTTCAAATACCCCTTGTATTCGTAATATTTCTTCTTGTGAAATGTTGCGAGTAATACGCTATTCTGGCGGATTAATTCCAAAACCCTCTCTACATCGTCCGTCCATTCTTGACCGCTCATTATATATTACCAAAGAAGAAAATAACTTAAACCTATGTTGTATTATTAGGTATTGAATGAATACAGAAGAAGAGTGGTTTGAAACTAAATATAAAGACAAGGTTGGAACTTTTTGGATAAACAAACAAGGACAACTTCAAAAACGATTTGGAAAAAGAAAACCAAAATTATTAGAGGGTTCTCTTGCTAATAATGGGTATTTGTTTGTGTCTGTTTGTGAAGATGGAATATCCAAAAAGAAGACAATCCATAGTATTATGGGTGAGGTGTTTTTAAAAAATACTCATAATCATAGAAATATAGACCATATTAATAGAATTAAAACCGACAATAGATTAGAAAATCTGCGTTGGTTAAGTCAAAGTTATAATATGTTAAATACGGATACTATCAAAGGAGTTGGGTTTTGTAAAGAAAAACAAAAATGGTATTGTAGAAAGGGTTATGAACTTATTGGTTTGTTTTTTACAAAAGAGGAAGCGATTGCTTGTAAATACGGTTATTTGAAAGCACTTGGTATTATCACCAAAGCAAATGAAAACTCAACCAACTCGGCGACCACTTTGGAGCATTCTCCCATTTGCGATTGCGAGTTCTAAACCGCTTTCTTCTTTCCTCGTCCCTATGATGACTGAAATCGCTCATTCCATACGCCCCAAAGTGTATCATCTTACCGTCTGGGTTCTCTACCATATATTTCTTGCCTTTTCTTGTGGAAGGTAAAACCTTACCCACATCATACTTGTTCGCAAGTCGTTGGACTTCCTTAATATTACTGTAATCACTCAAACCTTTGCCTTCAATGAACGGCGGTAAATTACTTTTGCCCTTGATTTTCTGCTTCAAAGCAATCTGCTTCTTTGCTTGTGCTGGGTCTATTTCGTCTGCGGTTAAGGGCGTATCTTTGCTTATTCTTTTTGTTGGACGATAGACTGGGTATTCCTTACCACCAATGTCGCCCCATTCTTCCTTTTCCCATCGTTTAAGGTTCTTCGGTTCTCCGTCGTCTGTATATGTTCCGCCAAACTCTTTGTAAAGTTTCACCAACGCCATACTTCTATATGCCGATGGTTTGTCGTATCTCTTATAAACAATCTCTTTCGCTTGTTCGTAAAGTTTTGGATTATCTATCGTAGGCATCTATAATATTATCAAACATAATAACGCTATTGCTCCTACTAACAAAACCAGTAAGCAAATCCCTATCACCTTGTTTTGAAACTTTATCTGTTTTTCTGCTGGTTCTCTATCTATAAAACTTTCATACAAAATATTTGGTTCTTGATTAGATTTCATCATTCTGTTTCTAAAATATACAGAGAAGAATATTAGTAGGGGACTAACTTTATTTCTTTTATACATTAGCAAACATATTGGGGTCTATAATCTCCAGCAAACCCTTTCTGTATCGGTTGTGGATTTCTTCTTCATAATCTATTACCAAAGGCGAAAACTTCTCTGTCGTAGCGTATTGGTATATTTTTAGCAATCCCTCTTTATCAACGCCCAAACCGCCCTCACTCAAAATCATATTGATTTCTCTATGACCGCTCAACTTTAGCAACACCAAATAGGAGCAGTTAGTTCTAATGATTTTTGGAATGCGAAAATAAGACTGGGAAAGGAAAATCACACTCACATTCAACTTTCTTGCTCTAATATAGTAATTCTCCACTTTGGATAAATCCTTTGCTAAAACCAAATCATCAAATATTACCAAGTGGTTTTCGTCTTTATCAAACTTGTCTAACTGGGGAGTGTTTTCCAAACCCTCTTTGATTTGGATACTGTCGCTCTTTTGTCCTAACCATTTGTAAAGGGGTTCGTCCTTGTTTCTGGTAATGATTGTAATGTCGGCAAATGTGCCTTTGCCTTTGCTAAATAGTCCTATGAGATTGACTACAAAATTAGTCTTACCACTACCAGATGGAGCAACCACTACCATACGAAATGGGACTTTGAGTTTATGAAGATTGAAGTTGGGATTTTCTGCTTTGTCTAATAGGTCTTTTGGAATACGCTCATACATATTTACAATCTTTCCGTTATTTTCGTCTTCTGGTTCTTTCTTCTTGCGAGGCATTTAGGATATACTGTATGGTGATAAAATAATTTCGGCATTTAATCTAAATAATTATCTTCACATAGTCTATAATGGATTACACACCGCCAACCGCTACTCGCCCAGTATTTAACACAAAGGATTTTGTAAAAAAAGTCCCCAAAAACTACCCTCATTTAACATTCAGTAAGATAGGGTAATAGCATTAAAATATAATGTTGATACAATATATATTAATGGCGTCATATCCACCACCAACAGAGACACTTCCCATATTCAATGTGAATGAGTTTAGAGGCACTACGACAACTTCCAGCGGAGGCGGAGGAGCATTTGTAGATTTTCCTACTGCGCAAGGATATTTGAACTTGGTCGGTTTTGGGTCAAGCGGAACGGCAACCCTTACCAATTTGGTTGTTAATGGAACTACCGATATAAACAACAATGTAAATCTTTCTGGAGATTTAGTTTTAGATGGAGGAAGTGCGAGTATTAATTTTTTGAACGGCACTATTCAAGACAGTGCTTATACTGGTTTGACGAGTTCTGCTGGAACATACCCAGACGCAAACTTGACGATTGATACGAATGGTAAAATTACGGCGATTTCTGCTGGAACTGGTAGTGCTATACTTACCACCAACAACACTTTTACTGGAACAAACACCTTTACCAATACCGTAGATATTAGCGGAACAACTTTGAATATTGCCGACAACAGCATTCTTGAATGTAATGAGGCAACCGTAAATATTGGAGATGGGGGGCAAGGTGCTTTGAATATTGAATGCCCCATCAATGTAGGTGGTTTTGGCGACATCACATTGCTGAATAGCGACATACTAATGATTGACGATGCGGTCATAACGCAAAGCGGAACAAGGACAATACCAAACGCTATGTATTCAACCAATATTCTCAATGGGTCTCATATCCAGTATAACAGCGACAGCACTCAACAAACTTCCGCCTTTACTGGTGCTGGTTCTCTTGCTGGTTCATATACTCAAACTGCTATGACGATAGATGCGAATGGTAGAATAACTGCTCTTGCGAGTGGAACTGCGAACGGAGACGCTGATATGTTGTATTTGACGAATACGAGTGGGTGTTTAGATGCCTCTCAAATTGTAGAAACAAATTGGGACATAACAATTGGGTTTCAACCGAGCGGTGTAAGAGCAGTTCAAACAAACTCAACAGGGCAGTATGTAGCAGTCGCTCAAAATAGCGCTGGTTATTCTTTTTCAAGTAATTACGGTCAGTCTTTCACTACCTTTGCTGGTGTTTATGCGAGTGAAAGAACGAGAGGAGTTGCCTTTTCCGCATCTGGACGCTACTTCTTGGTTCAAACTGGTAATGGTTTCAATGGTAATTTGTATTGGTCTCCTAATTATGGAGCATCTTTTACTGGTCTAATCGGTGGCGGTATTACTTCTACTGCTGATGTTTGTGTAGATACGACTTGTATAGACGCAGACGGAACTCGTTTTTATACATTCAATTTACTCTCATCTGCTCCTACTCTATATAGGTTTGTATTGACTGGTGCTGGTGCTATTACAACGGCAACTACAACTACATTTGGAGGTTCAACTACATTCTCAACTGTCTCTGCCTTGAAATGTAGTGCTGACGGCAAATATGTAATTTTTAGAGGACAAACTGGCGGTGTTAATTATATTTACTATTCAAGCGATTATGGAGCAACCTTTACAAGAGTTTCAACACCAACAAATACAACGCTGGGTGGCGGAGGTCAAACTGTCGCTATGTCTAAAACTGGTGAAATTATGATTGGCGTTTGTAGAAATACATCAAGCGGAAACACCGTTGTATTTGTAAGCAACAATTATGGAGCAAATTGGTTTAGTGCTGGTAATATTTTAGTTAATTCTGCTGTTGGGTTTATATTTGATAGAATAGCGATGAACGGAGACGGTAATATTATAGTAGGGTCTGCGGTTGATGATGCTGGAATTGAGTATTTTTACGCAACCTCTAATCTTGGTTTCACTTGGTTTGAAGCAACTGGTAGTAATTCTGGTGAAAGATTTTGTGCTATTTCTAACGATGGGTCTTTATTATACTCTCTATTGCCTACACCAGCAAACGATTTTGTATCAACTTCCTTTCCATTACGCATAGTCAATACAACTAATTTAGAGGCAAAGCAAGTTGTAGTATCTGTTCCTTCTTATTTTGAGGACTTTTATCACACTTCAAGTTCAACCGAGTTCGGTGAAATAATACCATTTTCAACAGGAGGAACTGGGACAGCAAATATTTTTGGAGGTGCGTTTGATGCTACTCTTCAAACCGTAGGAGAGCGTAGATTGGGAAATATGTTCTTGAACTCTGGGACAGCGTCAAGTAGCGAAATTAATCTTTTCAGCGATAATACTTACCGTTTTCCTATGATGAGTTCCATTACTTATGGGTTTATCCCACTCGGTTCAAGTAATTTCCCCCTTACAACTGGAAGTAGAACCGACCAACTTCAAATATCTATGGCGTTAGGTTTTATTGAAAGTGGGGGAATAGGAGGAGCATTTCCATTTTATACTGGAATAGGTGTGTATTGGCGATTGACCGCAACTACTTCCACTGCCGTAAATTGGAGTTTATATGAAGATGGTGTAATACAATCCACTCTTTCTGGAACTGATTTAACAGGTCAATTGACTGGTAAGTGGTTAAGATGTAAAATATCATTTTACAATAATGGAGCAAACTACTTTGGAGAGTTTTGGAACTTGACTGATAATGCTTATTTTAGAACTAATAACTTTGCGACAAACGCTCCTAACGCTCAAACAAATATGGAACTGTTTTACTCTGTTGGAACTGGAACTAACGGTATAACAAAAACGATGGGTGTTGATTATTGTGCCGTAGAATTGAATACCCTACCGCTTGGTGGTTTATCAACTTCATTCCGTTAAATTAGGTAGGGGGTAAAATACTTCTCTGTGTGTTTTTGTTTTATAAACTAAATTACAAAACAAAATATTAGATTACATTCCCAAACTCGCCATCTCCATCAAGACCTCATTAACTTCCCTTCTTGGAATGCGACCGTCTTTGGCGAACTTCAAAAGCGTCAGTTTAAACTTCTTAATTAAATCCCTATTATCATTACCAGCAAGGATTTGACCCCTCATCTTCTCAAACTCCTCCATCTCCTTTGTTTCAGCATCTTTGTCTGGCGAGGGGATTTGAGCGTCCATCTTCGCAAGTTTTTGAATGTTATACAAATACCTTCTGTCGTCTTGGTTAAGGGCATTGATGTCCTCATAGGACGGCAAAGCACCACCAACAATTTTCGCCAAAACATTCTGGACTTCCTTACCTATGCGCCTCGCTGGGATTTTGTGGATACAAGCGCCACTCGTAAAGCGGATTACACACTGACCGTCCTTTAACTTTCCCTTATCAATCATATAACGACCAAACTTGGCGAAGCGTTCCGTCTGGGGCATACCTTCGGTTAGGGTAGGGGAACTCTTACTCTTTTTCAAACCTCGTCCTTTAATACCTCTTCCTTCTACAGCACCCAAAGCATCATTGAGTTGGTCTAACAATTGCGGTTTTTCTGTGAATAAATCTATGTGTGCTTGTCTTGATTTTCTATCGCCAACATTTTCTAATTCCCTAATTAGATTTTTGCGTCTGCCTACTTGTGCTACACTTAAATCTTCCTCTATTACTTGTCTTCGCAACTCCTTAATAATGGGCATTCTTAATTTAGAAAATTGACTATTCGTCATTGCTTCAATCGCATCTAATTCACCAAGAGGAGTTGCCTTACTTGTAAATGTTCCAGCGGAGTTAGGATTTCCTTGCGTTTTCTTAAATGTCTGTGCCTTTTCTTGTTGTGCTTCTGCTTGTGCTTCTACTTCTTGAGCGATTTCTGATGGGGTCGCTTGGAAACCACCAGTCGCCAAAACACCCTCTTTAAACCTCTCAAAGAACGGCATAAAAATCGCCCTCGTAAAACCAAACTTGAAACGGCGTTGTGCTTCACTTGATACTCCTCCAAACTGCTCTAACAAAAATCTCTTGTCTGGTTCGCTCAAATTATTCACAATGTCGTTTGCTGACCCAGCATCAGTAATTTTACTCAACTCCCTAATAAGTAATTGAGAAAGTTGTGTTATGTCGGCAGACTTTTCAGTAATGGTGCGGTTGTCCTCTATTTGTGAGGGTTGGGCAGTCTGTTTAAACAATTGGTTTGCTTGTAGATTTTTATTATCTACATTCATTTGAAGTCTTAAAGACGCTAAATACCTTCTTCTAAACTCTTCGGCAGATATTTTCGGTGCGGACATTATATACTTACCATTAGATAAAAATTATTACAAAATATCGTTTATCTAAATCAAAATTATTCCGCCACTAATTCTGGGTCTTCATTCGGTTTCACAAACTCCTTCAGTCCCCAAAATCCTTTTTTGTTGCTATACTCTCCCTTGATGCGACCCATCGCCTTCAACTCCTTATTGACCTTTTGCGAACTCGTCCCAGCAAATCCGTTGTTTGCTAAAACCCCTTTGATTTTCTCGGCACTACAAAACCACTCTCCTTCACCCTTGCCTTTCCTTACCGTTGGCGTTCCCTCAAATATAAAGCAATCCAAAAGACCTTTCCTCAACTCCGTAGTCCCCTCTTCATTTTCATTCTCCTTATCTTCCTCCGCCTTCGCTAATTCAATCGGTTTCACAAATGCTTCATACAAAATCATAATGAAGGCATTTGCCCACTCTTCGCTTCTTGCCTTGTCCTTAATGGTTGGGTCTGCTGGTAAATACAGTTTCAACAAAAACTCTGGTTCTCCGTCTTTCTTGCGTTTGTCTATTTCTGCTTGGGATTTGAATTGAATACTACTGCTAAACTGGTAAGCAGTTTCCAAACAATCTGGACTGCTAAATGGAGGCAAGTCATTACACATAAGCATCGCCCTTGCTTGAATACAAAACTCCACTGGGTCTTGATACAAACCTCTTGCTTTATGACTGTCGCCTCCACTACATAAGCGTTTAAAAATCTCACCATTAAGTTTGACGGCATTTCCACTACTGTTTTCTGGGACTTCTTGCGAAACCGCCAGTCTCGCAAATTGTAGGGGCAAAATCCAATAGTTCTCCTTCTCTACATCGCCAGAGGAGCGTTGTTTCATCAACAAATTAGCAGACTGGATAGTTGTGTAGTATGACCCAATACTATTTTTACCAAGAACTTCAAAAACACCCTTTCCACAATTTCGGTTTCCCATATAGGTCGCCCAGTTTTTATCCTCCACACACCCAGCAACACCTCTCGCCAAAAACCGCATTGCTGTATCATATTTCGTATTGAATAAATGTTTCAACAAATCATTTTCTATAGTTTCCATTGTTGTTTTGTTGGGGGTAAGAAAATACTTACCAAAATTACGATGTATAATAACTGGCGTATAAATCTCTATCTTCTGTTGTTTCAACTCCTCCCAAGTCTTAAACCATCTCTCCTTGAAGTCCAAAACACCATCGGTGAAGCATAGGCGATACTTCGTAGTGCTGTGGAACTTCTTATACAATTCTGGGTCTTCGTTTTCCTCCTTGACCTTATCCATCAACGCCCTCGTCAATGCTCTTGCTCCTCCTTCCATTCTTGAGTGAGGCAGTCTATCCCCTTTTTTGCTTACCCTATACAAATCACATTTCATAAAATAACAAAAGCAAGACGACGCAACATTCTTCTCACCAACCACCCAAACATTCCCCTTCTTCATAAAATACTGACCCTCGTAGTATTTCACAAACTTCTTCACATTGTCCCAGATTTTCCCAATCGCATCTTCATCATCTAATATTTCGCCCTTATAGTAAGTTTCCTCTATCTCTTCACTTTCAATAATAGCAGACAAGGGCGACACTTGCTCCGTCTTGCGACGCTCAATCACATTATCCAAAACACCGTCCAACTCCTTGACTACAAACTCTATCGTTTTGAAACCAGTCTTGGTGCGAACATATTGGTTCATTTCTTTCAAACTACATTCAAAGTTGATTTCTTGTGCTGGGGGCGGTATGGTAAATCCGTCATATCCCCAATCCACTATTCCTTTGGGAATGACCTTTGCTTCTATCAAATACTTATACGCCTTGTAAGTAATTTCATTCTCAATCACTCCACAGAAATACGACATCACCCTATTCTTCCTACTCCAAAGTATAGTGCTATACTCCGCATTTTCTTCGTTTGAGGGCAACGGAATATCCTTACACAAAACATTTTGTAGATTTTCATTATGTAAATAAACCAAATCAATAATGTTCTTCGTTTTATTGTAAAAAGCGGAGTAGTAGGGGTGAGGTTGGGTAGTATTACGCAACGCCTTCGGTCTGCGGATTTCCACATCTTTTCCTTCCAAGTTGCGTTTCTTCCCTTGCTCTATGTCTTTCGCCCAAGCACTAAATCCCCCACCATAGATGGTCTTGTTAAACAACCATTTTATATCACTCTTCTCCAAAGGTTCTTCCTCCTCTACACTATGGTATTTAATTAAGGTGTCGCACACACCATCAAAATTATTGATTACATCTTTGTATGCTTTCATATCCTCCCCATTCTTCTCCCCCAATTCGCTCAAAATGGTCATATGTCCTTTCCGTTGGTCTATATCTATCCAATTTTGATATTTATAAATTGTGTTCTTGATTACTCTCGGCATTGCGATTAAAGCGGAGTAGTATTTCTTAAATAGCGGATTAGCAGTCGGCATTTCACCTTGCTCGTTGGCGACCATTTCGTCCGTAGTCCAACCATTCTTGTAGCGATATTTCTTGGGGATTTCGGCATATCTGCGTCCCAAATTACCCTTCCTCGCCTTCAAAACAAACCTTAATTGATTGTTGGTAATACGCTCTACCAGTTTTCCAAACTCCACCCTACTCTCCGTAGCAACTACTTCATTTCCATACTCATCTTTGGTTCGGTCTTCCAAAATAAGTTTCGCCAATTGTAAGTCTATATGTTCCATCATTTCGCCTTCTATCAGCGTATATTTCTGCGTTGATAAAGCAGTGGTGTTTATTTTCCAATCTTCAATGAACTTCATATTGTATTCTTACTATAATAGGAAGCGATGTGTTTAAGTATGTTTCATAATATATTATATTATATATTCTCAATTTTGGGAGTAGGGTTCGCAGTTTCCTTGTCGGTCATTTCCGCCAAAAACTTACATAAATGCTCCTTCAATTCTGGGTGCGATTGTATAATGGGTTTGAACTCCAACCAGCATTTCAATACATCGCCAGACGCACACCCCCACTGCTCGTAAAATGCGTCGGTAAGGATTTCTGGGTATTTCATTCGGTAGTGCCTCGTTCGCTCCATCTCATTCAAATATTCCTTGTTCTTATGGTGGTATTCCCTCTGGTAAGCATTTCTGTCCAATTGGACTTCGCCTTTATTCTTCATCTGTTTCGGTGGTTTCTTTGCTAATAACATTTTACATTATATAGTGTTTAACATTTAAGTAGTTTTAATATAAGTATATATTATCCAAACTGAATACCCCCCCAATTTTCCACCAGATTTTTGGGGGAAATGACCCAGTTCAAGAAGTTTCTATATAAAATAAATATTTTATTTTGAGTGTTTTTTTTATTCTGCTATAGGAATGTTGGGAGTTGCGTTTTGGGGGAGGGAGTTGGAAGCAATTGGGGGAGGTAGTTTTGGGATTATATAGAGTAGTATAATAATACTACTTTTCTACTCCAAAAATTAGAGTATATTATAAATATATTATAATACCCTTATAGGACATATCCTTAAAAGCACTTGAAAGTGCCTAATATTAGGAATAGAGGTTGCCCTACCTATTTTGTATTGTCCTTTTTTTATTAGGAAGGGGAAGGGGGTTTTTTTCTCCCCTTACTCTATAATGCCGAAATACGCTCACACAGCAAGTCGCAGTTCAAATCTCGCAATGAATAAAGATGTAGATGGTGGTTTGGTTTGGAGGGGTTTTTCTCCCAGAACCGACACTGGTCGCCTTCCAGTTGATAGGTCAGTAAGCAAACCCTTTCTCTTTGGAGGTTCAAATGTAAGATTTTACTTCCCAATGAAATAGTTTTAGCAACATAATTTTAATCTTACTAATGTGTATAGATGCGAACGATTGTGCTAAACGAGCAAAACATAGTTGGACAGAACAACAACACTCTTATTTACCAGTTTCCTTCTTCCGTAGATTTGACTGGTTGTGAGGTTGCCGTTTCCAATATTACAATGTATTATAGTTGGGACAACATTAATAGCGCCACATTACAGAACAATATTTTCACATATAGTTGGACGCAAGGTGCGACAACCACCACCTATACAGTAAATATCCCAAATGGTTTGTATGAACTGGCGGACATAAATGCTTACCTCCAATTTACAATGATACAAAACGGAACATATTTAACCAATACTACAAGCGGACAGAATGTTTATTATGCGGAGTTCATAATTAACCCTACGCAGTATGCCGTCCAAATAAATACTTTCCCAGTCCCTACTTCGTTTGCTGGATTTACTGCTCCCACCAATATTACAACTGGTTTGACCCTTGTTCCCCCTACCACAACCTTTAACCCAGTCATAACCCTACCAGCGAACTTTAACGAATTGTTGGGATATTCAGTCAATTTTGCGACCGACAACAATGTGGGTGGAGGAAACATTTTGTCTTACCTATCCACTCAAGCACCGCAACTCCAACCGAACTCGTCGCTTTTGATTGCGATGAACGGAATAGACAACAAGTATGCGAACCCCAACACCATCATTTACTCGGTTGCCCCTAATGTTGCTTTGGGTGATTTGATAGTGGAGAAACCAGCGCAATTCAACTTTAATAGAATGTTGAGTGGAACATACAATCAGTTGCGTCTTCAGTTTCTTGGTAATGACCTTCGCCCAGTGGTAATTAGGGACGCCAATATGACCATCATTTTGGTAATCAAAGACCAAGACGATTTGTTTGCCGATATTGGTGCTTCAAGAGTTCATAATAGTGGCGGTTTGACGCATCAAGCGCAATTAAGGAGCGGAGCGACCAACTCTGCTGGAAGTATCACTGGAACTGGTTTTAGGCGTTTTTAGGGAAATAATAATTTCTTTGCTTAATTATATACAATGAATATCGGTGGTGAAATGACGGAGCAGAACCTATCAAGGCACTACGAGGATTTTAGCAAAGAGGCATCAAGACTGATGAATGAGTTGAAGAACTCAAAAGAACACAACGAGGAGAGGGATATACAGAAACAACTTACTATTGTTCAGTCTATTAGCACCAATATAATAAGACTGCGCAATATAAAGAAAAAGGCAAAAGACAAATTATAAAATCTTTGCTGTTATTATAGAATGGTATATTTAGCAAGACCTCATACAATCCAAAACCGAGTGGTTATGGCGAAAATGAAAGGGACTGGAATGGGTAGTGTTTTACTGGGTAAGGGAGGCGCTGGTGGTGGGTCGTCCTACGCCTCTATGGAGGATTATTTAAGAACAACGCAGAGGGGGAAACAGATGGGGTTTGGTTTAGGCGGAGCAATCCAGAAGAAACTGGAAAGTCTGTCTGTAAAACCAGCGGAACAAAAGTTTAAGAAGAAGAAACAGAATATACAATTTGATTTATGAGATAATTTATAGAACAAACTTAAAGGTTTCGCTTGATTATTAGTAATGCCTAATTACCAAGAAGGGAAGATTTACAAAATTACTGCTGGTGATAAAACCTATTATGGTTCTACCACACTAACATTAGCAACAAGATTTAGATGTTTTCGCAATAGTAAGAAACATTACTCTTGTAGTGTTTTACTTACCTTACCAGATTGTAAGATTAGTTTAGTTGAAATGTATCCTTGTGAAACTCCATTTGACCTTAAAATGAGAGAAAGGTGGTGGTGTGATAATAACGAATGTATTAACGAAATATCTCCAATAAGAACTGATGCTGAAAATAAAGACTACCAAAAAAAATATCACTCATCATATCAACGAAAAACTCCACAAAAAAGACCAAGTAAGGAAAAGACTGCTGAATATTGTAAAAAGTGGTATAAAACCACAAGGGTATTTAGGGAATGGTTGAAGGATTTCTACCTATAAGGTTTAGAAATAGTGTAATTACGCCGATTTTTTATCTCGGCGTAATTTATAAATGTCTGGCGATACACTCACATACGACTTGTCTTCAATGACCGAAGGAACTCCCCAAGTTTTTGTTAAAAAGGACTGGTTAAATATTTTGGACAACCAGTCTGGAAACTACAACGGTAATCAGTCCGTTGTAGATACTTCCCAGTTGGCGAACTCCAACAAGTATATGAATTATAGGGAGGCGTATTTAGCAGTTCCTATGCTTTTGACCGCCACCACTTCTGGTGCTGGAACAAATATGTTTATTGACCCTACCGACCCTCTTACCTCTATGGACTACTCAATTGGTTTGAGAAATTGGTTTGGTAGTATTATCCATTCCTTCACTCTTGATTATAACGGAACTACTGGACTTGTTGTTTAGGTAGTAAAAATGTATCCAAAAGATATGTTAGTCTTCTTTATTTAGCAAAAGAAGGCGACATCACAAAATAGCGAGGACATCTTGTTAGGGTTATGCTACTAAACTATATTAGTAATAATATGGTGGCGATTGTTAATCACAATCGGTATAGTAATAAGGTATAACATAGAGATAATTCGCAGTTCGTAATCCCACTTCCGTTATGATTAGGAAAGGATTATACTTCAACGACTTGATGGTGATGGGGACAGAGTAATCTAATCAATTACGGCGAAGTTCATAAGGTAAAGTCTAAACCCACTTGAGAAAGTGCTTTCCCCTTTGAAAAAGGAAAGGTCGTTTTATAGGAGCAAATGCCTATAATGTTAAGATGGTATTCGTTGATTATTCAACAAACCCCCTATGTTTCTATGTGGAATTGTTTTCGTTTGATGACGACACTTTCCATTAGCGACATCATTATCAATGGTGCTGATATGGGTTTTTACCCAGATGACCCTCTTTCTTGGGGTTATTCTACTGCTGGTAATGCTTCTGGTAAGGGAACTTACAACAACGGCAACTTTGTTTCACCTACAAGAGTAAGTGGAACTCATACTGGATACAAGACTGGTAATGAAGGTTTCCTACAAAGACAGATGTATATTAATTTTGACCCTACTACTACTTCTGGTCTATCTGGTGGTGGAACTGGTGCTTCCACTGTCGGTGATAGTTTTGCTTCACTTTTGACCCCTCAAAACACCTCTGCCCAGTATAAGTCGTATGTTTTGACGAAATCCGCCAATGCTTTCCAAATTGCGATTATGGCGACAATTCATTTGAAGCATATCCACAATTTCTTCCAGAATGTCCCTCTCCTCAAAGGTGTATTTATGAAGATGACTATCAATCTCAATCAAACTTCCGTTAATATTACTACAACCAACGGCGGAACTGGTTTCACTACTGGTGGAACAAACGCCACAACTGTATCATCTGCTTTAGGTGGTGTTTCTCCCATTATGTTGGCGAGTGCTGGTTCTGCTCTTGGTGTTGTCGCCACAGCAAATAGTTTAGTCCAACAAGCACAAGGTAGTTCCCAAGCATTCCAATTCAACGGTGGTGCGAGTGGATACAGTTCTATTATCTCCCTTGTTGTTGGTAAAACTCCTCCTTCTACCCAGTCTTCTGTTGCTGGTGTTATTCCAGCACCTTTCAACCAGTCAATTACGCTCTATGTCCCAGCATACACTTTCAACCCTACCTATGAGGACGCTTATTTGTCCTCCCCAGTTAAGACTGTTGTCTATACTGATATTTACCAGTATCAGTTCAATTGCGGAACTGCCTCACAAGGAGGTTCTTTCAATCAGTTAATTACCAACGGTATTGCGAATATTAAGAGTGTGTTAGTAATTCCTTACTATGCCTCTGGTGCTGGTGCTGAAACATACCAAGCATTCCAGTCCCCTTTTGATGACGCTGGTGCTGGAACAACCTCCCCCCTTTGTTTGCTTACCAATTTCAATGTTGTCGTCGCTGGTGCGAATATGATTTACAATACCCAGAAATACTCATACGAGCAATTCCTTAATCAGTTGAGAGGTTGTGGGTCGGTAAATGCTGACCTCACCGACGGTCTTACTTCTGGTCTTATTAACAAGTTGGGTTTTGAAAGTAAGCAATGTTTTTACTTCGTTGATTGTAGTAGAATGCTTCCAGTAGAGGAGGCAGTTCCCAAATCGGTAAGCATTATCGGTAATAACTCTTGCGAGAAGGCACTCACTTTCTTTGTTTTTGTTGAATATGGTGTCCAAGTTTCCATTGATGTGCTTACTGGCGCAAGAGTGTAAATTACCCTACCCCTAATATACTTCTTTGTATAACCAAAAAATAAAAAGTGTTTATCTACAAATAAAGAATAAGTCATCTTATTCCATTTTATTATCTACGGTGATAATATAATGGAAGCAGTTAGAATTAAGGCATCTCCCAAGCAACTATCAAAGTTGCGAAACGGACACAAAGTCAGTGTAAAACCAGCAATGGAAGGCGAGGGTTTAGTGTTAGTCATTGACCCTTCTCAATACAATCAAATCAGTAGAACATTTAGCAAAGGTAAGGGAAAGGTGGTTCAGTTGTCGCCAGAGGAAATTATGGCGAATAGGGAAATAGGTGGTGAAGGTATTTTTAGCACATTGAAAAAGGTGGGTTCGGCAGTCGCCAAAAATCCCCTCGCAAAGAGTTTAGCGAAAACTGCGATTGATACGGCAGTTCAGTCTGCTGGTGCTTCTGGATATGTGCCTCCCAGTGTCGCCAAGTCGCTTGGTAAGATGGCGAAGAGCAAGGTAGATGGCGCTGGTCTTATGGATATGGCGAAATCTGCTTTGAAATCAAAGGTAGGGAAATCCCTTGCCTCCAAAGCAGTTGATATGGCGGTTGCTTCGGCATCAAAGAGCGGATATGTTCCCCCCAGTGTCGCCAAGATGATAGGCGCAGAAGCGAAGAGGAAGGTTGCTGGTATGGGTATTTTTGATACAATTAAAAAGGGCGCAAAATCTCTCGCTAAATCCAAGATAGGAAAGAGTTTAGCAAAAACCGCTATTGATACGGCAGTTGCTTCTGCTGGGGCAAGTGGATATGTTCCCCCTTCTGTTGCGAAGGCGCTTGGTAAGGAAGCGAAGTCGCAAGTAGATGGATACGGCATTTGGACTGGAGGTGGAGACCATAGTGGCGGATTTGGAGGTATGGGTTTGTATGCTGGAAGACGAACTTATGGCGGTGGAATGGGCGGTGGAGCGTTATTAAATGTTTCCAATTCGCACTTACCTCCAGCATTACAGTCGCAAAACCTTTCCGCCAATTTTGCTTTCCGCAATCAAATGCCCCCAGCACTCGCCCAAATGAAATAATTATTTTCTCTTAATTATATATACGAATGCTGACCGACGGAGATTTAAGACAATTAGCGACACAGATGAGTGTGCCTTTGGAGTTTATTGGTTTCAAAGATGACTTACCGAAAAGGGTAAAGGCGAACAAGGCATACATCATCAATTTGGAGAATGAAGAAAATAGCGAAGGTGAGAATAATAGTGGGTCGCACTGGACTTGCTTCTATGTGGCGCAATACCCCAACAGCAAGACGGAGGCAATTTATTTTGACCCCTTTGGATTTGCTCCTCCAGAAATCGTAAAAAAAGTGGTGAAAGATACATTTAGGATTTCCTTACCGCATACAAAACCAGACATTCAGTCCCTAATGAGTAATGCTTGTGGGTGGTATTGTATGGCGTTCCTTCATTTCATTACGGCAAGTCCTTACCGTTCCAAAGACTTGTATGACGATGTAGCGTCCTTTATGAGTATGTTTTTGGATTTGAATACCAAGATGGATTGGAAACATAATGAGTGGGTGCTTCGCCATTTTTTTCAAGCAAAAGACCCAGCATTGAGAAAACCGATAGATGTTTTTAAAGACGACGAGTTTAAACCGACGAGTAGCGACGACAGAGCAACCCCAATGGGTATAGAAGTCGGAGTAAAATATGTTTAGTATATATATAAATGGATTTTTTTGGACTAATCAATCGCCCCAAACCGCCAACAGAAAAAGAGGATTTCTCAAAGAAAAAAAACCCCAACTACAAGAATGTAAATGCGAGTGGGGGTATGTTAATAGTTGAGTTTAATTAAGTTAATTTATATCAAAATACAAAGTTATATATATAATTTTTTATTTTAAGGTAGGTCAAGATTATATTCTGTTTTCATTCGTTTTTTAAAGACGGCAAGAGGTCGCCCCAATTTTTCGCAAAGTTCTTGGAGATGCTCCCAATCACTTACGAACCCTTCTTCGGTAAGATAATCACTACCATACCCAGTCTTCTTTTTATGGGCGTAATTTTCAATATCTTTGAGGCATAAATCAATCTGCCTTTCATCTACTCTTGTGGTTAAGCATTTCTCATAGGTCGGTTTTTTTGGACGGTGTCGTAAAGGACAAGAGTTTTTTTGGTGTAAGTAAATATTGGCGAGAAGCATAACCTTACCACATTCACATTCAACATCTTGACTGCGATACTCGCCGAGATATTCTGCCTTTTCCTTACGCAACTCTGCGTCCCTATCATCACAGCAGTCATCATAACATTCGGCAATAGTATCCAATATTCTTTGGGCGAAAGGACATTGCTCCAAGTCGTATTCTTTTTCAATACGCTTTCGTAAGTTAGTTAGTTTTGCTTTGTTAAATACAGACATTACAAAGAAGTATATTGCGTATAGAGTAATTTGATTTATTTATTTCAATTTTATTTTTAATTTGGATTTGAGAGTTTGAGAATAAAAGTGTTCAATTTTATGGAAAAAATGGGGAAGACCCCCTTTTTTATTTTATTTAATTAAGATTTAAAAGTTATACAACATATACAATATACAATGGGTTATACGAAAGAATATATAATAGGTTTTTTTGAGTTTTTATTTGGTTTAGTTGGTTTGTTTATTATAACGCATTATTTAACCCATAACGGTTGGGGGTCTTGTCGCCATTTGCGAGGGATAGGCGATAATATTGGTTAGTTTATTCCGATTTTTTCTCAATATTCTCAACAGTGGTCTTTAGAGTAGTTTTGTATTTGTCGCTCATCATTTCGCAGATTTCGTCAAGAGTAAGTCTTTGTGGTTCTTCGTCTTCATCAAGTTCTCTATCCATTCCGCAACGGCACATAGAGTAGCAACTACTTGTGTTTATTCCAGTCGCAATCAAGGGTAAGTATCCGTCCTTGTAGTCAAGCAACCAACACTCACTATACTCCAACCCCTTTCGGTCGGTAGGGTTGTCCAATCTGAAAGCGTAGTATTCCAAGAACTCCTCTGGGTCAGACCAGTATTCCTTGATTTTTTGTAGAACTGCTTTGGTTGCTTTGTCGGCAAGATATTCGTCAAAGAAGTTTCTATTCATACAACCAGTATCAATATAATATTTGGTGTTCGTCATTTCGTTGCTGTTGGCGGTGGTCATTTTAAGTTTAATACCTTTAAAGTTTTTAGATTAATTTATTTCACTTTTTTTTTCTGGATTAATTTATTTCAATTTTTTTTGAAATACAATATTTCTGAAAATACTGAAAATCTATAATTTATATTTTTGGATTTGAGAGTTTTAAATTAAAGGTGTTCAATTTTATAGGATTAGTCCTTAAAGTTATTTGTTTGCCTTTTATTATTTTACCATTAAAGTTTTCAATTTTGTGAGAAAAAAAGGGAATATCCCCCTTGACTTTAATTAATTAAATTATACAAAATATACAAAATATACAAAATATATTATAGGAACTTAACAGCATCGTAATATTTTTTTTGCTTCTCTGCGTCCCAATCGTTCAGTTCAAACCATCTATCTGTTTCAGCATACAGAACAATCCAACTTATCATATCCTTTTTGGTAGTAGCGTCATAGTTTTTGTGATACGATAGTTTTCTTGCGTCAAACTCATCTGCTATTTGTTTTTTAGTCATTTTACCATATATATACTCAATCAAATCAACAAAGTCTTGTTTTGTTCTATTTTCGCACTTGATAGTTTTTCCATCTTCCAATAAGTTATTTACACAACCCATACAATACATCAAGTCCTCTTCCAACTCAACGACATACTTATCTGTGCGTATATCAAACTTATCAAGACAATTTACATCACAACCAATTCCCTCACAAGTTTTAAAGGGCATATCGTAGTAAGGGTGTCCTAACCCCATAGCGCCTCTTTCGTAGCAAGGAAGTCTTTGTTTTTTACAATTTTTACATCTTAAATCTTCTTCCAAATTATACGCCACCATATCGTTGTAGTCAGTCCATTCGTTAAAATTATCAACATATATAGGGTCATCACTGAAACATTCAGCACTATTATCTCGGCAATTACATCTCCAACCAAGTCCCTTCGCTACTTTAATATCTGCTTCATAGCACTTGATTTGGTATTCTGTTTGTTTCTTCCATCGTTCAAGTTGGTGTAATTGGTGAGCGATATTACTTTCCAAACACTCAACCCTATCACTATCTCTTTTTGGGTCATTCATTTGCTTTACTGGGTTTGCGATTTTAGACATTTTAGACATTTTAGTTAAGTTAATTGCTTCGGCGGTTGGTTTTATAATTTTATACCTTTATTATTTTGGAATTAAAACATTTCAATTTTTTTTGTTTAATAGTAAAAATGAAAAAACTTAAAAATTATAATTTTATTTTTAATGGTAGGGAAATCCTTACCATTAAAATCCTTTAAGTTCTTTACAAAAGTATATTAAGTTAAACAATAGGCATATCGCCATCAATATGCCCCTCTTTGGTAATATCAACTGGAAGAATACCAGTTTCAACCATACCTTCATAGATGACTTTGATTTTTTTATCGTCATCACTATCGCCCTCCTTTGGTGGAGGTAAGCAATCCTTCACTCCTCTTGGAAACACCATATTCTTAACACATCGGAAATCATTGACGACACAGTCAATCCAAAGTATTTTTAAATCTTCAACACCGCCATAGGTAGTATGGTGTAGATGATTAGAGGCATTCAATCCCTTCACAATTTTAAACCTATCTGGGTCTTCGGTAGAATACACTAAAACCTTACGGCGCAAGTCGGTATTTTCTTTGAACTCCAAAACAATATTATCGGCAAAGCAAACAGTATGGGACATTCTATATACTTAATAAACATTTTATTTCTAAATCTCTACCGCCTCAATTATTAAATCTGGTAAATCTTCCATATTCTTCATTAAACAAATTGGAACATTATAGATTTCTTGGGGTGCGTCATACTTGCCGTCCCTCCATATCTTCAAGGTGGATTTCTCAAATGTTTTGAATAACTGCTCATCATACTCTAAATATTTTTGTCCGTCTAAATAAGTCCAGCAAAAATATAATCTGGGGCAATTAACAACCTTGTGGGTCGGCATAAATCCAGTTTCATATTTGGTGCTATGAATGCGTCTGCTTTTGTTTTCCCATTTGTGTCCCAAATCATTTACAAAATCGCTTGTATCATATTGATTATGCGTTCTGCGAATATCCTTACCAAACTTGCGTTTCAATAAGGGCAACAGTTTGTCCTCATTTTCCTTACCCATTTTTAAGTCAGCGGTCTTTGTTCTTGTAATACTCATCTATTATAATAAGTTATAGAAAAACTGCTTTAAGTCTAAATTATCACAAATAATAAATGTTAATCTTAATAGTCAAATTAAATATAAAATTGAAATAAAATATAAAGATTAAAATATATAATATAGTATAATACAATGACGGATATTAAGGCATACATTAAGTCAAAGAGGGAAGGTTTAGCAGATAGTAGTATTACAACCTACGCAAGTATTTTGAAATCCCTTTACAAGAAAGTGTGGGGAGATGAGAAAATGGATTTTGAAAAGTTTAGGGAATACAAAGTTATTTTGGAAAGTTTAAAGGACTTGCCCCCTAACAAAAGGAAAACCATACTCTCGGCACTTTTCATAATAACTGAAATACCGCAATACCGTTCCTTGATGATGGAGGACAGCACCGCATACGCAAAGGAGATGTCCCAGAACAAAAAGACGGAAACCCAAGAGGAGAACTGGGTAGAACCAGCGGAGATAGACGCTGTTTTGGCGAAACTGGAAGCAGACGCAAAGGCGATTTACAAGAAGACGACACAGACACCGCAAGACTTACAAGAAGTCCAGAACTATATTATAATGGCGTTGCTTTCTGGTAAGTATATCCCTACCAGAAGAAGTAAGGATTTTGTGGATTTCAAAATAAAAAATATAAATCAAGAAACCGACAACTACATAGAGGGTAAGAATAAACTGGTCTTCAATTCCTACAAGACCGCCAAGACATATGGTAAGCAAACCATTCCCCTACCAATTAAGTTGAAGAACATTTTGTTTAAGTGGATACAATATAACCCAACCGACTATCTTTTGTTTGATGTAAATATGAACCCCCTAACCAATGTAAAACTGAACCAACGCCTCAACAAGATATTTGGCGACAAAAAGGTAAGCGTCAATAACCTCCGTCATACCAATATTACAGAGGCACTTGGAGAACACAAGGCAACCAAGAAGAAGGCAGAGAAATTGATGAGTGATATGGGAAGCAGTATGAGTATGGTGGATACATATTACAAGGAATAAAAAAAGGGGAATATCCCCCTCTATTTATTTAATTAATTTAAAAGTTATACAATTTATACAAATATATATTTTTATAGATTTTATTTATTCATCGTCCTCTACAATTAGGAGTGCTTTTTTGTTTTTCTTTACCTTTGGTGCTTTCTCGTAGGTGTAGCACATATCATTTTCGGCAACCTCCGCATAGACCTCATCTACCTCTGTCTTTTTTTTGTTGAAAGCATTTGCGACCAAAGCAGATAGGAACTCGTCTTTTTTGTAGGATTTATTTACAATAATACCCCTACTCATACAGATTTCATACAACTCCTTGTTGGTCTTTTTTGAGTTTGCCTTGCGTATTTCGTCAGCAATTTGGTCTTGGGTCTTAACCGCTAATACTGCTCCACCCCCAGTTTTTTGAGTAGGGTTCGGAGCATATCCCTCCTCGTCGCTACATAGCGGATAGGGTTCAAAAGTGGGAGCGGTCTCTGGTCGCAGTTCCTCCCACTGTCGTCGGTTTGCTTGGGTGTGGTTTTCCCTACTATAGTATATAATATTGGTTGAAACCCAGTTCCCTTTTTTGTTCCAGAAACCGCCAACTGTTTCATCGTCGTTTGGAACACAATCCTCATCAACTTTGGGAGGAGGCGTAATCACTCCAAATATCCTATCGTTGTGGATATAGTTTTCGCCGTTTTCGTAGTATTCCAAACCGCCTCTCACCTTTATAACGGTTTCCATTCTGTTTCCATTTACAACGCCAGTCTTTAATCTTGGGTTGAGTTGGACGCAAAACGCTTGTCTGCGAGTGTGGCGTTCATCTTTAACACCATACTTCTCGGTTTTTACATTTCGTTTTGCTTGTTGTTGGAGAACGCAAGACTTTGTGGTTCGCTGGTGTTCTCGCAAGAACTTACAGTGGAAGCGTCCATTACAAAACTCGCAAGTTCGGTAATTAGGGTCGTTGAGTTTATCAACTGCCTTTGGCGGTAAGGGTGGTTTCTTTTCTGCTTTTCGGACAATCTCAATATACACAACAGTCTGCTGTATTTGAGTTTTTGCCTCATAGAGTTTCTTGGTAAGGTTTGCGAGTTCAAGGTATTCGCCTTCGTTAATTCCGCTTCGTTCTTGGAGTTTCTCTACTGCTCCAAAGAGGGTTTCCATCAACCCAGCAAATTGCTTGTTGTTGGTATATTCAACGAGGGGAGCATACATAGCAGTTTGAGTATCTTGGGACGACATTTTTAGATTATTTATACTGATATTAATTTTGGATTAATTTATTTCAATTTTTTTTGAAATACAATAATTCTGAAAATACTGAAAATCTATAATTTGGATTTGAGAGTTTCAAATTAAAGGTGTTCAATTTTATGGGATTAGTTCTTAAAGTTATTTGTTTTATGCCTTCTGTAAAATTACCAAAAAAGATTTCAATTTTACAAGTTTTTTGCTTTTTTTGTAAAAAAAACCTCCCCTATTTTTGATTAATTAAATTATACAAAATTATACAAATATATATATACAGTAAAACCTTACTCTCTTTCTGGTGCGATATATCCCAGTCTGCGTTGTTTTCGTCTTATCTCGTCGTAAAAGGGTCGTCTATCTCTATCAGTATTGTGAGATAAAGTGTATTCGTTTTCGCTCACTTGTTCTATCACATACGGTATTTCCTTACTTCTTACGACCCTACGATACATATAATATAAATCTCGGTCTGCGATAGTTTTTGAACCATTTGAGAAATCATACACCTTGTCGTCTAACTCTACCCAACAGTGATATATCGGCATACCTCTGTTGTTGTCTATTTCTTTCCACTGCGGTTGTCTGCTTCGTAGTTCGCCTTGAACCCATTTCACACCAGTCCTCTTTCGTAGTTTTGCGACTACCGCCAAACTTTCTCGCACACAATTTCCCATCTGTGTTTTTGAGAGTTGGGATATTTTTGTCGTATCTTCGCTTCCAGTCCAACCTTCTCCCACAACTGTTCCGTTAGGTTGTCTGACCCACTTTGTTCTATTTTTGAAACCGACCTCTCGCAGATGGTCAATAACCTCATTATATAAGGTTTTATATAATGGGGCATTATTCTGCTTCTTTTGTTGTTTGGTTTGCTTCGGCATTTTCGGTGTTTTGTAATTTTATACCTTTATTAATTTGGAATTAATTTATTTCAATTTTTTTTGGATTTAATAATTTAAGAATTAAGGTGTTCAGTTTTATACATTTTATTGTTTTACCAGATAAGTTTTCAATTTTGTGGGGTCAGCACCCTTTCCCTTGCGAACTTCGGAGATACGATTGCTACAAGATTATCATACGCTTGTTGAGTGGGAGGTCTGTATTTATAGACCCCATTATCTAACTCTATTTTGTAGGTAGTTCCTTTATCTATCCAAACCCAATTTCTTGAAATACTGGACAAACCGTCCAACCACTTATCATTAACTTTTCTTTGAGCGTTAGTAATCGGCATTTTGTAATTTTATACCTTTATTAATTTTGGATTAATTTATTTCAATTTTTTAAGAAATACTATAATTCTGAAAATACTGAAAATCTATAATTTATATTTTTGAGTTTGAGAGTTTGAGATTAAAAGTGTTCAATTTTATGGATTTTATGGAAATAAAATTACCACCCCACTAATATACTTCTTTGTATGTTTCTATTTTCAAAAGAGTTTTATAGTTTGAAATATTAAAAATATATATTTTTATAGTATAGTATGCCGAAGCAGATTTTACCAAATCAAAAAAAGAAAGAAAACAGAATACCAAATGATAAGTATTTAACTCCTTACAGCATAGTTCAGCAACTAATTGATAATATAGATTTAGACAAATCGGAAACGATATTAGAACCTTGTGCTTCGTCAGAACTAACAATAGGTAAGGTTTTACGGAAGAATGGATTTTTATCTATTGAAGAAAATATATATGACCCCAATGACGAGGCGACAGATTTTTTGACCCAAGACCGAACTACAGAATGTATAATAACAAATACCCCATATGGCGACAAAAGCATAACCGCATTTATTTTGAAAATGAAACAAGTTGCTACAAAGAGGATAATAGCGTTGTATCCTTTGTCTATATTACAAGGTATAAAACGATACACAAAAATATGGACGGACAAGGTATTTCCATTAAAGGAAGTGTTGCTATTTGTAAGACCCCCACTATTAACTGATAGTGTAAGAGAAGACGATAAATATCTGACTGGTATGACTTTCTATGCTTGGTTCATTTGGGAGAAAGGATATGAAGGAGCAATCCAATTCCGACACATAAACAATCACTCTTTTTGTTTGAGGCAAGAAACAAAATTACCACCCCCCTAATATACTTCTTTGTATGTTTCTATTTTCAAAAGAGTTTTATAGAATGAAAATAGTTTGGTAATAACTTTAAAGGTCAGATTATATGTGTTAGTTTTAAACTCCAAAAACCCATAAAATTGAAATATTATTTGGTAAAATAATAAAAGGCATAAAACAAATAACTTTAAGAACTAATCCCATAAAATTGAACACCTTTAATTTGAAACTCTCAAATCCAAAAATATAAATTATAGATTTTCAGTATTTTCAGAATTATAGTATTTCAAAAAAAATTGAAATAAATTAATTCCAAATTAATAAAGGTATAAAATTACAAAACCAAACGCCAAAGCAAATTAAATTAACGAAAATGCCCAAAGGTTTCAACAGAGGAGGACAACGAAGAACTATCCAATTTGTTTGCGGTCAGTCAGTTTGCGGACACCCTACTGAAGTAAATAGTAAATACGAGAGGCATATGAGAATATGCGAAACTTGTAAATTAGCGACTTCTGCCCAAGCAAAAATGCCGTCGTTTGATACGGTCGCTGGGTGTAATAATGGTTGGAAGGGTTATAAAGGTGGTAATGAACGCCCTACCGAAATAATATCAACTGTTCAATGCGAAGGTATGATGTTTAGTCTTACCTCCGAAGCAAATAGTATTCAAGAGAACCTAAAAAAATTGGACGACCCTAATTACAGATTAGATACAATGGATAAATCTGTAAAAGGTTTCGCAAATATCGGAGATAGAGATACGCTACTAACTACGATATTAGAAAGTAGAAAAAGCGCCGAAGAGATGGGCGTTGAGTTAAGAACTTGTAATGGGATTAGTGATGCGGTTATTAAAACCTATGACCTTAAAAAGTTGAGATTAATAAGGTCGTTGATTGTTGAGGAATTGAT